>JACCDO010147426.1_pt1 | contig 45002 bp, 42 predicted proteins | sample 7446101 | NCBI WGS metagenome assembly JACCDO01 (sample SAMN15323440, study PRJNA562643) | freshwater metagenome | isolation source: river surface water | place: USA:Blue River Watershed | collected 2017-08-16 | reverse complement strand
TGGGGTAGCAGTTGGTATTGATAAAGGGTTCATGTTTATATGAAAATAGACTATATAGTCTATTTTCATATAAACATATATGTTACTTAGGAATCATTACAATGATTCCTAAGTAGACCTTATCATTGAGATGATATGTGCGTTAGCACTATCATCGAAAGGTCCGGTGATTTATCACCGGACCGATATAGATTAATTCATATTCTGGGTGATAAAGTCGGACCGACAATGATTAGTGTGTTGCAACAGCTTCAGGTTGTGATTCATCTACTGGTTTCTTTCCCTTATTCTTGTGTTTATTATTCTTTTTCTTAGAAGAACTTGATGCCGCAGTAGCGGCGGCAGCATTCTCAATCGTATTCACTAAATCATCTAATTCCATTTCATGCAATGGTCTGCGAGTAGATTTTTCTTGGAATTCATCACCATCCACACTAAATACATTATTATTTAACTTTGTGTCAGAAAAAACGGATTCAGTCTGCTTTTGCGCACGTTTCTGGTCTAACTTAGTTGCCATTCTTTCTTTGGTAGCAAACTTCTTACTCATTTGTTGAAATGCACCCATATTCATTTTTCCTCCTCCCATACCCATATTTTTTGCCAAGTTTTGAAACATAGATGCGAATTCATTTTTACCTCCTCCAATATCCTTCATTTTGTTCATTAAATCACCGGCTTCTTTCATGATTTCTTGTTCCGAGATTTCACCCTTCTTCATTTTTTCATTCAATTTAGAGCCAATACTTTTCATGATATCCATGATTTTTTTAGGATTCTTCAACATCTTTTTAATGACATCTTGTGTCGATTCAATATTGGAATCTTCATTAATACCGAATGCATCTGCCATATCTTTGGACAATTCTTCGGCCATCTCTTTTGCTAAAGAACCAATTTTACCATCAAATAATCCTTTCAAATGTTCATGTAAATCCTCTGCATTTGGAATGGAACTACCGCTGGGGTCAAATGAGAATTCTTCACGGGGTGGTTGTTGTTCTTGTTCAGAATCATTGTTAGATTTAGTATTTTCTTCTGACACAAATTCTCCTAAATTTTGGAAAAACTTACTAATTTCACCGATAGTTTCCCCCAATTTTTCTTGAAGGACCGATTCATCCACACCATTAAACATACCGGCAGTTTCTCCAAACATCGATTTATCGCGGATGGAACCTAATATAGTAATCATCATTAACTGTAAATATTTCCAAATAGCAGCTTGTATAGTTTCGGTAACTCCCGTGCAATAATATAAGTTTTTGAAATCTAAATTGGGGAAAAATGCCGTGTTTGCTTGATTATCGACTTGGAAAATCTCTTCATTTTGATACAATATATCAAAAAAGCGTTCCGGATACACATTGGCAAAATAGGAAAATAACTCTTGCAAAACTGGTTCCGGAATTTCCGACACAGTCCATCTTTCTAAAATAGGGGTTGTTTCGGGGAAAGTATTAATAAGGTCTTTAGCAAAATCACACACAACTGATTGGAAATTTTCAGGCAAGGTAATCGGTTGTTGATGAGTTTGATGTGTCTTATTGGCTGATGATTTTTTGTTATGACTATGTTTCTTAGATGGCATATGATTAAGAGTTAGTGATTATATAAAATACATAAACCACTTATTTAAACTATTCGAACGCGATTTATTCAACTATGTGTCCAAATCTTGAATGGTATATCCAAATATTCAAGGGTGAAACATGGGTGTGGTTCTGACAAGAAAATAGTATGAATATTGGAAAAACTATTTAGAAATTTATTAGATTGACACATATATACACGAATCAATACGATGATGTTTTTATTTATTCATCCGGAAAATCAAACCATCTTATGGAATACATTACAATCTTCAGTATTATGGGAAGAATTCACTGCAAAAGTTCAAAATACTGAAGCATGGTTTCGCAATATTATATCTAATGTATATGACATTCATTTGTCAGAATTTGATAAAAAACTAATGAATATTGAAGACCTTAAACGCCTAAATAAAGAAGTCATCACTATATGTGTCAATGAAATGAATAATATTTGTCGTCCAATTACTCAACCACCTCAACTGACACAACCAACCCAGCCAATCCAGCCACCTATTCAACCACAATACAATAATAATTCAACGACACAATACTCCGAGTTAGCTAATTCATACAATGTCAAATTACAAAAAGAACAGAAAATGGAAGTGGCTAAACAACAATTCGATGCATTCCAAAAACAATATCAAACTGGGTTCGACCGAAAAAATCCCCCACAAATCGATTTTAGAGAAAAATTCGATGACTCTAAAATACTAAATATGGAAGAACTAGTCAAACAACATCTCGAATCCCGAAAACGTGATATACCAGATTATAACCCTGTATTGGGAGAATCAAATGAAACCGCTGCTACCATGCAAAAATAATATATATCGGTCTGATACATTGCCACGATATAGTCTTTATGGGCTTTATATCATTTAATAACTAAAAATAGTTATGAACTAATGAAGGTAAGTGTAAAATATTATGATTTTCATAATATATTATTGTATACCATACGTTATTACGCATGTCTGATATATCATCAAATAAAGGTAGATGTGTATTTGCCGGTTGTGCTAAAAATTGTGCCAATTATTTGCCGAGTGTGTTTAATAATATTATGTCTGTGTCAAAATTGTTTAGTGAGATTTGTGTAATGGTCGCACATGATTCATCGGCCGATAATACATTGGATGTTCTGAATCATATAAAATCTAAAATTCCATGTGAAATGCTTATTGTTGAACCTGTTATTCCACCCAATCCAGTGGACCGTGTGGAAAAATTATGTATTTCTCGAAATACACTATTGGACACAATACGAAATGGTAAATGGCGAGATTGGGAATATATGATTATTATTGATTTGGATGATGTATGTTCATTGCCAATTAATATTGAACCAATCCGCGAATTGCTTGACCGTGAAGATTGGGATTCTGTGTCATTCAATCTTAAAGATTATTATGATATTTGGGCATTAGCATATAAACCCTATGTTATTTCATGTTGGAATTGGGGACCTATACGTCCGTGTTCATCCGATGTTGTCAAAGTAATGAAACGTGATATATCTATCCGATTATCATTATTGCCACCCAATGCATTATTTAGCTGTGATTCGGCATTTAATGGATTTGCTTTATATAGGTTACATAAGTTTTTAGATTGTAAATATACTTTCATTGAACCGGAATTTGACACACATAATCCCGCTGATGTTGACACATCAATAAAACGATTTAATAAATTGTGTCCATCCGCAAAACAATTTTTTATATATCCTAACCAACAATATGGAAAAATTACATGTGAACATCGAGCATTTCATCGGGAAGCTATTGCCAAAAATGGTGCGAAAATCCGAATATCACCCAAACATATTTTTTAGGATGCTTTTATATTTATTCTTTATCTGAGCATCTCTTGGTCAAATACCTGGTTGATAATGACACAATGTATTCAGCTGGTCAAGTAATTTTATTTCTGGACTGATAAAGGATAATCAAACAGACCGATAAAGGATAGAATATAATAAATAATTATTATATATTTGCGACAAAAAGTCGAATGTGTGTTTTATTTATGAAACGAAATATGACATATTTTTTTATTTTTTTGATTGTATGTGTTATATTATATTTATTATATTCTGTCACAGTTAATAATATATTATATGAAGGGTTAAATGAACATACGGGGTTAAATGAACATACAGAGTTAAATGAACATACGGGGTTAAATGCACCAATACCTACAATGTCAAATGAACCAATACCCAAACAAGTATTTCAAACATGGAATACACATGAACTTCCGCCAAAAATGAAGATATGCGTTGACACATTAATGACACAAAATCCCGATTTCAAATTTTATTTATTTAATAATGAAGAATGTGAAGAATATATTAAAAAATATTTCTCACAAGACGTGGTAGATGCATTTAATTCATTAATTCCGGGGGCATATAAATCTGACTTATGGAGATATTGTGTATTATATAATGAAGGAGGAATATATTTAGATATTAAGTTTGAACCAGTGGGAGATTTTCGATTAAACGAACTCATTAATACAGAACATTTTTGTAAAGATATAGATTATTCCGGAGGAGGAATATACAATGCTATTATGATATGTAATAAACAAAATCGTATTTTAAAAAATGCAATCGATGATATAGTAAAGAATGTCAAAAACAAATTCTATGGTAATTCAATGTTACAACCAACTGGACCCATGTTACTAAAACAATATTTTTCTCAAAATGAAATTTTAAATATGGATTTAGTAAATGCTATAGATAAAGTCGAATTTAACGGAAAATTAATTTTTCAAATGTATGATGGTTACCGAGATGAACAAAATGAAGTTTATAGTAAAATACAAACTGACCATTATTCTGTCTTATGGAACAATAAACAAATATACAAATAAATTATTCTTTATCCATTCCCTACCAATAAATAAAATAGGCGGAGTATTTTATTTATTATTTTATTTGGAATAGCAACCTATAATGAAATAGATGTCTACATAGACATAGATACTGTTTGTATTGCACTTTCGCATGCGATTTGTTCAGCCTTCTTTTTTATCTTATGTTTGCCTTCTCCCATAAATACTAATACTTTCCCATTTATTGCCATATAATCATGTATCTCTTTGAGTGTGGCAAATTTGGAGATAGGTATTGCATCTCTGACAGATACATCATGTATTGCTTGTCCCAAACATAAAAATACTCCCATGTGATATCCCATGTCTTGGTGATAATCGATAGCTAAATCCAAATAATATGGTGTAACTTTAAATTCTTTTTGTATCATCACCTGTAAAATATTTTTATAGTTATCATCATTGCGAATAAGTTGCGCCCAATCCACGTGTTTTTCAAATACTGATTCTATAAAAATCTGAGCCATTTGAAACCCCGGACCACACTGAAATACATTATTAAACCAGCCTTCTTCATCCGTCACATCTATTTTATTGTAATCCAAAAACATTGCACCAATAAATGCTTCGAATAAACAACCTAATTTCTTCAGATTGGTTCGGGTTTGTTTCGCTTCCGCAGTTTTAGACAATATAAACCAATTATGTAATCCCATTTCCAACGCCATTTTGCCTATACTCTCGTTTTTAACTAATGCAATTTTCTTGTCAGTCATAAATCCCTCATCTTCCTTGGAGAAACGACGATACAAATAATATTTGGTAATACATTCCAATACTCCATCACCGATAAATTCTAAACGTTCATTAGATTTAGTAAAAAGCGGCATACAATCCGTTGGACGTTCTGCTAATACAATATTATTTTTTTCATTGTCTAATAGTGGACGCTTAATATAAGAACGATGCACAAATGCACGCTTATATAAATTAATATTGTAAATTGGCATATCAATACCATATTTTGATAAAATCGATTGAATATCATTCTTTTCAATCGATTTATTTAGCGGATTAAATGGGTCGAAAATTAATACCTCCTCCCCATTTACAGATTTTTCAACACGTATGTCTTCAACTGAATAACTCATTGTAATTGCAAGTTTACTATATTTAGTATTTTTGTATATTATATTTTATTCTTTAATTCATTTAAATAAATACTATTTATCCAGTATCATTATCTATAATGCAGTATGATTAATTATAGTGAGTGATAGAGTGTTTGACATTATGTAGTAATATAGTCAAAAGTTATTGATGTGTCTAATTCTTTCACACGAAAAGTAAAAATATGTTTTCAATGTATATATAATAATCCAGATGGTTTTATTTAACGCATCCAATCGTTCAAGACATATCGGCAGTGTTATCGTTCAAAATCAAGGTGGCGGAGATAAGAAGGCCGGCTTTGCTTATCAAGTAGGTCGTGAACACTGGACCTCTATGTTTATCCGTGCTACTGCCCCCGTTTCTGGTAAGTGCTGCACTAAGCCTGATTTATCTATCCCTGTTGTTGCTATGAATACTATGCGCCCTGTTTGGGCACGTCCTGGTAGTTTCTATGGATTCCCTAACATTAAGTAAATGAATAATAAATGATTTACTGACACATATAATGAATGTGTCCAGAATGGAAACATAGTATTGTTCAATAGTATTTTATGTATTGCGACACATATTGCTTTATCAATATGTGTCAAATGGTTTGTCAATTTTATCATTGGGGTGGATTTTATCATTCAGGTGATATAGAACAAAGTGCAATGTTGTAAAATACTATTGTAAACAATATAATCATTGTGTCCAATAATATACTAAAATTAGACACAATGAAAATCATTTTTGACACAAGAGAACCCCAATTATATTCCGCATGCATGTCTATGCAAAATGGAATTTCTATGTCAGTTACACCATTAACCTTGGGTGATATAGTGTTTCGAACTGAAACGGAAGAAGATTTAGTAATAATTGAAAGAAAATCATTATCTGATTTAATTGCAAGCATCAAAGACGGTCGTTATGAAGAACAATCACACCGGTTAATTCATACCAGCGGATTACATACACATAATATCATCTATATAATTGAAGGTATGTATTCGCAAATACGTAATCTTATGGATAGAAATTTGGTTATTTCAGCGATGACATCTTTACAATTATACAAAGGATTTAGTGTAATTCGAACAGCATGTGTCCAAGAAACCGCGCAGTTGATTGTTGGGATGTTTAAGAAAATTCATAAAAATTCGGAAAAAAATATGAAATTTGCATTCACACTAAATTCATTTCTTCCCCCACCCCCGCCTTCTATAAATATAGAATCATCAAATAATAATGATGAAATTATTAATACTGATACAAATACACCTACTGTTGTGGAGGAAGCGGCACCATCAGTAGTTGATGTGTCACCACAACCGTATGTGTCAGTTGTAAAAAAAGTGAAGAAGGATAACATTACCCCGGAAAATATCGGCGAGATTCTGTTGAGTCAAATACCAAGTATTAGTAGTATTACTGCAATTGAATTAATGAAACGTTATAAAACGATTCATCAACTTATAAATGTGATTACGAATAATCCTGCGGAGTTAGACACAATATGTTTAACATCCTCTACTGGAAAAACACGTAAGATTGGTAAAAATATAGTTGAACAATTAAAACGATTTTTGGTTTCTGGGTCTGATAATATTTAGTGTTTATCTGTTGTCGACCTGCCTAATACTTTGGGATATCGAGTGAATCGATATTCAATAATTTTTATATCACCAATGATACTATTGTATTTTAGTAGATACTATTGTATTTTTTAGTAAGTGGATTTACAATACTATTATTGAATCCGCTTTTAATAGGGTCTACAAATTTAGGACCGACACCACTTTGAATTGGGTTGATGATAGTATCAGTAAACCCCTTTTTAATAGGGTTGGCAAAGTCTTGAGTAAATCCAGTTTTAATTGGATTTATTATCTTATTAGATACTCCAGTTTTAATAGGATTGGCAAAGTCTTTATTAAATCCTGTTTGAATAGGATTGGCAACATATTGATTAAATCCAGTCTTAATAGGATTGATAATCTTGTTGGGAACTCCAGTTTGAATTGGATTTATAATCTTATCAGATACTCCAGTTTTAATAGGATTGATAATCTTATCAGGAACTCCAGTTTTAATAGGATTGATAATCTTATCAGATACTCCAGTTTTAATAGGATTGGCAATCTTATCATTAAATCCAGAGTTTATGTTAGATAAAATATTATTAAAATTAATTGTTCCTAAACTAAAATTTTCTGTTTTTGGAGATAAAGTGCTAAATACACCCAATAAAACAATAAGAATTACAAGTGTAATGGCAATATTAATGCTAAACTTTACTTTTCGCATATGTGTATATGTGTATATTACATATACATATATTATCCTTTATCAGTCCAATTGCTACCCAGGGGTAGAAGTCAGAACGATAAAGAATAATATGTCTAAAATACACAATATAAATTATTTCGGTAATGGCTGGCCACTATTCAAAATTGGAATGATTTGTGTATTCTTAGGAGTAGAATAATTAGGACGCGTTACCACATTATCCTTATATTTTCCAGCATCAATCATTCGCTGCGTATACTCCACTCCACCCCAATTATGGTCCATTGGGTTGTCACTCACCTTCTGTTTCGCCGTTATATTGTGGATATCATCAACTTCTGTATATATTCCATTATACATATTAGTAGGGTCAAATCCGTAATAATTTCCTTTATTATAGGGTGGATGTTCTCTATCAGCATCAATATATTGTGTTCTGCCATTGGCGGTTCCGGGAGTTGGGCGAATACGCATTACTTCATTTCCTTGTGCGTCAAATTCTTGTTGCACATATAAAACGGGACAATCATTTCCTATTTGTTTTTGAGCATCATAGAATTCTTTATATTCATCCATGGTATTAAATACAATTGGGTTACGGCCTTCTTCTTTAGGCAGCTTATTATTGTATAAATAGTATTGTCCTCCTTTAAATACTAATGCATCTGGACAAGACTTTCCATATTGTCCGACTACATCCGACCCCGATAAATTGCTATCTCCCTGTGCGCCTGGATACATACCACCTTCCCCACCAATTGCTGAACCATCCGCTGCGATTTCTCCAGCTGAACCTGACACATCACCAATTACTGACACATCTGATGGATTATATGCATTTGCTCCCGCTGCACCATCTGTTGTCCCAAATGCACTATTTACTGCGTCTGGATTATACATACTTGCATCATCGCCGGTTTCATCTGAGCTACCTTCCCCATTTTTACCTTTCTTCTTCTTTTTATTTTTATTAGATTCACTATCTCCATCACCCGATTTACTCCCACTTCCGGCTCCGGCGCCAGTTCCCGCTCCAGCACCTGCACCAGCGCCAGCGCCCGTTCCAGAACCAGACACACCGGTTGCACCAGATGTTCCGCCACCAGCAGCAGCAGTAGTGCCTTGGCCAGATTTTCCGTCAGCAGTGGTTCCAGACGAACCGGTGCCAGGTGCGCCAGAAGTTCCGCGGGAATCTTCACCAGAATATCCACCACCACCATTTAATTGGGCGCGAGAACCAGGGGTTAAAGTAGCGGGCATGATGGGTCCATTACCAGACACATTACGAGTTCCATTTGCGCCACAGGTGGGTAATTTAGCTGGGTCACAATATGTGTATCCGCAGGTTTCATCGTCGGGGTCACATTCACACCATGGGTCGGCAGCATTACATGTGCCATCTGGGGCAGCAGTGGGAGATGACATCGACGGGGTCATATTTTCGACCATAATAGCCATTTGCATACTTTCTTTGTGTCCCATTTTGAATAAAATAGATTTAACATCAATATTATTGGTGTAAATATATCCTCCAATAAAAAATGTCCAAATTAAGAATGCAATAAATATATAATATGCAGTTTTGTTCATTCTCAAGGTTTATATAGTTATTTGCGAAAATATATGTCTATTTATATACACGATTCATATGCCGCAAAGATATTCGCGTAAACCTAAAAGACATTCACGGTCAGCATCTCATTCTGACACATCTAACATGAAAATAACAGTTGTTTTAGTTCATATGAAACATTGTGGTTTTTGTGAACAATTAATACATCCTCAACCCAATGACACTAAATCATTATGGACACATTTTAAAGAAAGTCTCGAAAAAAACCCTCGATTTAAAGTCGAAGATGTTGAAAACACAAATCATCAATCCTATATATCATCTGTTCCCGACCATCCACCAGTGAATGTTGAGGGATACCCTACTATTTATAAAATTACTCGTGGTAAGAATGGAAAATCGATTCACTATTTTGATGGGGGAGAAAGAACACTTCCTAATTTATTATCATGGGCCAAACATAACAAATCATCTATAACTCGCGGTGGCAGGTCGTCTAAATCTTCATCTAAAGGTTCCAGAAAAAGAAAATTGAAATAAACTAACCTAAACAATATAATCTATATAAAACTATTGTGCATTATATAGGTTTACTTTTATCTCAAAAACTGACAACTAACTCACTTTAAATAATGAGTTCTACTACTGTTACCAATACTCAGGTTACAAATACCCGCGTCATCAAACGTCCCGTTGCCATCGACAAAACATTTCGTCTTATCGATTTTCATGTTTGCGATGACACCATGGATGCTATTGACCTACAAGCAAAACTGAATCGTGAACGTCAAAATGAACCGGACGATTCTGACGATTATGAAGAACGTTCGCCTTATCCGAAACAAAAAACACAAACACTACCTAAACAATTCATTATTCAAATGTTTGGCATCGATGAAACCGGCAAAACTTGCTCAATTATCGTAAATGATTATCGCCCATTCTTCTTTGTTAAAGTCGCTGACTCATGGACACATGCAATGGCCGACGATTTCAAAAGCCAAATTGCTGCGAAACTGGGTGCTTATGCCCGCCAGTTATTGAGCGCGCAATTAATCGAAAAACACCAGTTATATGGTTTCTCCGATTTCAAAAAACATAAATTCGTGCAACTCACATTTACAACTATGGATGCAATGAATCGCGCGAAGAATATATGGTATGTGACATGTGAGAATAAAAATATGGATGCGCGCTACACCTCTTCTAAGAAGTTGTCAACGATTATGTTTCTGAAAACCAACACCTCTATTTACGAATCAAATATTCCACCGGTGTTGCGATACTTTCACATACATAATATTAGCCCCTCTGGATGGATTCGTCTAAAAACTTCGGCACCTAATTGCAAAACGGTTACATCCGGTTCATTCAAAACTACGACATGCACATATGAATATATTTGCAGTTGTTCTGCGGTTGAACCATTGCCCGAAAAAGAAACTCGCGTTCCATACAAGATTTGTAGTTTTGATATTGAAGCCAGTAGTAGTCATGGAGATTTTCCATTGCCGGTTAAAACATTTAAACGTTTAGCCAGCAATATGGTCGATGTCTTTATTCGCCAATTTCAATCTCAGAAAATGGACACAGAACGTTCTAATCTATTAGCTCGCCGTATTATTATGGCCGCATTTGGGTTCGGAACATTTGATGATGTGGATTTGGTATATCCAAAACATCCACCATCTAAAACCGAACTTGAACACTTGATTACTATTGCATTGGACACATCTGTAAATAATGCTTCTGCACTGGACACAACCGGTGAAGCTGTTAAATTACTCACTATTCAACATGCATTCCAAAAATCCGTTGAATCTCCTACTTTCAAACTTAATAGTAGCAGTGATGATGAAGATGATGATGAGGATGTGGACGAAGATGAAGACGATGATGCGAATGAGTATGATGACGTAGATACTATATCTCGAAAACATACCAAGAAAGTGGAACAATCGGCTAAATTAGTTGATATTCTGACATCAAATGTATATTCACGCGATGAAAAAATACAAGTAGTCGATGAAGTCCTAACCAGCGCATTTCCTAAATTAAAAGGCGATGAAGTCACATTTATCGGCTCCACTTTTATGAGATATGGCGACTCTGAACCATACATGAATCATTGTATTGTTGCTGGAACATGCGACCCAGTAGATGGGTGTGTTATTGAACGCGCTGCAAATGAGCGTGATACTCTTATGCGATGGACTGATTTAATCCAACGTGAAAATCCCGATATCATTATTGGATATAACATATTTGGATTTGATTATGAATTCATGTTTCGTCGAGCTATTGAACTCGGTTGCGAAGAAGAATTCCTAATTCTATCACGTAAAAAAGGCGAACTTTGCGCGAATACACCCCGCGGTGATTCCGGAGGAAGTATACAAATCGAACATACTACCGTCCAATTGGCCAGTGGTGAATATGATTTGAGATATTTTAAAATGCCTGGAAGATTACAAGTAGATATGTATACCTATTTCCGTCGTGATTTCAATTTATCATCATATAAACTCGATGATGTCGCCGGACAATTTATCAATGACGAAATCAAACGTATTGAGTGTGTCACTGACACCGTTACTGGTCGAGAAGAAACTTGGTTATATAGTGGTAATATGATGGGATTGCATACTGGTGATTATATACATATAGAACTCACTGAATTCACTTCCGACTATTATAAAAATGGTTCTAAATTCCGTGTTGACCGTATCATTACCAATCATCCAGTTGAAGAAACCGACAAAAAAGGTAATCCCGTAACCAACAAATACAATGTAATTGTCATTTCCGGACACGAACATGTAGGCAAAGCCAAGTGTATTCGTTGGGGAATGGCCAAGGATGATGTAACCCCACAGGATATTTTCCGTTTGTCAAAGGGAACGGCTGCCGACCGCGCAATTGTCGCGAAATACTGTATTCAAGATTGTAACCTGGTCCATCATCTCATGAACAAGATTGATGTGATTACTGGCTATGTCGAAATGTCGCGTATTTGCAGTGTTCCTATATCATTCTTGGTATTTCGGGGTCAAGGCATCAAACTCACATCCTATGTCGCTAAAAAATGCCGGGACAAAAACACGCTCATGCCTGACCTCGACAAATCGGGGTCAAATGAAGGATATGAGGGTGCAATTGTTCTCCCTCCTAAATGTTCTATGTATATGGACAATCCAGTAGCATGTGTCGATTATTCATCACTATATCCTTCATCCATGATTAGCAATAACTTGTCTCACGATTCCAAAGTCTGGACAGTTGAGTATAATTTGGCTGGAGAAGTAGTGAAATCAACTGGCGAACGTGACCCGAAAACTGGCAAATATAAATATGATAATCTGCCGGGATATGAATATATTAATATCGAATTTGACACATTTAGATATATTCGCAAAACACCTACATCTCGCGCTGAAAAAGTCAAAAGTGGTAAGATGGTGTGTCGATGGGCGCAATTCCCCGATGGGAAAAAAGGAATCATGCCAAGTATTTTGGAAGAACTCCTAAAAGCCCGTAGTGATACTCGCAAAATGGCTAAAACCGAAAAAGACCCATTCATGCAAAACATTCTTGATAAACGCCAACTCGGCTACAAAGTCACTGCCAATTCTTTGTATGGACAATGTGGTGCCAAAACATCTACATTTTATGAAAAAGATGTTGCCGCCTCCACTACTGCAACAGGTCGAAGTATGATTACATATGCTCGACGTATAATCGAAGAAGTTTACGGACATCGTGAATATACAACTGAAAACAACGGTGTTGTATTAACGAAAGCAGAATATGTATATGGCGATTCAGTTACTGAGTATACACCAGTGTATATTCGATTTCAGACACATGTGCATATAATGCAAGTTGATGAACTCTCCGAACAATTAGGTATTGGTGGTTGGATTTGTTGTGAAGACCCCGGACGTGAGACAAAGGAATATTGCGAAATATGCCCCGGTGTTGAAACATGGTCCGAACAAGGTTGGACACAATTACATCGTGTAATTCGACACAAACTTGCTCCACATAAAAAGATAATTCGTGTATTAACTAATACCGGATGTGTCGATTGCACAGATGACCATTCACTACTTCGTATGGATGGAACGGAAGTTAGCCCAAATAAAGTATATGTTGGAGAACACTTAATGCATCATCCATTGTTACGTTTATGTGATGAAAACATATATGTAAATTATACCGAAAATGCGAACAAACGATTCGACAATATGTTAGAAGCTGCATTGTTTGCGAATTATCTTCAATATATGGGCGATTCTATCCGTATTCATATCGATGAACAAGGATACTTTTGTGTCAAATCTCATAATGAAAATGGACACAACAAAATCATATCCATGACACCAATACCATATAATGGTTATGTGTATGACCTAACTACCAGTAATCATCATTTTGCGGCTGGAATTGGAAATATGATAGTGCATAATACGGATTCTGTATTCTTCACCTTCAATCTTCAAGACCCCGTTTCTGGCGAAAAAATCCGCGGTAACAAAGCATTGGAAATCACAATTGAGATTGCACAAGATGCAGCACATTTGTGTTCGCAGTTTTTGAAACCTCCCATGGATTTGGCCTATGAAAAAACATTGATGCCATTTGTGTTATTGTCTAAGAAGCGATATGTAGGTATGTTATATGAAACTGACCCGAATAAAGGTAAACTTAAATATATGGGTTTATCTTTAAAGAGGCGAGATTCATGTGATTATTTGAAAGATACATACGGTGGTATATTGAATGTGATAATGAAAGACAATAATATACAGAAAGCACTTCAGTTTTTGGACACATCTATTACTCAATTAATTGGTGGTTCTGTTTCAATGGATAAACTAATGATTACCAAAGCATTGCGTAGTGATTATAAAAATCCACAACAAATAGCACATCGTGTATTGGCTGACCGTATCGGAAAACGCGACCCAGGCAATAAGCCTAAACCAGGGGACCGTATTAAGTTTCTACATGTGGTCCATAAAGATAAAAACGCATTGCAAGGTGACAAGATTGAAACACCGGAGTTTATTGTGTCAAATAATATTCCAATTGACTATACATTCTATATTACAAATCAACTGATGAAACCATTACAACAATTATTGGGTTTAGCTTTGGAACAAATATGGGAAAGTATGGGAAATAAACAACTGGAAATACGAAAATTCAAAAAAGAAATGGCCGAATTATACAAAGAATTCCCTGATTTGGAAATATTCATGAAGAAAAAAGAAAAGATTTGCTCACAAAAAATCAAGGCTATCGTATTCGATAAACACCTCATTCAAATACAAAATGAACGAGCCGGGTTAGTCGATATAAGAACCATGTTCTCTAAGAAAAAATAATATTTACTCTTTCCCGACCCTCGCAACACCTACATAATACATATTTTAGCATAGTTTTATTTTACATTTATCTAAAGGTAAAATAAATTTTTTATTTCACAATTCAGCACTTCTATTATTTTATTGGATTGACTGTATATCTGGGATTGACTATGTCACTCACAAATGGCTGCATATATCAGGTAGTATTTATTCACGGGACCGATAAAAGTTAATACCCGGGGCTGCCAATTTCCAAAGGAACACGGCCTAAATCGGGTTCAATAGTGCTTTGCATCCATGGCCCGACATCTTGCTTTTGGATAATAGGTTCGGAGCGAATCTGGAGATTAGCATTCTTCAAGGTTTGGCCAATAGTATTAAGACCAATGTGATAACCAGCTTGTAACAAATCGGGGGTAGCACCTGCACTCATGGAGGGATTAAGGCGTGCCCAGTCGCTGTTATGGTCAGTAGGCAATAAGCTATTGGGGTCATTTACGGGCATGGATGGGCTGATGGTTTGCATGCCGTCAATGGTGGAACTGTTGGAAAACCCGGTCATGTCAGTGCCGCCGCTCAAAAAATCGTGCCCGCCTGACTCGGTGTATTCGGCAGGAGATGAACCGGTAACAGATTCATAAGAGTCTCCATATGCGGGGATTTCATCGCTCCCGGCATTGGTGAGACCATCTAACATTGAATATTTAGAACCATTGTATGAAAATAATGCCATAATAAGAATAATAAGGATAGCAACAATCACAAATTCTTTGTTCAAAAGATTACGGAGACTTAACATCTGTTTATGTGTAAAACTATATAAACGCTGGATAAAATTATTCTCTCGCTTAATACTCGTTATATGCTAATTCTTCTAAATCATTGGTATATTCTTCATCACTTTCACTATCTAAATCCATATCTGACAAATAAGTTGTTTTTATTCTTTTTGCTTCTAAATAATTCGATAATGCAACTATTTTTGCATCCTTCGCTTTTTTTCTGGCTTCACGATACATTTTGAAATACACATCATCCCGACTCTTTAAATGTATCTCTTCTGCTTTCTCAATTTCAGCTAAATCAAATTCAACTTCTGACACATTTATTTCAGAATTCACTGAATTAGATATTTTATCTAAAGTTGTCGATGTGTCCATTTTTTCCTCCGGTTTATTCTCCATCTTTGTTTCTATCTTCTCTACTTGTGTCGTTGACGGCTGACTCGCTTGTGCCATTGATGGCTGTGTTGATTGTGTCGTTGACGGCTGTGTTGCTTGTGTCGTTGACGGCTGACTCGCTTGTGTCAATGCTGGAGATTGGACAACCTGTTCAACTACTGTTTGTGACGACGGCGGCTTCGCCGCCACAGTAGTATCAGGTTTGGATGCTTTAATTAAACATTTATTAAATGACTTTTCGGGAGATAATAACATTTGTTTTAATTCAAACCAAAATTGGAAACTATGTGATGTGCAGTGTAAACCTTTCAATTCTAAAATAGTAATTACGCTCATATTCTCCTGCAACATGTCATGTTTCATTTCATTCTCATTCTCATCATAAATTTTTAAATCACAAACGCCTAAAGTTGTTGTAGGGATAGTTGTTCGTATAATATACATTGTCCCAGATTTATAGGATTTCCCTACAGGTTGTAAGTAGTTTTGCATATCTTCTAATTCAAGTATTGTGTCAGTATCGAGCCATTCGTTACGTTTTTCGTAAATTTTGGAGACACAATGTTTTTCTAAATTCTCTACCCAGGACATAAAATTTTCATTTTCAATTCCAAATAGTAAATCACAATACATGTTTTTACCCGATTTAACAAATCCTGATTTCAAATAACATTTAGGCGGTTGCATATACACTGGACCATTATTGACACTAAATTTCATAACATGTCCGCCAGTTTTACCCTTTATAGGAGCTGAAATTTTTAGCAAATTAAATTCATATGGTGTAGTAAAATCATAGATATCATTTGTTGACATATTACTTCATACTTTGACATTAAAAAATAGATTTACTTATTTTACGCGTAATAAGAGTGACACATATTTGTGTATGTTGTGTATTTCGTTTATTATATGCCTAATAAATGTAATAGAAAAATAAAATGGAATTAGGCACACTTTTAGGAAATAACGATGTCAAACAATATGTAAAAAATATTGTTGGACCATTAAGTCAAATGGTATATAATGAAATATACATCTACATTTGGTTTATTTGCATCTATAATGTTTTACTCATATTCATGGTAATTGCTAACTTTATTCTTCTCATAAAATTATTACAACGAACTAAAATTGTTAGTATTGGCACATCATCTATCATGTCATAAATTTAGGATTATCTGCCATACCATAAATTTAGGCATTTTACACCAATAATATGTGCGTTTATAATATATTTAGAAATGCCTAGACGTCACGCTTGCAATGAAAAAAAGATGCTCGGTGGTCAATTGCCTACCTTGGCTATGACCCCAATTGATGGTGCTGCCAGTTCACACGATAATCTTACCCCCTACACCGGTGGGGATGCTTCCCATCATGCGATTAAGGTATATGGAGATGCTGAACACCAAACTGGAACTCATGGTGCCGGTGGCATTATTGCCACTACGAAGGGTGGTAGTCGTCGTTATCGTAGTCGCGGTGGAACTCTTGGCCGCGTTCTCGTCCCGGCTGCTTTGGTGATGGCTAACAATATTATTGGAAGTCGTCGTCGTAGTAGACGTGGTCGTAAAAGTAGACGCGGACGTCAAACTCGTCGTAGATAAACTTTATGAACCAAATAAATATCCATTCCTACCTCACGGTAGTATTCGGACTGATAAATAATAATATATCTATTGTATTATCAATATATGTATTCTATTACTGACTATATACGCGAGTTTGCAACTTGTCATCGACACATCAAACTTATACAGGAACGATTGACTCCATTACGTAATAAAAAACGTGATGCAGCAGTTCATATAGCAGAATATTTTGAAAAGAACCAAGTTAAATCCAAACCACTGGAAATAAACGGCGAAAAAATGCGGTTGGTATATAAAACCGAATATGCACCATTTACTGTGTCATTTTTAAGGACACATTTATTGGAATTAATCGATTCCGAAGAACAAGTAGAACAAATTATTCAACACCTACTTTCATGCCGCACATCGAAAAATACTGTCGATTTGAAACTAAACACCAAGTCATCCGCCAGCCGCAGAACACTCGATGGTTATGAAACCGAATAATATTGTATACCAACTACTACATATATGTAGTAGTTAGTCATGACACAAATTTAGATTGTATAAGTCGGCACCATATCAACATTGATAACTATTTTCATGTCGAATATAGGATTTGATGATGTGTCAAATTTGTATTGGTTGAACTCTGGATATTTCAATTGAGCAATAGGAGTATGTTTATGAACAGTTCTGGCAATCATCATATATAATTTAAATCCGGGGTAACGTTCTTCGCAAAAATTATTCTTCATATACACATTTCTCCCCATATCATCTTGACACCATCGCATCATAGTTTTCCAAAACATTGGCATACTTGTCTTATCGACCAAATCGAGAATAGATGTGGCTAAACGGCATAAATCAAAACTATAATTGGGGTCAATACGCTTTTTATTTGGATTGAAAAATGGTTCGGTATTATACTGTTTATCCGCCTCACCATTTGGACCGTAACTATCACTACAGAATAATTTACCTCGATATTTATAAATTGCTCTACCGAAATCAATTATCTTAAATATACGTCCATATGTAGGAACACGGAATACATCCTCATTGTAAATATAATATATATATTCCACATCAGTTGACACATACATTATATTTCTACTATGTAAATCATTATGTGTCAAATGAAATGCTTTTTGATATACCAATAATGACATAACAATCTGCATCATACATGACATACACATATCATCATTCATCTGGTTATATTTCAATAAATTATCTAATAATCCTTCGCATTTTTCAATACATATCACATTTACTGGGAAATTATTGATATATCCCTCAATTGGTTCTATATCCGTATCCAAGTCACTTTCATTATCATCCGAACATTCCTCCCAATTTGCTTCATCATCGTCCTCTTCCACATCTTCTTCCTTGTTATTATCGCCCTCTGTATTAATAGATTTACTTTCTTTATCTGAATCAGTAATAGTATTACTTGTGTCACTTAACTCGGAATTATTATCATCGTCCTCTTCATCTGACGATAATTCAATATCTGAATTATCTAATTCCGTATTATAATCATTTAGTATTAACTGCATAGATTCATTATTCGATGGTGTAATATCATCCGCATTAGTAATATTCAATTCACTAATAGTTGACACAACTGTATTGACACATAATTCAATTGATGTAATATTAGACAATAATTCAGATGTGTCAGATTCTACAATATTATCCATGATTTGAATTTTGGGCTTCTTTACACGTGACCAATCTAAATTCTCAATCGAATGCTGGAAATCTTCGTCAAAATTAATGTGAAATAACTTACCCATATTGCTTTCAAAGAAATCGGACCTATATACCGCTTCATATATGTCGTCCCACATTTCGAATTTAAATAGTTTTTGTATACCTACATATGACCCGTAAAAATCAATTCCATGCACAAAATTGTGGTGGTGTAATAATTGGCTGGAGAGGTAATAAAAAAATCCGTCAGTATAGGCCATGTTATTTGTAGATGATAGTTTGCCATTTTCTTTCATATTTTCAGTTTCAATCGGTAATTTTATATAATCGTCGGTTAGTTCGCCGTAAAAGCCGGAGATATATTTAATATGGTCGAGAAGTGGTGCAAATTTGTAGTGTATTTCGCGGTCTTCTTTTAGCCCAGTATTGACACAACGGACTTTGTCGTAGTTGTGAATATAGTATTTACTATTTAATGCAATTTTATTGTAATTTGTAGGGGAAGTTTTAAAAAATAGGGAATAGATAGGGTTATAATTTTGTATTTTTTCAAATTGAAATGGAGAATATCCATATTTTTTATCAATTTCGGACACATCTGATTCATTCGGACTGAAATTAGTTATTTTAGGTGTGTCAACATGAATATAGTTTATGGTGAATAATTGTTTTGCATTTTTAGGCATATTATAAGATGTAAATACTATTGAACTCTTTATATTTAGCTAAAAACATTAAAAACATAATAATACACCGCGCAATATTATTATCATATTCTTCTTTCCAAACATCAATCATGGCATAATTATTCTCAGTTTGTTGACACATATATCACCATTTATTGACACATATAAGTTACATAAAATATCCTAAATATTGCAATATTTGAAATGCAGGAATATATATTGTTGTAATAATCATGGACTTATAAGTTGTAATAATGATGGAGTTATAAAATTGAATATAATATGAAGAATATGTGTCAATAAATACAATAGAATAAATCACATAAAAATCTGATATTATTATAATCATCACCGGCTAACTGTTTATTAATCGATAATGAGTAACCATCCAGACCTTTTTCATAGAGCAATGTTTGAAACAAAAACAACTCTAAAAATCACAGAAATAGGAAATAATTTGAAACAAAATTTAGAAAAAAAACTCGCTGCCAATTTAGAGAAAAAATGTATCCCCCAAGGATATGTCCGCGCAAATTCCGTCAGAATAATAACTTATTCCGGTGGTTTAGCCAACGGTCAAACCGTCGAATTTCATGTAGTTATTGAATGCATGCTTTGTTATCCAGTTGAAAACATGACAATTGAATGCACTGCCAAATATATTACTGAATCAGCCGGTATTCATGCAATTGTCGAACTCGATGATGGAACTACACCACTTACTATATTTATAACTCGCGATGTCAACTATGCAAATTCCAACTTCAGTAAAGTCAAAGAAGGTTCGCGCATTCATGCACGTATTATCGGTGTGATGTTCGAAGTAAATGACCCCACCATTTATGCAACTGCCACGTTTATTGACCCCGGACAAAAAACTAATGGTATCGAAATCGATAATAGTGAAGAAGACCTCGACGAAATGTCTATGTTTAAACCCCCTGCCACATCTACATCCCCCCAACCATTAGTGACACAACCCAAATCCGACCGTGTGTCAAATATTGTTCGCAAAATTATGAAGGATTTGCCTATAGTCACGAAGGACAATATTGCGGAGTTGGTGCGGACGAAGAGTTGGGAAGAATCCATGCCGAAGATATATGCTATGTTGCGGGAAGCTGGGCGTAAACAGACGATTGCGAAGAATGATAGCCGCCAGGATTATATATCTGATAAGTTGACACAATATTTGCATTTAACGAATGAAATGAAAGTAGTTGATATTGGAGGTGGAAATGGTGATGTATTGCATAATTTAGCAAAATCAGTGAAAGGAACTACTGATAAATCCAATTTTATATGTGTCGAAACACAGAATGATTGGACGGAAGAATACACATTTCCACATAAAGATATTACTTATTTGAATTGGGATAATAATACAATTAATGTGCCGGATTCTTCAGTAGATTATGTGTTATGTATGGTATCATTACATCATATGTCTGACACAACACTTTCCAATGCATTAAATGAAATATACCGTGTATTAAAACCGAATGGGAAATTATTAATGAAAGAACATGATTGTGTCACTACTGATGACAAAAAAATCATTGATGCTGAACATCATTTATATCATTTATTAGACTTGTATTATTCGGGAGCAACTGAAAGTGACACAAAAGAATATTTGTCAAAAATTATCCATAATTTTAAGACACGTAATACTTGGCATACTATCTTGGCGACACATAAATTGGAACTTACCGATTCATTTAATCGTTTCATGGATAAAAATGCGGATAGTCCCGATAAGAATGTTACCAATCTATATTGGGATGTTTTCACCAAATCTCAATTATAATTATTTTTACCTCCGGTAATGTAATTTTACCCCCGGTAATGTTATTTTTACCTCATATTTTTATTGCTGTATTGATAAAAGATAATGCGTAAATATGAATGATGCGTAAATAAAATATACATTATTGTCTTGCATATAATTATAAGTTTAGTATAATTATATTTATTACAATACAATGTCACTTAATTTGCAAAAATTTGACATGAGGTCAATTACTTTCCATCCTGATGAAAATAAAGGCCCGGTTATTGTTATGATTGGACGTCGTGATACTGGAAAATCATATTTAGTTAGAGATTTATTATACCATCATCAAGATATTCCTTTAGGAACTGTAATTTCCGGAACAGAAGCTGGTAATGGGTTTTATGCCGCACATGTTCCCAAATTATTTATTCATGAGGAATACAATACTGTATTGATTGAAAATATATTACGTCGTCAAAAAATGGTCCTCAAACAAATACACAAAGAAGTTGAACAATACGGACGTAGAACAGTCGACCCACGTGCATTCGTTATTTTAGATGATTGTTTATATGACCAGGGATGGACAAAAGATAAATTAATGCGTCTTCTTTTTATGAATGGGCGTCATTGGAAAATTATGCTTATTATCACTATGCAATATCCATTAGGTATTCCTCCCAATTTACGAACAAATATTGATTATGTATTTATTTTACGTGAACCATATTTAACCAACCGCGAACGTATCTGGAAAAATTATGCCAGTATGTTTCCCACATTAGAATCATTTTCAGCAGTTATGGACCAAACCACCGAAAATTATGAATGTTTAGTCATAAATAATAATGCCAAATCCAACAAATTAGTTGACCAGATTTTTTGGTATAAAGCACAACAACGCCCCGATTTCCGGTTAGGGTCACAACAATTTTGGGATGCATCCAAAGATTTACCTGATGATGACGACGATGAATATGACCCATCCAAAAGTAAGAAAAAATCCAGTGTGTCAATTAATGTCAAAAAATCAAGCACTACCACCAAATGGTAACCACGCATATTTTGCCAAATTGTAACAACACATGTTTACCAAATGGTAATATCTTTCATATGGAATTATATATTTTCCACATGAAATAAAAATATATAATTATCAAACATAATTACATAAAAATCTAATAATTAGTTCTTTTATACACAATATAATCATAATAATATACAATAATGAGCAGCGGTAAAGATGATGATAAACGTGAAGTTGAACCTATAGATAATATGAATGATGATGAAACAATCGGTGAAGAAATAGACGGCAATATATTAACTGATAAAGCAATAGACGACGATTCAAAAAGACCAGCAATAAAGACAGAGAACCTACAGGAAAACATAACAGAATCCCACCTGGAAGTAACACCACCGGTAATAAATACAGCAACACAACCAAACAACCCAGTAAAAAAAGATGATAAAAAAGATAAAAAAGATAAAAAAAATAAAATAAACAAAGAAAACTCCGGAATATCCATATCATTATTACAACCACCAACTAATCCAATAGCACCAGCCGGATACTCACCAGGAACAGTTACAACAACCGAACCATATACAGACGCAACTAAAAAAAAAACAGAAGCAAGTAAACCAGCTGTAGAAACAAGTAAACCAGCTGTAGAAACAAGTAAAACAGCTGTAGAAACAAGTAAAACAGCTGTAGAAGAAACTAAACCAGTTGTAGAAGAAATAAAGAATGTAACGCAGCTAACAACAGAGGAAGCTATATTGATAGATTCATATGTGAATTTATATTCCAAAATAATGGATGCAAAACCAACATCTCCGTTGGATTCTTTGTATGAGGTCGAGTATTTAAATATTTCTAATCCTAAAGTGAAGGAAGGTAATTTATTAGAAAATCTTGCATTTAATATTATAAGTAAGAATGGAACAGCAGATATATTTTTTTACAAAGGGTTTAAAACCAAAACTATTATACCAAAGGACAAAAAACTACCAAATAAATACTATTTAACTTTTCTAAGAATTCATCGAAGTAATATAAAAATAGGATTTCCTATGCGTATTGAAATATTCGAAAATAAAAATGCACAACTATCAGAAGGTAAATATTCTCTTTCAAATATAATTGAACATAAAGTTGGCCGTGAAGATAATGACTGGAAACCAATTGATATGCAAAATAATCAAAATAAAGATTATTTCTTCCCATTAGTTAAAATCTTAACTGACTTATTCCATAAATTAAAATTCAATATAAGTGGAAATGAAATAGAAGTATTGAAAGATGTGAAAGACCCCAACGCACCTAAGATAAAAGACCCGACAAAAATATATAAAACTGCAACAACCGACACATCAGATTTAAAGTATGATAAATCAAAATCAAATGAAAGTGAACCGGTTGAAGGAGATAGAGTTATTAAAGTTTCTAACAGAAAGAATATTAATGACCCGATACAACAAAAGACTACAGAGAAAGAAAATACAAATGGTCCAAAAATGTAATTATCATTTATCAGTATGGCTACAATCTAATGGATATCGGTTCATCTGCTACCCCGGGGTAGCAGATGAGTCATCATCCATCTCTCTTTGACTCTGATTTTGCAGATGCAAAATCAGAGGAACGGCCGTCCCTAAAAGGGTCGGACCGTCAAAGACTAAATAAGCAGTTGGTATTGGTGTAGTGTATTTATTTTGACACATGTTGATAAATAAATATGTGTCAAAATATTCCAGATATAAAATCATCGAATCCATATAGATTATGTATTGCTTGCAGATTTATCAAAATGCCGCAGTATACCTGATATAAATAAAAGTACTATAGCTGCAACTCCCATACCCCACATTCCAGGTTCCTGTGTAAGAACCATATAAGTTATATAGAATGCAATAATCCCAACAATAGTTAACAAATGAAGCACATTCATTGTAGTCGTAGTTGATGGCCAAAAGAATTTTAAATATGATTCATTATTGTTTGTGATACTGTTATATAACATCTTATCACATGTAAATGAGCCATCTTTCTTTTTTAGGTCATAATATTTAAATCGTCCAAGAATACAGATAATTACTAATTCAACTGCCCATCCAAGATATGTAAAATCATCACTTGCTACACTTTGTCGAATAAACATAGATACTATCATACAAATAAAAATTATCCAATATGTTACAACAATTGTCCGGTATTGCCCAGGTAATGGATAGATGAATAAGTAACAAATTAATTTATCAAAATATATGTAGGTTAATGTTAAAATAATAAATCCAAATAATAATTGAATAACTATAGCAGTTATATTCGGTTCATCACTAATACGTTTTCCTGTTAGTGGGTTAACTGTGCCGGTTACTTGTTTGTCAGAACCCATATCACTGCTACGTTGGCATGTTAATTTTTGTTTAAAATCAGTTGTGAATAATTTTAAGTTATATATTGCATATGGGTGTGCTTTGTTTTCCATATTTATATCTGCAAACCCTACTTGGTTTACAGCAGATATGTTTAGTTTACTTCTAAATGGTCTTGTAACATCTGTATTTATTATTTTGTTAAATATAACAGTAGTAGTATTACTTTTTTCATTGATTGTAATATCTGTTCCGGAATTTGGCATAATTCCGGTATTTGTTAGAATTAAGTTTAAATTAAATTCAGTTGGAATAATAGTTGTAGAAGAAAGATTACTAATTAAAAAATCAAATAATTTGTTGGATATGTTTGCACCACTGTTTGCTAATTTAAATACAAAATATAATCTTTTTAATATTCCATTTATGCTTTTATTATCTGTTTCTATTATTATCAAATAATCGATTTGTGTATGATCAGCATTATCATTAGTAACATTAATAACATGAAGTTTACTTGGAAAATAATTATGATCATTTAGTTTCAAAACAGAACTATTATTTTTAGAATCAATTTCATAAGGTATTACAGCATGGTTATCATCATTATTGCCAGAATCAACATTCAATATATTTTCTTTGCTAATGTTAAATGTAGTTGGAAAAAAGTTATAATACAACATTATGTCCTGTATGGCTGGTGCTGGTCCTGGTCCTGGTCCGGGTGAGTCTGACATTGTATATTATACTTTTTATGATATTATATCTATACTAAACCATCATAAATATTATATTTTTATAAATTATTGTGTCAACTAATAATTTATAATATATAGTCTACATCTCATATATTATAAATTATTATATATTCACTAAAACATAGATGCACCTACAATTTTACTTGATACCGGTAAAAAGGTGGTTTCCGTTACTCCTAATGTGTCACTATTATGTCCCATTGGAACCATTGAATTAATCATTTGTTCTTCTAAAGTATTGTTATCAACCACACTTTCTTTGGGTGGAGGGGTTACAATAGTTGGATGGTTATTTTCTGGAGAAGAATAATGTAATTGGGACGGTTCCGTTTGAATTCGGGGAGGTTCATATGTATTTGCTGCAGTAACTTGAACCAATGAGCCGCTTAACTCGGCACCTAATCCATATCGACTGGTTCTTCGGAGAACTTCATATGACACAAAAATAAACAAAATGCCTAAAATAGGATTCTTATACATAAATAAATATACTGTAATTACTAAAAGTCCAAAATATCCAGGTGTAGTATTTAGCCATGCCGGTGGATGCATTGGAAATAATATAAATACGACGAATAATAATACAACACTAATTTCAAATGTAGAAAATTCATTGATTGATTTAAGCCTCATTATGTATTATATTTTATAACATAGACACATAAAAGAATGTATTTTACATATCTCCTTCTCCCTCATCTCCTCCCTTTCTCTCACCAATCATCTATCGTCCATCCCACGACAATATTTTATATAAAATTATATAAACATACCTACACAAATATTATACCTCTATATTTGTTTTATAATGTCATTTCAAGCATCTCAATTTTCAAAAAAGTTCAACAAATTTACGGGGAAAACCCCGAATTCTTCCTCTAAATCTGCTTCCGTATCTAAAAAGAAATCCTCCACTCCTAAATTCACTATCTCTCCCGAATATGCCACACAAATTTGTGCCAACTCCTATCTCGGTAAAAAGGGATACACTATACCTAAATCTATTCTATCTCCGGATGATATCACATTCTTAAAACACGACCTATTTATGCGACCCATTGTCGCAGGAGGCGCCGCATATGGTGGCGGTGCCAACCCCGACGTCGCATTTCCAGTATATCGCGAAAATGATAGCAAACTATATTTACCACGATTTTACGGGATTTCACGATATGGATTACCTCCATCATCCGAGATTGAACCGGGGGAAGATATCGACGTTCCATTTGTGAAACAATTGCGAGATTATCAGGACAATATTATTGGTATCTACACAAAACATGTTGATGTTCCCATTCATGCATTGCCTGCTGGGTATAGTGGGGAGGCGGTATTTGGCGGAGGTGCAATATTGGAAGTTCCATGTGGAAGAGGCAAATGTTTGGCTAAAGATACGCCGGTGGTTATGTTTGATGGAACGATTCGGTCTGTTCAGGATATCAATATTGGTGATGTATTAATGGGGGATGATTCCACTGCGCGAACGGTGTTAACTATAGCGAGAGGTAGGGAGAGAATGTATAGTATTGAGGATGTATCATCACCGGTTACCCAGAACTATATTGTTAATGAGAGTCATATATTATCGCTAAAGCATTCGAGAACGGGTAAGATTATGGATGTGTCGGTGAAAGACTATATGTTAATGAATCCGGCATATGCAAAGGAGTGGTGCGGATATCGCGTTCCATTGCATTTTCAGTCGGGAATTTTGAATGAAACAAATGATGCATTGTTTGAAATAGGAAATATGTATGGCAAGTTACAAAATCAATCATTACCTGTTAAATATCGTATATGTCCCGAACATCAACGTAAAATGTTGTTTTGGGGAATTATATGTAGTTGTGGAATTGTAATGCCCCGATGTGAATTATATGAAGGATTGTCTGTTCCATTTCGTATTTCTATAAAACATAGTGGATTATTTGATGATATTGTATTTGTGTCCAGAACATTAGGATATCGAGTAACAATAATAAGTGATACAATTATGGATATAGATATGACCCCGGAAACATTAATGTATCCAATTAATGTAATTCCCCTAAATGAAGATGATTATTACGGATTCGAAATCGACAAAAACCGACGTTTTGTTTTGGGCGACTGTTCAGTGACACATAATACTGTAATGGCACTCAAAATTATTTCACACTTGCAAAAAAAGACACTTATATTAGTCCATAAAGAATTCTTAATGAATCAATGGATTGAAAGAATTGCCGAATTTGTGCCATCTGCTAAAGTCGGAAAAATACAGGGACAAATTTTTGATGTGTCAAACAAAGACATTGTAATTGGCATGATTCAAACACTATATGATAAAGAATACCCATCCGACAAATTCACCGACTTCGGACTCACCATCATCGATGAAGTCCACCGAATCGGCAGTGAACAATTCTCGAAAACATTGCTCAAAATAATCACTCCATATATGTTGGGCATTTCCGCCACAGTAGAACGTAAAGATGGTTTAACCCGGGTATTAAATATGTTTATAGGAGATAAGATATATAGTGAAGACCGCGAGAATGATGACCCTGTATGTGTTCGTGCAATAGAATATGTGTCAAATGATGTAGAGTTTAACCGGGTTGAATGTGATTTTCGGGGAAATCCGAAACATAGCACAATGATTTCAAAATTGAGTGGATATGTTCCACGCAATCAATTTATTGTGCGAGTTATTGCCGATTTATTGAAAGAACACCCAGAAAATCAAATAATGATATTGGCACATCAACGCGCTGTCTTGACCTTTTTTTATGATGCAATCCATGAACATAATATTGCCGGTGGGTCTGTGGGGTATTATGTAGGCGGAATGAAAGAAGAATTATTGAAAGAAACGGAAAGTAAGCGAATTGTTTTGGCGACGTTTGCGATGGCGGCGGAAGCATTGGATATAAAAACACTTTCGACGTTAATTATGGCTACACCGAAAACGGATATTATACAGTCGGTTGGGCGAATATTACGTGTGAAACATGAGCATCCAATCGTGGTGGATATTGTAGATAAGCATGATGTGTTCCAGAAACAGTGGATACAACGTAGGCGATTTTATAAGAAATGTGGATATCGAATTCGGCAAATAGATAGTTTGCGATATATGGGTATGTGTCTGAATTGGAATACAGATATGACATGGAAATGGGTATTTGAACCGAAGAACTTTGGTGCAAATGAAACTATAGAAAGTGAGAGTGGAGAAGAAGAAACCGATATCAAAGTAAATACAAAATGTTTAATTGACACAAATGAATTGTATTTTCATGATGAACTGTAATGACAATCTGGACACAAAATCCATGACCCTTTCCAAACACGATTTATATGATTTATCCATGGAATAAATCGAATATGATTCTCCATACTTCCACAACTAAAACAACAAAAATATTTGTTACAAGAGTGACACATCAAATATCGGTCTTCTAACAAATATGTGTGATTACATAACTTACACACCATTGTTTCATTCGATGGTAACATATTTATATTCGGATTATGTAAATATTGTAGTTAGAATTGACACAATATGTTTATACCAGATTGTGTCAATATAGTTCATTTTGTTCTGTGTTGGTTCGGCAACTTTATTGCCGGACCAAATCATTATCGATTATCATTTGGGACACAGTCGGAGACATATATTAAAAAGGAGCTAACACCTGTATATCTTCCTTTATATCTTCGCCAATAGTCATGACTGGAATATCCATGGTCGGCAATACATCTACATTCATGGTAGGGACTGATGTGTCACTTACTAATTGGGGAACATCATTGTCGGGATTGGATGCGAGAGATGAAGCCATGAGTGAGGTTAGAAATGCTGGGAGAGCGATGCGATTAAATTGTGTCATGATTAGGTTAGTATTTCCAGTGGCGGCATCATCTCCGGGATTAGAGTAAATAATAGTTGCAGCGATTGCAATAGTTAATACTACAATTATCATCTTATATCGAGGATTAGACATAACTTCTTCATATACATTTGACACAAATGACATAGTAAATAGCTAATTTATATTTTTTCAACAGACAAAGAAATCAACAGATATACGCGAAACTTCATATTATTTATATTCCATATAGTCAATTTATCATATATACACGAAACTCATATAAACAATTTTAAACAAAAATATTATATTTCGCCTAAATAATTATACTAAATATGAACTTCCAAGAAAAAGCCAAATTGTCCGAACTCATTTCTGGAACTGAAGCCGAAGACCACACCCAAGAAATCCGTGAAACGCGCAGAAGTCTTTTACTACTCGAAAACATCCGTATGATTGAATCACTAAAACGCAAAGAATCCTACTTACGAAAAACTGATGTAGATGCTTTTAAAGAAATGTGCCGGATTCAATGTAGGTGGATGTTTGACAATTTTACCGATATTTTCAACAAATTAGTGGTAGATGAGATTAATTTAGCGATATTATTGCGAATGGTGAAAGTGTTGCAACAAATTGAAAATGGGGAGTTGGACCAGCATGAAGGTTCTGTGTCTGTTGGAAAGTTTTTGAAGGAGATGTATGTAGATTCTGCCTTGAGACGTGCGGAAAAAATAGATAAGGAAAATGAGAGAGCTGTTGGAGAAGTAGTGATGAGTAATGCGAATGAGGGGCGGAAGATATCATGGCTTGAATATAAGAATATGATAGATGTGAGTGAGAAACATAAACAGAGTAAATTGTAATATTGTTATTCATACCTATGGTGAAATTCATACCTATGGTGAAATGTATACCTATGGTGAAATTCATACCTATGGTGAAATGTATACCTATGGTGAAATGTATACCTATGGTGAAATGTATACCTATGGTGAAATGTATACCTATGGTGAAATGTATACCCACGGTGACACATAATGATAATCATGACACATAAAATATAATAGATTGTAAAACAACATAAATATTGTTTTGTAATTGTTAGACATATAACATAACTAAATATGGAATCCCCACATACCCGTGATACACCTGAATTTTATGCTGATTCATTTTATAGTGAATATATTGAAGCCAGTGAATGTGATTATTCAGTTTTGAAATTATACTTAGATACGGATGATGAAAACTTGAAGAAATTATATGTTGACTATATCCAATCACACAATGCAAATAACGATAGCGAAACTGGACACTATAACTCCGGGTTTGATTTGTTTATTCCAAATGAGTGCACTATTTCTCCTGACCAATTTTTACAAACACAAATGGTGAATTTGAAAATTCAGTGTGAAATGATACACTGCAGAATGTATCCATTTATAACTGATACAGATAAATACACAACGAATTATTCCTGTAATCCGACGGGATATTATTTATATCCCCGTTCCAGTATGTCCAAAATGCCAATTATGTTGGCAAATCATACTGGAATCATTGATTCTGGATATCGTGGACACATATTGGCTGCCGTGAGAAGTCTGAGTCAGAGTGAATTGACTATTCCGCAGTATACGCGACTTTTTCAGATTTGTTCTCCTAATTTGTGTCGTGTATATGTTACATTAGTTGAAAAAGAAGATTTATCATCATCTGTTCGCGGAACTGGCGGGTTTGGTTCCACTGGGACAGCTGCTGTAAAATTGGCTGATGTATAATCTATATTGGGCTGGTGATATTATTTCTGGAATTATTATTTACGAACCCTACATATTTTTTGGAAATGCTGCCGGGGTGATAAAGGTTGAATGATAATCCCGGTAAATCTGAAAATACAGTTTTATTATAACTAATAATACTGTGCGTGTTTATGAGACACAGTCGCCGTATACGATGGTTAAAGCTTTATCCAGGGAAATATAAAGTTGCACGGCATTATTCGCCGCTTACTCGGCCGGAAGTATTTAAAATCATTGTATTTGATTTGGATGAAACATTGGGATATTTTGCCGATTTACATATTTTGTGGAATTCCCTATTTTATTCAGAATGGTCTTTGACAATTATACCCGATGAACTAAAACACCTGATTTTCGCAGAACTATTTGAATTATACCCCGAATTTCTGCGATTTGGTATATTAAGAATTCTCCGGTTTTTACATCGTAATATTCGAGACAACAAATGTGGCAAAATTCTTTTATATACGAATAATCAATGTCGTTATCCCGAATGGATTAAACTTATATTATATTATATTGATCGAAAAGTATGCCCCCGGATAAATGAAACTATTTTTGATAAACCCATATGCGCATTTAAAATTGGCGAAAGAATTATTGAATGTACCCGAACCTCCAAAGATAAAACACATGGAGATATGATAACTTGCGCCAAACTTCCTCTAACTGCTGAAATATGTTACATTGATGACACATATTATCCCGAAATGGAACACGCAAATGTTTACTATATTCAACCTCCCGCATATTATCACGGTCTATCTCATCATGATATTTGTAACCGGCTATTAATGTCGAAATTATACTATAATTTAATTACGACTGGCATTGTGTCAAACAAATACAAAACTCCACAATTTAGTCATTTCGATGAAGACAAACGAATAAACAATAAAGAAGTATATACCGAACTATATGACCACATACGCGGATTCTTTACATTATCTTCCACATCATCACTCACTCGAAAATATATACGCACCATTGGACGATTCACACGCAGAAAGAAATAATACCCGTATCTGAGTTCCTACATCATATGTATACAACATCAATGTAGGTATTTTTTCCGGGAAAATAGCTTCTACAGCTAATATCGCACCTACTATACCTAAACATACATGTATTCCGACACCGTGAATTATTATAGATGTGTAATATGCTTCTTCGCGACTAATTGTGTTATTTTCTGTGTATGAATAGTCAAATAATCCATATAGTATATTTTTCGGACTTATTGTATGGATATTTGTGTCAATATTATGGTCAAGAGTTGGCCCACCAATTTTTTTATCATATACATATCCAGAAAATATGAAGGATAATAATGCAATTGTTAGACCACCCAGATAAAACAATAAATGATTCCATGATATTAAATAGGCATTATATCCGGACCAAAATACATTTATTATAATTAAAACTCTATCCCATTTATGCCAAGAACTATTCCATATTGGGCAAGTCCAATGATAATGACTGGTAACTACTAATCCGATTAAACATGCAATGTTTATCCAATGGTTTATATCTGATGAAAATATACAAATAAATGCTGGTAATAAAAATGCATATGCTGAAAATACACATAGTTTTGATATATGTGTCGGGGTATGTGGAATCATCCCCTCTTATAAATATATTTTTGCAGTATGTCTTCAAGGTAATTATATTGTGTAATATTAGGTATTATTTATATAATATTTTATGAAATTTTATATAATATCATATGTGGGATGAAACATAGGTATGGGATGAAACATAGGTATGGGATGAAACATAGGTATGGGATGAAACATAGGTATGGGATGACACATATACATTATTTTTTATCGGAGGTAGTTGTTGAAAACTGGTTATTTACATACAAAATCATTTTCTCTTCATCAGTAAGTTTCTGAAATGTAAGATTTTCATTGAAATTATATTTTATAAATCGACCTACCGGAGTTTTACATACTACATTCACATATCCATCTGCAATTTGAATATCTACAATTATACCACCAAATGATAGTGTCGAAATTGGAGTTGGCACTTCAGGTATTTTAATCCAACGCACAAAACGACCAACACGGAGTTGGTATAATTCTCCAATATATCTATATTCTGCTAATTTTACCATTAATTTTGACACATTTATCGATGCAATTTCAGGTATAGACATCAAAGCTGCATATATTTGTTCAGTTACTAATTCAGTTGTTGCATCCGCGAAATATTCATTTTTTTCAAAATCAATTGTATCCAATATATCATTCACATTTATAGTAGGAGCTACAGTATTATCATATCCAAAAATAGAATATATATCATCATTGGAAGACTGCATAATTAAGTATAATATATATTATCAAATTGTTTATATTTTTTACATCATTGCACATCTTGATTTGGTATCCATCCGACGGTGTCATGATTTTTGTGATTGGTATTCATTCAATGTGTCAATAAATTGACACACTGATATCCACTAAACACGGACTTATGCCAAATGTGTGTAACATTTACCACACTGGACATTCAGTATCATTATTTATATACATAAATCGTTTACATCGTCTATTCTTAATATTAGTTTGGTCATTCTTATACATTGTAGGTGATAATATTATAAATTTTATCATATATTGTGATGTGAAAAACGGGAATAATTTGCACATATTTGCGGTTCGGTTAAATTCATTGTATTTTAATGCCGTCTCAATTTTCTTTTGTGTCAAATTATATTTATGGATACTATCTCCAATCGAACACATAGTTGACACATCTATCGTAAGATTAAGTGCTTGTGCAAATATATCATCATTCATAAATCCAACAATTAAATATACATCCGGTATTTTATTTTCACGCATAAATCGTATCATCGATAAAACATTCGTTGGTGTCATTGGTGTCTCAGAGCTTTGCATATCAGTATTATATCTACCTCCATCATTTCTATACATAAAATCTGCTAAACTGCTATCATATTTCACTAATTCTTCAAATAATTCTTCTACTGATGAACCCGGTTTATTTGTTTTGAAAAATTTACTTGAATCTAAACCCATTAATAATAAGTTCATTACTGCATTTAAGAATACAATTGTATTCGAACTATCATTTGGATTATTTGCTTGACACATATTGACTGGTGTTATAGAACGAAAAGTTAATCCATAGGTTGACATTACTTCTAAGAACCGGAAAAATGGTGAGTCTTTATTTGGTTTATATTTAATTCCCATTTTAGTTAATGCTTCCATGAAAACTTCAAAATAAGGATATGTAATTCCAAAATTACTGATTGTTGTAATAAATTCTTTAAAATTAGGATTTGTAACACCAATATCATTCAATCTCTTAATAAACTTAGTATAATCGTCATATGGAACACCAAATGAATTCAATAAAAATATTACAGTATAAAAATCCTGTGTATTTGCGCCAAAATTGGTCAATTCGGTCAATATTTTTTCATATTTATCTACATTATTTATACCAATTGAACGTAAAAGATTATTGAACACAATATATGAAACTGGGTTACCGTCTAAATCCAATGATGCATTCATCACATCACTTATACCAAATTTTCGTGACACATCAACCATTTGAACATTTGAAATAATCATTTCTGGGTTATTTTGGAAAGTTTCTCGCATATTATATCCAATTAAACCTGATTGATTTGTTGATGGTTTATCCAAAATAGTATTGTATGACCATGTTGTTGATATTCCATTCTTTAAGTTTTGCGAATTCATCGATGTAAAATTATCCACATTTTTAACTGTAGCATTATACGCGTTATGAACATTACATAAAATATTAGTAAAATGTTGGGGATTCGATGTGTCATTCCCTCCAATCACATTCATACCCATCCATTTTTTAACCAAATGTTCAAATAACATATTATCCGATGGGTTAAATACATATCCGCATGATTCCAAACGTTTAACAATATTTACTATATCTGTTTGTTTCATATCAATATTTCCATTAAATTTATTTAATTCAGAATCATACATTAGTGTATTAAATGATACAGAAACAAACCGTTTTTTCATGAATTCATTGAAATTATTGTAACTACTCATATTGTCTATTCCAAATTTCTTTAATTCGTTAATCACATTTATAGTATGTGTCCATGATGGAACAGGTGATTCTTCAGTTGGTAATTTAAATGTATCACATACGGATTTAATAAATTCTTCACCTTGTGCATTATATTGCATTCCAAATTGAGTTAATGTTTTTATATATGAGATTATATCATTAACATTATTAATATTACTACCTGTAATAAATGTATTTAAATTATCTTTATTTATTTGAAAATTACGGAACAAAGCTAAAAGTTCATCAATATTTGTATGTTGATTTGCTCCCAATTTTTTAAGTAATTCAAATAGTTTAGATGTTTGCAATTCATTATAATTATTTATACCAAAGTTTTGTAATGTATTAAGTATTCCAAAATGACGATGTTTACCTATACTCTTCAACCTATCATCTAAATCACGTAACATATAATATTGGGTAATGCCAAATGGCTTGAGTATAGTATCGTATGCCTTACTAAATTTCAACTTACTATTATCCGATTGATTTACACCATATTCTTTCAATAGTTTAACTGAATGTAAAAGATTTTCTGATTTAACAAATTTTGTTTGGTTCACTGCCGAATTTATAAAAAAATTTATCTTACCGAGTGTGTCCGCACCAAATGAACTAAAATCCTGTAATGCAGCCTCAAATTGTTGTTTATTCTTTGCATCCACACCATAATTAGACAAAATATTTATTAATTCTTGGACATCGGGTTCTTTGGATATTTTTATGTTTGAGTTTGTAAGTGAAGACATTAATGTATTAAATTCAGTTCCTGTCATGTTTTCAGAGAAAGTATTACGAACTGGTGAAAAATTTTTGGGCAAAATTGACACAAAACTTTCAGACATACTATAACTTAATTTATTTGCGAAACCACGTTCTTGAAAATCTTTTTTAGCGGCTTGTATTTGCTCAGGTGTTGGTTCAACAGTTAGAGATTTCATACCTATTTTTTGTTGAACTGACACATTATTACGAATATAACTAATTGCTTGGGCATCTGTTAACACCGGTGGTGTCGACGGTGGAGGTGGCGACTTTGCAGCAGCAACCGCCGAAACTGCCGGCCGAATAGCTGCATTGGCAACTGTTATCGTCTGATTATTTGGTGGAGCGTATACAAACTGTGTCCATGCACCACCTAACATTCGTCCACCCTGGTTACACTCAGCCGATTCACGGTCTGATGGAACTTTACCGATTCTGTCATATGGCGGATTATTTCCAGCAAAACATTGGCCATTATATTGAAGTGCATATGTATTAAATCCTCTATCTTTAGCTTTTTTTGCACATTCAAATTGATTATTTACTTGTCCCAAATCACCCGGAATAGTTCTTTTATTGTCATCTCTAAAACAACCTTTCAATTCATTTTTATTGGATAACTCGGGTAATAATTCTGTAATTCCATAGATATTTTGGCTCCAAAAGCCGCCAGTTTCACCACAAGTATTTGACTTTCCATATTTAGAATAATCTGAATTTAACGGTCCAGACCAGCATTCAGCATTAGCTTGTAAACCAAACAATGGATTACTCGAACCTTTTGCATATTGTGCACATTGTTCTATTTTTTGTTGAGAATTTCCGGTCACATTATAATGTCTCGTTGTTAATGTTCTATTTGGATTATCATTAAAACATCCAATAAATTTAACTGGGGTATTCATACCTTCTTGCATATGTTCTTTTACTTTGATATCTTTTTGAAGCTTAATATATTCATCTAAAGAGTTGGCCCTTGTTTTTGATATATTTTTTGCAAGCTGGTTTAATTTGTCTTGTTCACTTTGAGGGATTGATGATTGGGATAGATTAATACCATATTTTTGTTGTAAAGTGTTTTTAATAAACTCAATATTATGCTTGTTAGTATTCATCTTAATTCCATGTTTTTTTTCTAAATCAGAGAAAAACTGAAGTAATTTCGCATCATTATAAGTAATTTCACCCTCCGTTGCATCATCCGTATAATTTATTTGTAAAAATATGAGTATTACAATTAATACAAATGTTAATACAAATAATAATTTTAATGAAGACATTATATATTATAAGTTATATTAATTATAATATATTATTATACAATATTTCTCACACATATATCGTATTAATCTTTGACGGTCCGACCCTAAAATGGTTGGACGACCAAAGATTAATGGGTAGTAGTTGAACCGATATCCATTAAACGGGACCCCAGAATTTCAAGTTATTAAAATTTGTGTTCCAGTTATCCCTTACTACATCTTTCCAATATTGTTTGGCATCATTAATCAATTCTGGTGGAATCGGCGTAAATCGAGTAGGATTAAATGAATCCGGTGCATTAATTGCCACTCGAACACTCTTATTATTAATAATAAACCATTTGGCTTGGTCATCTGATAACTCCTGTGGCGCTTGATACTGTTTATCCAAGTTTTGTTTATACACAAACTTAGTAGTCTTACCACCCATCATCCAACCTCGACTATTACAATATTGTTGTTCCATTGCTGGGTTTATTTTATTTTTTATTGGATTAGAATTGAAATCTGTATCTTTTCCACCATAACATTTGTTTGCATCTTGCATGGCATAAATATTAAAGCCTTTACTCTTGGCAAGTGATGCACATGTTCTTAAATCAGTTGTTTCACCAAGAAAATTAGGAAGTGGATTGTAACTTGGGTCATCTTGCCAACATCCTAAACGTTCATCTTGTTTGGGAGCATACACATATTGGGTCCATGCACCGCCTAATTGTCTACCTCCCATATAACACTCGGCTGGTTCCCTATCCGGACTAACTTGTCCGATACGGTCATACTTCTGATTAAATCCGGCAAAACATTGTCCATTGTATTGAACTGCATACATATTAAACCCTTGTTCTTCAGCACGCTTCCCGCATTCATCGGCAGAATTTACCCGTCCAAGCGAAGTTTGAAGAGTTCTGTATGAATCATCGCGCCAACATCCTTTCAACTCATTCCTTTGAATAAGGTTTTGCTCAGTTGGAGGGATTACATCAACAGCAGTTTGGCGAATATATGTGTCAGTATCAGCTATAGTTGAACTATTTTTACTAATATCATTTTGTTTAAAGAAATAGCAAACATTTGCATTATTTCTGTGGTCAATTGTAAATCCAGCACAACCGGCAGTATTATTACATTGGTCTTTGCAATAACTAAGTGTTCTTGGGTCGTTTGCTGCAAAATTTTGGGTAGATTTCACGTTGATTGATTTAATCTGATTATTATTCACAAATAGATTTGGTTTGACTGTATAGTCGTCTATTTTAGTTGCTGGGAAAATAACCTTGTTTTGTGTCAAATTACTACTACCAGGTGATAAATCACTACTACCCGGTGATAAATTTTCTACAAAATGTGAAGAGGTATTATCATATGCAGCAGCATTATTACCATTTAAAATTGTAGTTGATGTAGTAATAGAACTATAAATTACCACTAATAATAGTAAAATAACAATAAATATCAATTTCATGTTTATATGTTTCAAAATATACAATAAATGAATATTTTTATTCTTTATATCATGTGTCAGAACACAATATTTCACATCATTTTCAAATTATATCTGACACAAAATATACATGCTAAATATTGGATATTATCCATTTTTATTCCATCTTTATATTGATTATATTATTCATAACATCAAAACAAAATGGGGACACATCATTATGCCACAATATACACTATGCGAAATTATATTTTTGAAGAACAAATCAAACACGGCTCATTTGGCACAATCTATCGCGGCCAAAATAAAATCACTGGTGAAACCGTTGCCATTAAATTGGACACAAATATGGATGTGTCCATTCGTAATGAAGTAACCATATTACAACATTTATATTCCCGAGGTTGCCGGGTCACACCCCCTGTTTACTGGTTCGGTAAATTGGGGTGTGACGGCGGTTATGCATTTGTTATGCCATACTATACACAATCTATTGCCGAATATATCAAGTCTCGAAATCACGATGTGTCATTAAATATAGCTAAAGAACTATTCCGGGGAATGGTCGATGTCATACATCATATTCATAAAAAATGGGTTATACATCGCGATATCAAACCCCAAAATTTCATGTTAAATGGTGACACATTAGTATTAATTGATTTCGGTATGGCTACCATATTTGTTGACGATAAACTCAACCATTTACCCATTTCTCAACAAACAACCATTGTTGGCTCACCCAGATACGCCAGCTTATTTGTTCATAATGGATATACACCCACCCGACGTGATGATTTAGTGTCGGCCGCATATATATTTCTGTGGTGCATTCATCCAGAATATTTTGCTAAATCATCAAATATTTCGACTAAAATTGACACAAATATTCCTATTCAATCTTTGGAACATCCTATCAATCTTTTTTGGAAAGAACGCAAACAATTAAATAATATACCCACCAATGTGTCTAATTTATTCCAATATCTATATGGATTATCTTATATGGAAGCTCCCGACTATTCATATATTACAAACATAGTCAAATAAGATGTTTCGAAAATGCCGGTATTTTTATCACCTGACCGATATAGATTATATACGCCTAAAAACAATATAAAACACTTAATTCTATTACACTATTATTTTGATATACATACTATAAACATGAGTAGTTTTAGAAATACCGCCACTGTATACCCATCCAATGACACAGAGTTAGACTATTGCAAACATCGTCCAAGTGTTAATGTTGAAAATGAACCTCGCATTACTGGACGTGTTAAATGGTTTAATAATGCTACTGGTTTTGGTTTTATTACTGTTTGTGATGGTGAACACACCGGCAAGGATATTTTCGTGCATTATTCGTCAATTCAAGTGCAAAACTCACAATACAAATACTTGGTTCAAGGCGAATATGTCGATTTTAATGTCATGAAACCCGACAATAGTTTACATGAATATCATGCTGTTTCTGTGTCCGGAATTAAAGGCGGAAATCTCATGTGCGAAACTTGGAATGCCAATCGCTCGCGCCGTGATTTCCGAACCGAAGAAAACTAAAGCGATATATCACCAGACCGATATAGATTGAATAATATAGTTTTATATATCAAATATTTGACTATATATAATGTAGGTTATCTAAAACAATATAAACAAGTGATTGCTTATTGGAATATAATACAAAAGTAATTCCTCCAATTATCCCTCTTCTTGTATCTTCGCCGCTTTTAGATGTCTGAATTAAATATTGAAGTTGACCTTCCGATAGGATTAGAAAAAATAGTGTCTAAGATTAAATTTCTTCGCGAATCAGTGATTCAATGTAAAACGCAAATTAGTGAAATGAATAGAGAAATGACTGCATTAGAAGTTCTCATGGAACGTCATATTGCTAAGATTGCTAAACAGCAAGCAAAGAAGGCATCTAAGCCTCCTCGTAAATCTGGGTTTGCTTCTCCTATGAAGGTAACTGATGAATTGTGTGCATTTATGGCACTTCCTTCCGGAACAATGATTTCCAGAACGGATACTACTAAATTTATTAATCAGTATATCAAAGACCATGGATTACAAAACAAGGAAAAGAAAAATATGATTATTCCGGATGAAGCATTGAAAACTTTACTCGGACCCGATGCAACCGGAGTTGATATCACATATTTCAATCTTCAAACATTCATTAATCGCCATTTTCAATAAATCTTGTTTGATGAATATTAGTATTTGTCCTCCTTGTGTATAGGTCTCGTATAACGAATCTATAATTTTTTATTTTGTCAGAACTATTACATTATATGTATGTTCACATATAATATAATATGACCCTCATTTTATTGTGCCTATTTCGCTAATAACGAAATAGGCTTTATTTATTTATTTTGTTTTTGTGTCCATTTTTACCTTGTGTCTACCTTTACCCCGGGTAGATAATTCTATATCTCTCAAAATTGGTGCCGGATATCCCATTTTGCGTAACACATGAATACCACCTTGAATATGCGATATTCCCGGACGAATCTTATATGTATATTCCAACTCATCCCTCTCATTTTCCAATACCACCATCTGATAATTCTTTATACGTGGAATACGTCGCAATTTCTTACATACACGTATGTAGTGTGTTGTTAGTATGAAATCCACATTCGGGCATCGTGTAGCTAAATGTCGCAAAAATGCAATGGCGGATTTGGTGGCTTCATCGGGGTTTGTTCCGGAATAGAGTTCATCAAATATACAGAAATGTCGGGCATTGTCTCCGGACAAAGAAATGGCATCTAAAATTTCTTTACATCGGCGAGCTTCCGCTTGAAATAAACTGTCGCGTCCGGATGTGTCAGGAATATTCAAATAAGAATGGATATGTGTGTATGGTTGAATGACACATGATTGATAATATCCACATCCAAACTGTTGTGTAAATATCACATTGAGTGTTGATGTTTTTAGAAATGTGGTTTTTCCGGATGCATTTACACCCGTAATTACCATACAATCACGCAATACACATGTATTTGTTATTGGTGTGTCCATTTCATCAGTTCCGGCATACCATTGTCCTTTGAATTCCGTATATCCATTATTTACAAACTCAGCCATTGCTAATCGGCCAGTTTTACATTTATTTGACACAACCGACATTGTCTGAATATATCCGGCAAATCCAACTGCATACCGCAATGCGGATTCATATTGTGGGTTTGAATGGAGAGAATAGTAACATTTCAACATATATCCAACACGGTTTATTGTTTTCATTGACATAGTGAACGCGGTTACTTCAGATAACTCTTCACATAGTTGTGTCAAAATGTTGCGGTGTTTAGTGGCATCTTTAATAAATTCAGTGTATTTTGTTGCAGAATTTGACACATCTGTAAATAGATTAATATTATGTATAGTTACGTCACAAAATTTACGAATAAAACATAAATATTCATTCATTCGATGAACATTGCGATAGAAACGAATACATGATGTTATATTATTATACATTTGCATAGCGTAAAGACCCACAATAAATATAAAATAGGCCACATTCTCAAGGGATAATTCGCGAATATTTAATAATTTTCCAATAAAATGATGGCGGGCAATATCACGTAATGTGTCAATATATTCAGAAAATGATACGGAAATTCCACGGACTTTTAGAAGGAAGAATGGTAGAATAAGAAATAGTATAGGAATTAGAAAACTCGTAATTGGAGAAAGAATATTCGCAATGGATAATATCTGTAAAAAATCCGATGAACGATTAAATGATTCTAATATTTTCCAATCCATATACGAATACTTTTCCAAGAAAAATGCGTCTTCCTTCAACTCGTGCCACATATTCATAAACTCGGAACAATCTTCCGAATTAATTGACACATATTTACTTGTGTCTAATTTCTGTAAAATATTCTGTGTATCTTTTAAAAATTCAACATCAGATGTAAACATTCTACTATGTTCACCCACAATAGATTTCGAAAATGGAGTCGATGGAGCCATCAAATTATCATACATACCCTTTCTTTCTGATGAAATTGACACAAGTTCCATATCAGATGCCACTATATCCGAAATAGTATGCTTTTTATCACTTTCTAAATAATCCATTGGAACACGAAATCCTGCATACAATGGTTTTTTTTCCAATGATTTATTCACATTTGCCTGGTCTTGTGTCACTTTCGGTTCTTGCGTTATACCCAATTCATCCATCTCTTTATTATCTGTTATTTCTCTATTATCTGTGTGTGATGCAACAAATTCAAAATTAACAAACATTTATATTGTGTAGTCCATATATCAGATTTCGAACTTAAACGAGTTTTGACATGTAAAGTTGTTTTATATTGTTTACGTTATTGTTTTATTATAAGTATAATGGAAATAATAAATCATATATGATAATGTGTTACTGAATATGTCCAATGAAAATAATGTAGACAAATACATATACTATGAAAATGACAATATAGAATTATCCCGGGCGTTTTCAAACAATACCGATATTGACCCGAATGAATTACCTAAACAACTTACACATTTTACATCAAAATGGGGCAGATTAACACATATAACATGGTTACCAGACACACTTATTTATTTAAATTTGTCAAATAATTCGATTGAACATATAGACTATTTCCCAAAATTCCTCAAAACAATTAAACTACAATCCAATAAATTACAATCTCTTCCTCAATTACCTCCAGAATTGACTAAATTAGATTGTAGTGTAAATCTATTAAATAAATTACCTATACTTCCCCACACATTAACATATTTACGTGCAGAAATGAATACGATTACTGAAATACCTACTTTTCCTCCACAATTAGTTGTATGTAAAATATTTGGCAATTCATTAACACATTTACCCACTTTTCCCGACACAATTAAACACATTGATTGCGGGTTTAATTCTATCTCCCGATTACCCCCAATACCCCACGGAACAATTACTCTAAATTGCGAATCGAATGCGAATATCGTAGAATTAAATAATATTCCAAATACACTTAAAGAACTACATATTTCGCGAACAAGTATTAAAATATTACCAAAAATACCACTATATATGTCGGCATTTAATTTTAAATTTACACCATTATATTGGGACTTCTTGTGTCATATTTCTGTGATATATCCATCTAATATAAATTTATATCATGACACTTTCATGTATGAAGATAGTTTTATTACAATAGATGGGATAACTAATTTAATGGAATATAGTATTGTTTTTTTGAATAAATTGAGTCGGTTTCGTGAACAGTATTATTTAATGAAATATCGGGATAAATTTAGATATTGGTTATGGGAAAAGGTTAGGCGACCTACTATTGAAGACAAATATAGTCCGGCGAATTTGAAATTATTATTGGATACTATGGAAAATTCGGAAGATGAAGAGGAGTTTAATAAAATTATGGAAAAGTGGTAAATACAAAGTGGAAATATATTTTATTATAAAAATGGATTTGTGGACAACATTTAGAGAATTTAGTTGGTGGAAGAAAATTGGCGTATTCATTTTTATTATTTACTTAATTGGAATCATATACCAACTATTTATTGAAGATAAAAATAAATATAGACTCGATATTCTTAAATACAAATTAGGCAATACATCATATAATCGTATCGCTAAGAAAATTATTAACTCAACTGACACAACTGATGGTATAACTTTGAAAAACAAAATTTAATCTTTGACGGTCCGACCCTTTTAGGGTCGGCCGTTCCTCTGATTTTGCAGATGCAAAATCAGAGTCAAAGAGAGATGGATGATGACTCATCTGCTACCCCGGGGTAGCAGATGAACCGATATC
>JACCDO010659854.1_pt1 | contig 45034 bp, 29 predicted proteins | sample 7446101 | NCBI WGS metagenome assembly JACCDO01 (sample SAMN15323440, study PRJNA562643) | freshwater metagenome | isolation source: river surface water | place: USA:Blue River Watershed | collected 2017-08-16 | reverse complement strand
TGGCTTTGATAAATAACAATAAATAGATGAGTTTGTTCAATTATATTTTTGGCACTTTTACAACGTCGCAACAAGTACAAACGCCAAACTACGATTCTCCTACTCCAGGAGAAACAAAAATATATGGCATTGATAGCTGCAATCAAAACAATATTATACTTAACAACGAAATTAGCGATATTCCGATAGATGTAAGTTCTAGTTGTAGCTCGCCAGAAACAGTATCTTCAGATCAATGTAATTCAAAATATCCTAAATTAACAAGGGATTGTAGGATTTCAAGTTCTGATACCGAATCGTTACGATCTTTTAGTAGTATGGAGGATATTGTAGGTCAAAAATACAAAAGACCAAGAGTGACTATTAACAATTGCGTCAATGTTATACTAATACCCACTAGGAGTGAGTACTATACTGTTGGTCTAAGTAGAGACATTTGGTGGAGTCGTGAAGAATTATATAATGTTAAAATTAATTGTCAAGAAGAAATTTTAACACATGTAGCGGAAAATAATTCTTCATTAACTATAAAGGATGTGATGCGTCAATTATATCAACCATAAATACAAAATTTATGTTAATATGTTTACTTTGTATTAAGTTTGCATGTGACGTTATATAAGTTACAAAAAAACAAATAATCAATTTCTTATAATTTATGATTACATTTCTTTCGCTTCACTTGGAATAATTATGCTTGACATGGTACCATTATTGCTCAAGTATGAAAATATAACAACTATAATTGCATATATTAAGCCTACAATTAATGATGGCGAACTAGGCCCATGAAATTTTAGAATGAAAATTGCTAGTTGAGGCGCAAAAACTCGAGCTAAAGCGAACAAAGAATGCTCTATACTCAGGAGTAGACCCGTTGACGATGGTTTAACTCGTCTAGTTGAATCGGTAGTTATTGATGTCGCTAATAAATATTGAAATACTGTATAACAAATTGATAATCCTAAATAACCAAAAAGTATAGATTCTGAAAAAAGTATTTTGGAGTTTTCTAAAGGTAATATAAAACAAAGTCCTTGTAAAAACGAACAAATTCCAATAATTTGTAGAGATGACTTTATTGCTCTATTATAATCATTATCAAAATAATTTATCAATGGTGATAGTAAAAATAAATTTGATACTGCATTAGTAAAAGAAATTGTACTATAAATAATACCACTTTCCTCTTCATTGAGTTTAAAATGATCTTTTAATATTAATGGAAATGTTGTTGCTATGATCGAATTAGCGGTACCAGATATAATTTTTGTAAACAATAACACACCTACTAGTTTAAATAATGAATAAATTTTATCAAAAATTGTATCTTTTTTCTTTATTATCTCAGTTTGTTGGTAATTTACATTAGTATTATTTTCAATTTTTTCCATGTTTGGAAGTAATAATGTTAATATTACTTGAAATATACTAATTACAGCTGCAATTTTACCGACAAAATAATAGCCAGATGCTTTATCCATCCAATATGAAGCTATTTTACCACCTAAATAAGGTCCGATGATTAAACCAATTTGATACGAGAACACTAATCTACCTAGAGCAACCACTCGAACTTCCTCTTCGGGAATTATGTCACAAATAACCTTTTGTGATGCTAAATATCCATGCTGAAGAATTGTTGGAACTTTAGATAAATATAATATAAATATTGATGTAGAAATTGATAACAAATAATAAGAACATGCTGAAGAAATAAATATCAGTATTAAACAATATTTATATCCTAGTTTATCAAGAAATACACCACATATCAGTGCACCAATTGTTTGCAATATTGAAAACCATGATTGTAAATTAGCATATGTACTCGAGTGATCAGTATTTGTGTTATTACCAACAAGTTCGGATACTAAATATATTTCTAATGGACGATTTAATTGATACGCCGTAGCGTATAGCATGCAATTAATGTACACTATTAATTCTGAATAACTCAATCTAAATACACGATTCTCATCACTTTTAGACATCGTTATTACGTTACCGTAAATACAGGTAAATATGGAAAAAAATTTAGAAAATCCCGGTTTCCGCGAAAGGAATAAATTTGAATCGGTAAAGATTGTTAACAAAATACAGCATGTCGTTATCGTTATCATTTATCGACGATATCGAGTATAACAGTAATGAATTTGCTGAGAAATTATTACAGAATTGCAGCATTATACTCCAAAGAAATTGCGATAATGTTGAGAATATTTTATTATTTATGAATATTAATATTCGTTTTAAGTATGGGGATCAATTGAAAAATGCAATAAAAGAATTAATTATACACTTTTTTAATAAATGGTTTGAAGCTAATGAAAATGGTGATACAATGACAGTAATAAATGTCAAGGAAAATTTAGAACAAATGTGTAAACTAAAATGGCATGATTTATACGAGAAGGAATATATGCAAGCATTTATAAAATTATTAGAAAACTATATTATTATTAATTGTCAAAGTGAATTTTCTATTCCTCAAATACCAATAATAAAACAATGGTTAAATTCTACTCTACAACCATTTATATTATTGGCATTAAATGATGGTAATATTAATAACCAACAGATATTATCATCAGGATCATACAATATAATATTTAATAATCTTCAAAGTTCGTTATATTATCTATTTTTGAGTGTCAGATCAAAGGACTTATTTGAAATTGTTGCTGATTTTCCTGAAAATATTGTTGCTATTCGTGAGTTAAAAGAAGCAGCTCATATGTCAAATTCAATGGGTCAAATTGGTAAAATATTTCGATCAATAATAAAAAAAAGATTGCTGCACACTGGTGCATCAACAGGGCAAATATTAGATATATATATATTAATGATTCGTTCATTAAGAATTATTGATCCATCTGATTTGTTATTAAATTATGTTGCTGCACCAGTTAGAGAATATTTAATGAGTAGGAAAGATACAGTTAGATCGATAGTTTCATCGCTTACGGAAGGGAAAAAATCAGAATTGCATAGTGAATTACGTAAAGGTGGTTCATTAGAGTATGGTGCAGATGAAGATGATGAAGACATGGGACCTGGTGAAAATTGGGAACCTCGTAAAAGAGATCCTGATTTAATTGAACACGGTTTAAGTGGTTTAGATGTATTAGCCCTATTAGTTTCAATTTATGGTTCGACAGACTTATTTGTCAATGAATATAGATCATTATTGGCAGATAAATTACTAAATAATTTATGTTATAATACTGACGTAGAAGTAGAAACGTTAGAGTTATTAAAAATACGTTTTGGTGAAGAACCATTACATTCATGTGAGGTTATGTTACGTGATATTGAAGACTCTAAAAGAATTAATAACTCAATTACATCAGAATTATTGCGAAAACTTGGAAAATCTTGGCAAAGATTAAATGTTGATGGAACAATTACTGGGATGGTTGATTTTGCAATAATATCTGGAAATTATTGGCCAGGTGGAACTAATGAAAGTGATAATACTTTGCTTATTCATCCTAACTTGGATGAAAATATAAAATTGTTTGAAAACATGTATGCAGTTTTGAAAAAACCGCGTAAATTAACTTGTATTTCACCCCTAGGTCAAATTGATTTAGATTTAAATTTCAATGATGGCTCTACAAGATCGTTTTCTGTTAATCCTATCCAAGCAACAATTATTATGCACTTAGGTGACCAAAATAATATTTCATTATTTGAACTTTCTAGTAAATGTGAAATTGAAGAAGAAGAGTTACGTCGTAAAATAGCATTTTGGATGGCTAAAGGTGTTGTTAAAGAGAGTTTTGATGAACAAAATAATATTCTTTATTCAATTATAGAAGAGCAGTTGTTGAATTCACAAGTAGATCTAATAAATCGAAACAATAGTAATTATTCTGATCTGATGACAGTTGAAGAGACATCAGGTACAAAGGAAAAAGCAATTTATCTATTATGTGAATCGTACATAACAGGTATGCTTTCAAATCAAGAATCAATGACATTAGAAAGAATCCATACATTACTTAAATTAATGAGTGGATCTGATACACGATCTGATTTAAAATATGATCTTAGTATAATGCAATTACATCAATTTCTAATAAAATTAGTTGATTCGAATAAGATTGAATTAATTGACGGGAGTTATAGAAATATAAGAAAATAATGCAATATGTATCAATTTGTATACTTACAATTTATTGTAATAATTTTTGAATAAATAATCTTCTATGTGTTAGTGCCTGTTCATACACCCTTAAATTTAAACCATTAACTATTCGTTTTACCGTTGCTTTAAGATATATGTTTGGTGGTAATTCCGATTCTCTTATTGGAAATATTCTTGTAGATGCTGGGAGTATTTCACCAATAAATTGTACCATACTATCAATAGTTATTCCTTCAGAACTAACAAGACTAATATCTATCCATAGAAATTCAGATTGGTGCTCTATTTGACAAATTCTATTGACTGGATCATACACTGAAATGGTTCCAGTAACACGATATACTCGGCCAGTGTGATAAGCCAAGACATTATCATTTTGTTCAAACAATTCTTTTAGTAAAATTATTTCTCCGTGCGCCATTACATCCTAAATTGATAAGATATTGGTAGTATCGCCAAAATTTGTCATATTGCACTTCGTTATTTGAATGCTCTTAACGTATGCATGCAGCTGTGTATTAGTACAGTCCTATCCCTTTCAGTCCTATCCCTTTCACATACGATGATTAACAAATTCCGGGTTTGAACTGTTGAAGCTTTCCAAAAAATCATAATCTGAAGCTACAGCAAAAGCGCGATAGTAATTCAGTTGGGGTCAATAAATGCAATCTAAGATGACGTCTCTTGGTTCTGCACTTGCTCCAATCTTATTCTGTTCCTCAATATGCACAATGGCTTTGCTTCGATCATTTTCTACGAAACAAAGCCATGTAGAATATTGGTTAAAACAAGATGGTCGTCACCAATATCTAGAGGAGGTAAATGGATCACATGCAATGGAATGGGTAAAGCAAAGAAATACTCATGCTCTTAATGCACTTGGAGATCCAACAAATACATTGTTGTACAACAAAATATTAGAAATACTTGATTCCAAGGATAAAATACCTCATGTGACAAAGATAGGAGATTATTACTATAATTTTTGGCAAGATTCAACTAATCAGAGGGGTGTTTTCCGGCGTACAACTCTTTTATCATACAAGTCAACTGATGTTAAATGGGAAATTGTTATTGATATAGATGATTTAGGAAAATTAGAAAGTGAAAGTTGGGTATATAAAGGATTTACTTTATATAGACCTGATGATCCGTCAATTCCGCCTACAAAAATACTATTATATTTATCAAGAGGTGGATCGGATGCAACAGTAATCAGAGAGTTTGACTTAAGCACATTTAAGTTTGTAAGTGAAAAGGATGAAGGATTTGTATTACCAGAGGCTAAGAGTCGTGTATCATGGAAAACTGCTGATATTTTGCTTGTTGGGACTGACTTTAAAGACAATAATAGTATGACAGATAGTGGTTACCCTAGAGTAATTAAAGAATGGGTTAGAGGCACACCATTATCGAGCGCAAAATTAATATTTGAGGGCGATAAGTCTGATGTAAGTGTTAGCTCTTATATCCTTAAACATCGACAATATCAAGTAGAAATAAGACAACGAGCTACAACCTTTTATTCTTACAAAACATATGCGCTTTTACCAGAGTCCAATGTTGGATGGGTAGAATTAAAGATTCCAGAAGATGCTGAAATAAGCCAATTTTATAATCAAATGTTAGTTAAATTAAGAAAGGCTTGGAAACTTGGTGCTAAAGAATTTAAGGCTGGTTCATTAATAGCCGTTGGTTGGAAAGATTTTGTAGATAATGGACCAAATGCATCGTTCGCTATTCTATTTCAGCAGCAAGATCGTGTTTCGTTAGATGATTTTGAGGTTACTTATAATTATATTATCATACATTCGTTAGAAAATGTAAAATCTAGATTAACATTTTGGAAATACGAAAATAATTGTTGGGAACTAAAAGGAAGTGAACCCGATGCTAATATTCGAGGTTTGTCATTTAGTGCAGTTGATAAAAATGAAAATGATCATTATTGGATGACATCCTACAGTTTTTTGGACCCTTCAACACTTTATTTGGCACATGCTAATGATGGTGGACCTGCAAGCGTTGCCAAAGCTAAGCCATTAAAGAAAATGCCTATGTTTTTCAATAGCGACGACCTTATTTCGAATCAATGCGAAGCAATATCTGAGGATGGTACCAGAATTCCATATTTTATTGTACATAAGAAAAATATAACACTTGACGGAAATACACCTACATTATTATATGGATACGGTGGTTTTGAAATCCCGATGTTACCTGGATATTTAACAGATATTGGTATTGGTTGGCTAGAAAAAGGTTATGCGTATGCTGTTGCAAACATAAGAGGCGGAGGAGAATTTGGTCCTGAATGGCATCAAGCGGCATTAAAACAAAATAGAAAATTGGCATATGATGATTTTATTGCAGTAGCAGAAGATTTAATTGATAAAAAAATTACATCTCCAAAAAGGTTAGCAATCAGAGGTGGATCAAATGGTGGCCTTTTAATGGGAAATATGATGGTTCGAAGACCAGATTTATTCGGTGCCATATGTTGTGCTGTACCATTACTTGATATGAAAAGATATCATAAATTATTAGCTGGCGCTAGTTGGATTGCAGAATATGGTGATCCCGATACTGATGATTGGTACTTCTTGCAACGCTATTCGCCGTATCACAATATTGATTACAAAAACGCAGCTAGAACATATCCTCCTTTGTTAATGACAACATCGACTAAAGATGATCGAGTCCACCCTTATCATGCCAGATGCTTCGTTAAAAGATTATGCGAATTGAAGGAGGATAGTGAAGATTCACCAGACAATGTATTTTACTTTGAGAATATCGAAGGTGGTCATGGTGGTGCAGCTGATTTGAAGCAGCAAGCTTTCATGAAAGCTCTTACACTTAAATTTCTGTGCGACACGATTGGGAAATAAGAGTTTTCATAAATTTGTTATATACAAGAATTTGTGGTATTAAGTGATTATACATTATCTTTGCTCTTTTTTCAAACTAGCGACTGCATCTACTGTGACTTGTTTCATCGCATCGGCACTAGCCTTGGGAATATAATGATACCTACCTCCTGCTGCATTTGCTATCTCTTTTGCAACACCTGTACTAACAAACTTATTCTCGGTATCTATTACCAATAATTTAAATGCGGACATTGATCCGATTTGTTTTGCAATGCCTATTACTTCATCCTTAAGTTTAGTACGCTGTTCTTTTTTCTCTGCATCTGTAAGCTTCTTTTTTTCACCTGTTTCCCCTGTAGCACCTTCTTCAGGTTCAATACCTAAACTAACATCAAGGGGTACATTCGCTCGACCATCAGATATAAGTACGATTACGCATCTTCCTACATCACCAGAGCCCATTGCATTAATACCGGTTCGGACTGCTTGAGTTAATGCATGAGCCAAAGGTGAGCCACCACCACAAGGCATAGTATCAAGACGAGTTTTTGCTAATGAAATAGATCTAGTCGGTGGCAGTAATACTTCGGCAGATTTACCTTGAAATGGTATAAGGGCTATTTTATCACGACTTTGATAAGCTTCAGTTAATAATCCACAAGCGGCACCTTTCGCTGCGTTCATTCTATTTAACGCCATGGATCCAGACGCATCGACAGCGAATATGAGCAACGATCCTGCTTTACGTGCCATTAATTTTGCGCGCACATCAGATGGTTCCATATATATTTTCGTCGGATCTTTGCCTAGTGCTACAGCCTCTTTGCGTCTCCAAACTTGATTCTTAGCAGCTTCTCTAAGAGTTGCATCAATAGCAACACGTAATGGCTCTCCTTCTTTAGGCGTGACAGGACGCAAATATCTACCACGATCTCTTGACATAATTAATCCACTTTTTCCACCTTTTCCAGATTTTTGGCGACCACCAAACTTCATCATATCATCTTCCAATGCCACACCTTCTGCTTCGAACATAAACTCTTCTGGAATAGATGGTTCGCCTTCTTCTTCTTGTTCTTCTTCCTCTTCTTTATCTTCTTCTTTATCCTCTTCATCTTTATCCTCTTCATCTTTATCCTTATTTTCATTATCCATATTATTTTCAGGTTGAGGTGCAGACGAAGGGGGTGGTGGAGGTGGAGGCATCATTTCTTCTTCTTGCATTTGTTGTGCGAATTTACTTCTAGGAATAATGGCAAGTTTCACTGCTAATCTTAAATCATCCGCACGAACTGGTGCATCTTCAAGTGCTGCTGATGCCATGGCAACTCGTGCAGCAGCTATTTCTGCTCGATGACCAGGACAACCTCCTCTGCTTGCTTCTTCACAAAGATATTTCAATTGGGCATTTGAAACTTTTGTATTTTTTAAATATTCTCTTGAAAATACAATAGCTGATTTTAATTGGTCTTCTTTTTCATAAATTTCTTTTAACTTCACAGGATCCATACGACCCTCGGAAAATTCCAATACTTTATTTGTTGCCTCAACTCTTTCGTCCATAGTTAATGGTTCAGTATCAGCATTTAGTGCAATTCCAATACGATCTAAAAATACATCTTTTAATTCACTATCTTCGGGGTTCAATGTGGCTATGAGCATAGGTTTACATGGATATTTAACCGATATTCCTTCTCTTTCAACTATTACATATCCATCCGTAATAGCTTGCAACATCATTGTTACTAAATCAACATCTAAAAGATTAATATCATCTACATATAGTATTCCTCTGTGTGCTGCCGCTAGTAAACCTGGTGTAAATGTAGTAACACCTGTCTCTAAAGTTTTTTTGACATCTACAGAACCAAATAATCTATCTTCCATAACATTAACTGGTACTTGAATAAATGGACATGTTACAACTTCTGTTTCCATATCATTCAAAGTTTTTCCAGAATTAATTAAGTTTTGTTTTGTAAAATCATCGATTTGATTATCTTTAGCATCAGGAGCGATGTTATATTCGGATCCTTTTATAATTTCAATTGGTGGCATTACACGATGTAATGCACGAGCCATCACTGATTTAGCTGTACCTTTACCACCAGCAATAGCTACACCGCCAATATTTGGATTTACAGCTAATAATATCAATGCGGTTTTTATATTTTCACATCCTACAACTAATGATAATGGCATATCTAATTTCGTTTTAGACTCCGAAGTAACTTGTAAAGAAGGTGATGTCATGGCATTTTTAACTTTACTCTCGTCAATACCCAAAAATTTTACTGCAGGTGATTTTAATGAGTCGACGGAATCAGTACCTTCTCTATTAAGCATTTTAATAGATGGTGATTTTCTTGGGTCGATAGAATTATCAGTTTTACCACCATTCATTTTAATCGATGGCGAATCAAATGCAGATACATCACCAACTTTAGCATCTTTGGTAAAGCGGATGATACTTGGCGAGTCAAATGGGTTATTAACTTTCAATTTACTTGGAGAGTCTAAGGATGTCATTGATATCCTTTGAAACTTTGAATAGCATGATGCGCCTGCAGCATGAGCTAAAAGACATGCTACCAGCAACAAAGTAATTACCCCCATGTCCTATTGCTTGCTGTTGCTGCGTCACCTACTTACTTACTTCCTCTTTTTCCTAATTTTTCCCCTAACTAACTTATCCTTGACTACTTGATGATTGCGCCGTTGTAAAAACGACCTGCTTTAAATCTATATTACTTCGATATATTTTATTTATTTATTATTATTATTATTATTTCAAAACATAAACCATAATCTTATTTTATATAATTTCATATTAGTTGTTAATATATTTATCATTGCATATTTCATTAGATTTTGGTTTAAATCCATCATGTAGTGTTTAATTGGTTGGGAGTTTATATATAGGACATGAAGGATAGGAGTCCTGTCACAGGACCTTATCTTTTATTGTCTTTTAAACTTCTATACGGCAGTAGTACCTCATGTTAACAAGGAAAATGAGCATGTAAGAGTAACTCATGGCTGATGCTGTTACTGTTCTACCTGGACATGACGGTGATGTATATGCTATATGTTTATTCAAGGATTTTATACTAACTGGTGGTCATGATAAAATAATACGGATTTGGGATTGTAATGATCATAAACTCATCAATAAAATCAATGCTCATGATCACATGATACGTTGTATATGTATAGGCGAAGATCAAGGATTATTTTATATTATTTCTGGTAGCTGGGATGCTACATTAAAATTCTTTGATTTTGTAAATTTTTCACATGTATATACAATGGATCAACATAATAGTAGAATAAGATGTGCTGTAACTATCTCTAATCGTAGTGAGTTAGATATCGGTTCTGTATGTATAAGTGGTGCTGATGATGGAAGTATTATTTGTACAAGCATAAAATATAAAAATGTTTTATATAAAATAAAACACCACACACGATTTGTATTATGTTTGGATTATTTATTAAATTTGGAACCATTATTTGTATCTGGAAGTGCGGATATGAATTTAATATTTCAAACAATAAAAAAAGGTGAAATACATAAAATTATTTATGTGGGAAAAAGTATTTCATCAGTATTATTCGTACCATATAAAAATGATAATAGAAAATTTGGTCATGATATATTATGTTGTGGTACTTCTGATAGCTATATTATAGTGTTAAACGTTGAAACATCTGAAACAATCTATATGTTGCATGGAAATAGTAATATGGCATGTGTATGTTTACATTCATCATTAATTACAGTTCGGGATAGAATTGATATTTTTATTTATACTATTTTTAAAGATGGAACTTTGAGTTGCTGGAATTTAGATAATGGATTGTCTAGTTTTACAGAATATTATTTGAACGATCAATTTTTAGGAACTAATTTATTATCAATTGTTCAAGAAAAAATTGGCCCTAGACATATAGAATATCAACTTAATGCTATAGTAAATTGCTCTAAATTATCAGGATCTGGTAATTATTTTGCCTGTGGTACTAATGGTCTCATGTTTAGTGTAAAGTATAATTTCTCCAATAAAATAAATAGTATAATAGCAATAGGTATAGTAGACGATAATAAATCATTGGATAATTTTAAAAAGGGTGCTGAAATAATTGTAGTGCCATCTTTACTCAAAAAACCGTTTTATAAGCATGAAAATTCTAAAATTGATATGGTTAATAAAGTGAGGAATACTGTAACAAGTACAAGTAATCCAAAAGCAGTGTTGAATGTTACACCCAGTTCTAGTTTATCATTATCAAAAAATAAAAGGATTGGATCCCATGTAAAAATCCCTGCGATTCCACCAAATATAGTTCTTGCACAAGATAATGATAAAACTTTATTACAAAACTCTTTATTGTCTCAAGTAAAAAAAGAATTAGATCAAAACACTATTGTCACCCATAATCAATCACATTTAAGAAATACTGTTATGCCATCAAGAAGTAATAAATTCTTGTTGAATGGAAATTTTTCAATTGATCACTCGAATATAAATACAACTCGTGGAAAGTCTAAAAGTATGAATCTCTTCGAAAAAAGTCGTGGTGGTATAATTGATATAAATGAATTACAAGTCGCCAATACTTTTGGCACAAATAATATGAATAACAAAAAATAAAGTTGCAAAATATGTTGTATATATTATTTATTTTTTAACATTGTATTTACAACACTACCTACTAAAAATGCAAAAATAGTGCTTATTAAAGTTATTACATTAAATGGCATACTAAAATCTCCAATTGGAAATGACACTAATGATGCTTCTGTTGTAAAGAAATGAAAATTTTCACTATCAACCAAGGTAGAACGTATCACCATGGGATATATTTCAAAACCTTTGTTCGATTCAGCTGGATATTGCTCAAAATTCATAAACAATTTAATATATGAAGAACTTATAATTATTTTGGAATTAGCAGGAATATTTACACTCCATGAAATGGAAGAATATATATCATCATTGTCACTATGGTAGGTAAACTGGTAGTCATAAAGCACTTTACAACTGTTTGAATTTTGAGACATATTAGTATAGTTTACTTCTGTAAGGGGTATTATACAATAAGTATAATCGTGAAACTTTAACTCATAATAATTTGGTATAGTTTCTGTGACTGAAATATTAAGATTATGAAATTGGTTTTTATTCGATAAATAAACTTTTCTCTTAAAGTTAGTATTATAATCATATATATATGAAGTTAAATTAATATTTTTATAATATGGTGGTGTCTTTATTAATGGAATATCTCTATTGGATATCATATTGTCATTATGTCGGACATCATCTTGAGAAAATTGTAAAATTGTGTTTAATTCAGTATTAAAAGTGAAATGTAACCTATTATTCTGATTAATATGACACTCATTACACATTTCATTGATGCTGTTTAACGAAATATTTATAGTTGCCATATAAGTTGTATGGTTATTTGTAAATTTCATGTATTTATCTAACATGTTATCTTTCGGAAGTAAGTGCATAAATAATTTATATTTGTCATAACATGCACTTGGATTTGAATAGTATTGATACAAAATTTTATTAGAAATCATAATTGGTTTACTCGCAACACTTGCTGTGTTAATATTGGCACATAATAACATAGATAAAGCCTGTTTCGCCTTTTTATAATCATTTACATTATGGGAATTTAAATAGGTTGTTACTATATGTACACCATTAGCTACGAAATTTGATGACTTTATACTATTTAATTCAGAAGAATCACTGCTTTTAATAGTTATTTGCAATGAAGATATATCATGTAATTGTAATAATGATACTAATGGAAATGAGTTATTGGCAAAATTGATGTAATTTTTTTTCTTAATAATTTCACCATTTAAGTTCAAATGATAATTTAAAATGGAGGTATTAAATTTGACATCATCGGATTTGCAAAGATACAACTCTTCGGTATACATTCAGTGATTCTCATAGATATAATTTCAACATTTAATAAGATCAATTTTTTTTTTACTGCCTAGATAGATTTTTCGCGATACTATGGGATAGTCAGCATTTCAATTATTGGAATTTAAGTAATCGCTTAATTTTAATAATAATATTTAAGCGATCACTTACTTACTATTTAAGTAATCACTTACTTAAAGTAATACTATTTAATTAATCACTTACTTAAAGTAATACTATTTAATTAATCACTTACTTAAAGTAATACTATTTAATTAATCACTTACTTAAAGCAATACTATTTAATTAATCACTTACTTAAAGTAATACTATTTAATTATCACTTCTAATCCTTTTTCTTTCTTTAATTTGTCTCAAAATATAACCTAACCCTAATCCACTTATTTTTTAATGGAAGGATGAAAAAAAAAAATAGTTGATTACGGAAGGTACGTTGCTCAATATACATATAGTTGTGTATGCGGTTTAGATGACACAATGGATGATGCATACAAGTTATGTTGTTATGGCAAAGTGTTTTAGTCGTTTAATGTCATCACTACGAGAGACATACAGCTTTACTCGTGTTATGTACTCTACTTGCATGACTTGAGCTGTAGTGGATCTCTATGTTATTTCATGACTATAGTATACTTACACAGTTTATAACATGACAACATGATTTGGTGATCATCCAAATCAAACTGTACACAATTGAACTCATATTATACCTAATAATTTTAAATATATTAATACTCATATAATTTATCCTCTATAGCCATCATTTAAAATGGGTAAAGTTATCAGATCTTGTAGAAAAGGTAAAGGATCAGTCTTTAAGGCTCATACTACTGGTAGAAAAGGTCCAGTAGCCATGAAGAGACAAGATTATGCTGAACGTCATGGTTACGTGAAAGGTGTAGTTAAGGAAATAATCCATGATCCTGGAAGGGGAGCTCCTATTGCTAAAGTACAATTTAAAGATCCTTACAGATTTAAAAAGGTTGATACTACTCTAGTTGCACCAGAGGGAATGTTCTCTGGACAATTCATCTATGCAGGAAAGAAAGCTACTTTAACTATTGGAAACATACTACCAGTTGGTCAAATTCCTGAAGGTGCTGTCATATGTAACATTGAAGCTAAAGTAGGTGATTGTGGTAAACTTGCTAGAGCATCTGGTGATTATGCCATTATAGTTTCACAAGATCCTGATAAAAGTGTAACACGTATCCGTTTACCATCAGGTTCAAAGAAGACACTTAATAGTTCATGTCGTGCCATGATTGGATTAGTTGCAGGTGGTGGACGTACTGATAAACCAATGCTAAAAGCTGGTCGTGCTTATCACAAATATAAGGCTAAGAGAAATGAATGGCCAAAAGTTCGTGGTGTTGCCATGAACCCTGTAGATCACCCTCACGGTGGTGGTAACCAACAGCATATGGGTAAACCAGGTACTGTAAAACGTACATTATCTGCTGGTGCAAAATCAGGTCAAATATCTGCAAGAAGAACCGGTAGAGTAAGAGGATCATTACGTACAGACGAAGTTTAGATTATTGGTAACTGTAGTGATGTAAAAAAATATTTCAAAGTCAAATAATAGTATCTCTTCACTTCACATTATTTACAACTGAAAGTTTGTTTATAGTTTGAATCAATTCTAATTGTTTCTGAATACGATTTTCCAATCCAATATTATTAGATTTTAGATTTTCTTTATCCTCTTCACAAAATTGTAACTTACGCTTCTCACTTTCTAACTCTTTTGTTAAATTAGTAACAACTATTTGTAGTGATTTAGACATGTTTTCTTGTTCAATCATTCGATTTTCATACAGCAAAATTTTTTCTTGTAGAAATTGATTTAATTGATCACTTTTGAGTCTCTCACATATTTGATTATTTAACTGCTTTTTAATATTATTCATGTCCTTAACCATGATTTCGTATTCTTGTAACTCACTAACTTTCAGTTTTAGATTTAAAATTTCAGTTTCAAGTTCAATAACCTTTTCTTTGTTAATTTCTGTTTGATGTTTATGAAAATTAAGAGATTCTTGACTTTCATTGTATAATTCGTTCAATATTCCATTTTTATCCCAGGCATCTTTAATTAATCCTTCGTGTGTAATTATTTTTTGGGTAGCATTTTCATATTGTATTTTTATATTACATATTTCATCTTCAGCATTGGATAATTTCCGCCTGATATCATTATTTTCGCCAAGTAATACTTGTATTTTAATTTCATTTAACTTATTTAAATTTTTTACTTCATCACTTAGAGTATGATTTTCTTGTTCGAGCATTTTGACATGTGTCTTCATGGCAAATAGGCGATTTTTTAATTCAATGATTTCATCTTTTTCAACTGAATTCTCAATTACACAAGTATTAATAAGTAATTTGTTACTTTCCATCTTACTAAGTGAAGAAATAATACTCAAATTTTGTTGAATGCTTAAAATTATAGGTTGGAAGATATTTATTAATGGATTATTATTTGTTATTTGTTCACCGTCAAAATTGGATGCAATTAATTTCTGCCAAGTATTGTTTAACAAATTCAACTGTTCCCTCTGAACTTTTTCAATATTACATAATTCAGTATTAATATTAGCTAGACGAAGTGAATCTATTCGCATTAATTCAAATAGTACTTGATAGAGAAAATTATTAGCAATGTGCGATACGCGAATATCAGGTGATTTAAAATAGAATAATAATACTTGAAATAATGATAAACCAGTGCATCGTAAAAAATTGTTACAAATATGCTCTTTCACAAAAGGAAGCATCTCGAACATAATTGAAAATACTGATAGCACATATTTAATAGGAAATGTTACTGATGTGTCATTGGGATCAATAATATTTTTTATCATTCTTTCCCACCATTTTGTAATAAATGAACATATCTCATTTCTAATAACTTCGCTGATTTTAAAATTGTCTAATTTAAGCATTTGATATAATCCTATACGACATATACTTGCTTCAAATTCATTATGAATTGGTAGTGTAATATCAGTTGATGGATATACCATTTTATTCAGCAATAAATTCAATAATTGCACTGAATTAGTCTCTGTTAGTACAGATGACTTTAATTTGTGATGTTCTATTAAAAATGCCAGAGCAGAAATTGCTACTACTAGTGATGTTGAGTCATTTGACTTGTCGTTTAATATTTGAATTAATCCTTGAACTAATGAGTCCAACCACATTTTTGATTCAAATTTTTCAAAAATATTTTCATTTAAAAATGTTAAAGTTTCAAGCCAAATAGTCAAAACTGTTAATTCCATACAATTCATAGAAGTTACAGATGACACTGAGTTGAAATGAGTATTGCCAAATGCTTCTAAAAGTTGTGATATTTCCACAAATATATGACGATGTTCTCGACTATTACCCTCATATTTACTATAATTAAACATTACCCAGCAGAGATTTAGTATTGAAACGTAATCAACTGCATCAATAAAGTCAATTGTAAACTCGTAATTACAATTTATATTCAACAGTGATGCTATTGATGTATCGAACGCATTGGAATGTAATGGAATTGGAATTATAGTAAAGTCTTTTTCATCTATCTTTGTACTCAATAAAAGTTTCTGAATATCATGAATCAAAATAGACTCGTCATGGAAGCGAGTATTCATTACGCCTTTGAGCTGAACTTTTTCAACTACCTTATAACGATGTTTCATTTTTCAATTTTTTTCCAATCGGCCCTTGAATCGGGTCGGAAAATTTCAACAAGCATCATCCAATCTACTTGATGTATATGATGTCTATGAAGTCTATATGATTTCTATGATGTGGTGTTTCTTTTCCTTAACCTTAAGGTCCTTAACCCTAATTTGTTATTTCCGGCCTAGGCCTGACAGCTTTTGATGACTAAGTCCTCATAGCGAAGAAAATTTTCAAGAAAACGAACAGATGATGATGTGGGTTGTTTATATCGCGGTTGTGCTTTTGCTGTCTTCAGCAACAACCTCGAGTTACAAGTTGCAAAAGGTGGTTGGTAGCTCAACACGCACACTACTAAAACGTTTCATGACAACTGATAATGACAAATATACACAATTAGCAGATAGAAAAGAATTATGGAAAGTTATTTCTAAATTAGAAAAGCAAGCGATAGATTTATTGTCAGTAGGTGATGATGATAGCACTGAAAATGCTTATAAGTTACTGGCACAAAGTATTGGATTAAAAAATAATGATCCTTTTTTTCGGCTAGCAAATTCGTATTCGACAGCTTTGAATAATAGTAATGTTGAAGAATGTTCAAAGATATTAGTTGATATGAAACGACACGGGGTTCCACCTCATATATCTAGTTTAATATCTCAAAAAAAAAGTACATTATTGACTACAATTCCTGTTGATACAATAATTGATGGTGTAGTTGAGGAAGTAGATCCTGGTAGTACATTTAGTGATACTGTTACTGAAAAAATTCGGGTTAAAGTCAACTCTTTTTTTGATAAAGATAAAAGTGATCCAATAAATGGAAAGTACATGTTTTGGTATAAAGTAGGAATATATAATGAAGGTCCAGAACCAGTGCAAATAGTTGCAAGAATGTGGGAAATTGAGAAGTGTATTGGTGAAAAAGAAGTAGTTAGAGGTGCAGGCATTATGAGTACTCAGCCTATTATTCCCCCCGGTGATGTATTTACTTATCAAAGTGTCTGTCCACTAAAAGTTTTCCCACCTAAAGGAAAACGGGTACTAGGATCAATGAGTGGTGCATACACTATGTGTAAAGGAAACATGGGACAACATAACTTTACTGTAAAAGTTGGAAAGTTTAATCTTATTTTACCTGAAAATTGATTACTATTTTTGTAAATTATACATTGTAAATTTTGAAAAATATGAACACAACTATTTTTGAAGTAGTATCGGAGCAGTTTTATTTTTGTTTCCTATGAGTATTGACTTTTGTAACTCTAAATTATTTCTTGCATACCAAGAATAGTCACGTTTATGTTTGTCTCTGATATCTAAGTCTACTACACCTCGAGAAATTAATACTTCAGTTAGCTTTGTTAAATTATTTCTACATGCTAAATGCATTAGGGTGCCATTTTCGAATGTCATTTTCTCGAGGAAATTATTACGATCTAATATTCTATTTAATTCGGCAAAATCTGATGACACAATGTTTTCTTCAAAATTCTTGCAGTATGATAAGAAAGATGAGATTTCATCGTCACCGAATGCTAAGTCTTGAAAAATATTTTTTTCATCATGTAAAAGTAGTTTTCTAGTGAGGTTGCGACTGTTCAATTCTAGATCTGTGATGTGTAATACGATACTTAACCAGTTTATGAATTTAATAATTGTTTCTGTTTCAGTAGATTCAAATTTTCTAACAAAAGCGGTAATTAATAGTGTAATCGGTTCAAATCCACTATCATATAAGTCACAGACACTTTTAAGCAGTCGATTATAATATGAACAATCGTCTAAAAACGGATTTTTATAGTGATCATTATCGTTGTAACATTGGTGCAAAATATTCACAACTGCCAAAATTGATTGATAATCTAATCTTGGTAACATTTTCGAAGGTTTTTTATCACAAAGATTCACATTTCGTGGTGGCATGGCTACAATAATATTACTTCGTGACATTTTATCTTCCACGTTTTTGCAGCAGTCTAGAATAACTGACATTACAGTATTTCGAGTGCAAAAATCAAAAGTACTCAATGCTTTATTATTGCTGCTTTTGTCAACATCAACCGTTGTTGATTTCGCACTATCCAGTGCAATATCTTCAGTTAAAGTTGGTGATGCCACAGAAAAATTATTTAATCTGGAATAATATTGTCCTATTATATGAGTGATGTTTTGTAAGTTTTTTACGATTGGTTTGACATTTTCACCATTAGTTGAAATTGTCTTTAGTATATTTGTTATTTTAGTTTTTATTAAAGTGAATGATATATCAGGTATTTTGTAAGCCAGCATATTGCACAGTTTATCAAGAATTGATATTTTAATTTCTGTATCAACAATATCTAATGTTGGAAGTGTATCTTCTTGATCGTCATCAGCAACAGTATTGGCAGCTAATTCTTTCGCTACTTTAGCTTCAGTTGTAATCTTTTCATCAACAATAGCTTTATTTATTTCTGTGAAATAATCCTCAGTTTGTTTTAATTCATTTGAATATTCTGTCAAAGAATCTTGTAATTCAACAATACTTTTCTTAATATCGATATCTGAGATTATACCCTCGGAATAATTGATAACTTTCGATTTATCCAATGAGTTTATGAATCTGCACGAGGAACTATATTCAAAATATACTATAAATGATTCGTCAATAAATTTGCATGATTTTTCTACATCCCATTTTAATTTATCTGAAGGAGATAGTAAAGTTTCGTCACATGCTTTATTAGCGATTAAACCATGTGTTGATCTACTGATAACATTTGATATTATTGTCTCGATATCTATTAATATTTTGGAATCAAAAAACGTTTTAATAAACTCAAGAAATATATTGGCGGAACAAAACTTTTCTGATTCTATTGGGATTAGAAATATTTCTGCCATTAAAGCCATATAATCAAATGTATTTTTCCGCCTTAATGGATTAAAAGAATGTAATTTGATTGCTTTCATATTATTTTTCTTATTCAATACTACTTTATTTGAAGCTTTTTCATCTTCTTTGGATAATCCAATGCGCAATTTACTTTTAACAAGTAAACCATTATAATCAAGATTGTGTTGATTAGATAATGCAATAACCATAATTTTGGATTCAGTGCAAATCAAATATTCTTTTGATAAATCTACAATTGCTGTACCAAGTACGGGATTATTATCTTTCATTAAAGTTACTTCCAATATTATATTACCACTATTTGTTATAGGGAATTTTTCATCCCATGTTATACTTCGTCTTAGTTTTCGTTTACTTGATGTATTCTTTATATTTACAGTATAATCTTCTCCGGAATACTTTATTACGATACGAATATTATACAGCTCATTATGCGAGTTGACAAAATCTGAAGAGGTACTACATTCTTCTCCCTCATTTATTAATAATAAGTCCATTACGTGAATAGTCAATACATCATTTTCAAAATCCACTCTGGAGTTTTTCTCGGGACTTTCCGAATCCGTGATTTGAACTATCTGAGATGATCCACTCATACTCATTGTTATTTGATTACTCCTATTATTTTTCACTTGTAAATAAACAACGCTTAATCCCTATAATTAAGCCCAAGTTAAAATGACATAATATAATATAATATAATATACATAGAGATATACTATATAATATAAAATATTTTTTTTTGTTGATTGAACTGTAGCGCGACTTTAGCATTAGGTACATAACTTCTTCAACAAAGAAAAATAGTTTGATATTGTAAGAGACAGAAATAATAAGTGCATAAAAACGAGACAGCGATAGCGTACTTTAACGAAAATTGAGTTGTTTGATATCTGTGCATTTGGAGCCCTACCCGGTCTACCGGTCCGTATAAAAAAAACTGTAGAGTTTTAAGAAGAAAAAGAAACGTTTGTAGTTGGAGATTTGAATTGCTCCAACATGCCGACAGAAGATCCTTCTTATCATTATTCTTCTAATCCTCAGCCTATCAAGGGGAAAAAGTCTAAATACCGAGAAAATGAAGTTCCATTGAATATAATGTCTGACCCTAGAGTCATAAGAGGTAGTACAACAGTGTTAGCTAAGAAATTAACAGCTGCTAAGGAAAGTGAAGGTAATAACTCTACTACAGGTAGGGATTCGGTTTTATTAGATGATAAAGCAGTTTCGAGAGCAACTTATAGATTTGATGTGAAACCATATGCTGGTAATGCAATAGATTTATCATTGTATCTAACAGAACAAAATTCACTTGTAAGTGCATTGGATGATAATACGACACAGACCGATATATTTTTAAAGCGTCCACCAACACCAGAATATGTTCCTAGAAAAACAGGAGTTGATATTTCAACACAAGTGGATGATGTTCGTGATTTATTTAAGTTTGATTTAGAAGTAAAACCAATTGTTGAAGTTATTGTACAAAAAACACTAGAGCAAGCTTTATTTGAAGTTAGAGCAGAAGAAGAGCTATATCAGATAGGCCAAGAAGCGGATAAATTTTACGCGGCTAATATACAAGAAAAATTATGGATAGAAAATAAAGAAAAAGAAGCAAAAGAAAAAGCAGCATTGCATAAGAATGATATAGCTGCTTTGGAAAAACATTTAAATGATCAGGTTAAAGTCAAAACTTTAGTTGCTGGTATTCAAGCAATTAAACAATTAGTGCCGTCCATGTTAGATGAAATTTCTACTGGATTTTATAATGATGGTACATGGCATCGTTGTGAAAGAGTAAGTGTACTTGAATATAGCGTTAAACCTGCCACTGCAGATGCTGTTACGCGTCATAAAGCATATGTTACAGCGAAAGAAATTGTTAATGAGCTACTATCTAATGCCCATAAATTGTATGATACTTTTCCACTTTTTGTCGAACCGTCGTTACCCCGCCAAATTGTGATGAAATTATTTATGAAATCTAATCAGCCCGAAAGTGAAGTGGAAGTCAAAGAGGATGAAGCAGCTGTTGTGGAGAGTGTGAATGCAATGATGGGTGGATATAAAGAAATAGGTCAGTACCGTATAGGTAATAAAGATTCTATTAAGTCAATTAATAATATGATTAAGAAAGACCTTAAAGAACGTAATATTGCGTTGGAATTTGATTGTAAAGATTATATATATGCCGCTGTTGGAAGAGAAGTGCCATTGGATGGATATGTTTTAAATTTCCCATTACCCGATGTGATTCAGATCCATATCACAAATAGTTAAATATTATAGAATTGTTGACAAATCTTGTATATACAAAAGGAACAAAGTTATATTATATTCTATTCATACTTTTAAGTATAGCTGCTGGGGTATCCTTGTGATGGTAAGTCTAATAAAATTAAACTCTTGGATGAATCGTAGTTCTCTATGTCAATTGGACAATCAACTGGCCGATCTACAGTTCTACTATTTATATTTGATGAGAGATTGTCATATTTTTTTCTCAATTGCGTGACGAGATTACTAATTAAATCAAAATGTTAATAAGCTAATAAAATTAGGATGATAAATATATTAGCTAACCATTTATGACCTTTCTTTGGCATATTGCACCTACTACATCTATAATTACCTCTCATTCCTTTCTTATCGGATGCAGTCGATTCTATTGAATATGCTCTACTTCTCTTTCTAGTTGATTCTTCGTCCGAATCAATAGGCACGCAAAATGCACCTTCAATTTCCTGGCCTTCATGTATAGAATATGAGTCTGAAACTTTTATTTCAGCTTTTTCTGAAACGATACTATTTCCCGCCAGAAATGAATTCATGTTTTTCAATAGTTTATAACAGATCGATGTCCATCAAATACGTTTTGTAACTAGTTAAATTCAAAAGGATCTTGGAATCCTTAGTTGGATACGAGGGAGTGAGATCCGATTGAGGAACCCGCGGTAAGTAAGTATATTTAAAAAACTATATCTAACACTATTACATAGCAAAAACAAGTTATACAACTAAGACAACACGTCTAAATAATACGGGTCTTCCTATTCTTCATTTTACCTATTTGTCATAAAACACTACGAACAACATAAATACTACTCTGGAATCTTTAATTTTTTTACACGTTCTTTAATATCTGCTAGATGATAATTAACCTCGCATTGAACACCTACAAAATTTACGATAGAACCGTCTGAATCACGCAATGCTGCAACAAAAAATTGATTCCAAAAATGACTACCATCAGCTTTATAATTTAATAAACAAACTGAAACATCTCGACCTTCAGCAACTGCTTTTCTAATTATATTCACAGCTTCTTGATCAGTCCCTGGTCCTTGTAAAAATCTACAATTTCTACCTAATACATCTTGTCTTTTGTATCCAGTTAGTTTACAGAATCCGTCACTACAATAGACAATTGGATTATCAGGTAAAGATGGATCAGATAATACAAAGTTTTGTTGAGAAGTCATTAATGCTTGTATCAATCTAAAGTCTGGTTCCATAAGTACTCGTGATTGGTGACGAACTTGATGTGGTATTTGACTAACTTCATTTCCTATTGCAGTAGATAATAGTACAGTTGAATTAGTTTCACCAGATAATAACACAGATTCTTCAGTGGTACAATCTTCTAATATTTTAGCAGCTTTATGAGGAATTTTTTCAGTAACTACTCTACGCAATTTAGCATTTTCATTTCTAAGATCAGCTAATTGTTCTTGAAGGGTATCTAATAATACTTTTTTTCTTATACGGGATCTTTTAGCATGTTCACGATTTCTTTCTCTATATATAAGTGTAATTTATTAGTATATAAACGAATTATATATTTCGATATATAAATAACAGTACCTTCTTTCTACTTTTTGCTGTTCAGTCAATATTTTTGGAGCCTCCAAACTATTCGATCCCATTTTATCATTCCATGTATCAAGATCGTCATATCCAGTATCTGTATTAGTGTAACTAAATTTATTTTTTGATGAATTTTTAATTGCTGCTTGGCTATTCTGATCTTGCACATCGTTTGTAGTAATATTTTGGTTATTTTGGTGCACTTTAGGCATCGTTGGTGGAATTAATATTGGATTATGATCTGTAAATGTTGCCATTTTTTTGCTATCTTCATTAAATGTATTGCTAAAATTATTTCCTGCATTTGATGTATCGGTAAAAAATGTTGAAATCTCAAAATCTGGTAGTGTAAAGTAATCTGTAAAAAGAGAAATCATTATGGCAAGTTGAATTTAGTTTGACATAATTTGATAAGTACCTGCAAATGCATCATCAAGGTCAACGAAGTCAGGAATTTCTTTGCCTCCTGCTGGTGCAATTGTGAACTTCTTACCGTCTAACGGACCTGACATATTCACCCTCTCATCCACTATTAAATATTTATTTTGTTTGATGCCAGGATTTTTTTATGCGATGTCAGATGGTCCTGTCAGACTGTCTCCACTACAGGAAGTACGATCGATCAACACATAGTATAGTATTACGAGTGGAGAAGTGTATAGTGATTTATTGAAATATTATTAGGTGAAATATTAATTGGAACTTCATTAAAAATATTTTTTCTAAATGTTTAAATAATTACAAAAAATAAATAAATAAACTATAAACTCCTCCCATTTTGTATGATTGGTAAATTTTTAGGTAATGTACTTAATTGTATAATATAAATAATGTATATCTAACAATGTCCGGATCCCGCAATTATTAGAAATTCCAACTTGAAATTCCAAAAATAAGCAAACCCAAATGATGACACACTTGTATTGGATATGTTTGATGTTTTATTTCTGTGAAGGTTTTCTGCTGCATCGACCTAGAGATCAAATGGTGGCGCTAAATATGAATTCGGTGAGTATGCAGTGGGGATCTGGTCAATCACAACTAGAACTGATGAATTGTGATGAATGTATTGTAGTTGATTTTGATGATCAAATTATTGGATCTGCAAGTAAATACCTTGCTCACAAATTTGATGAAACAAATAAATGTGGGTTATTACATAGAGCATTTAGTGTATTTTTATTTAATTCCAAGAATGAACTATTACTACAACAGCGCGCTAGTTGTAAAATTACATTTCCGTCTGTATGGACTAACACATGTTGTTCGCATCCGCTATATGGTCAAACTCCAAATGAAGTTGATCAAATGCAAGACATTATGAATGGCAATGTTCAAGGTATTATATCGGCTGCAAAAAGGAAGTTAAAACATGAATTAGGTATTGATAGTGATTTGTTAGAGAATTCTATGTTTAAATATCTTGGGAGAATTCATTATTGCGCCGCGGATAATAATGATAATTTCGATAGCGAAACTTTGTGGGGTGAAAATGAAATTGATTATATACTGTTTCTAAAATGTGATATAAATATTCAACCAAATGTAGATGAAGTACAAAATATAAAATATGTAAGTTTAAATCAACTGAAGGAAATGATGGATCCGTCATCAGGCTTAAAGTGGTCGCCATGGTTTAAGATTATTGTCGATAAATTACTAATAAACTGGTGGGATGACATAAATGTTACGATGACATCAAAGGACATTCAGCATGATAAAATTTATAGATTTCTATAACACGAATAATTTATTATAAACTATAGAAGTGCATTAATAGATAAATGGGATTATACTTTTCCAAGATTTGGGGAAATCTGGATGCTGGCCAAATTTATTTTTATACCACTTTAAATTTTGTAGTGCCACAACACTTAAATTACTTTGCACCCATACTGTTAATAGTATCATTGATATTGAAATTTTTGAAACAAATATACAAAAACTAAAATAAATTAAAATTTCACCAAAATAATGGGGACAGCAAACATAGTTAAAAAAAAATCCTCTAGGTAATGAGTGTGTATTAGTTTGTGTCTTATTTTTACTTTTTTTTAAATGGTAGAATATGTGATGGCTATGATACTGAATATAACTTCCAACTAAAAATATTGTTATTGAAATCATTCGTTGAATGGCGTTAATGAGAGATGGTACTTTATGATATTCGTTTTGATATTCGTTATGATTTGTAAGTGTGAGGATGCACAAAGGAGTCAAAATATAATGAACGATTCCAACTAGGTAACCCGTTATATGAATACTTGAATTTTGATATATTGTCATATAATAACACTCCCATAACCTACGTAATAAATGTATAAGAAATAAAAATATTATATATTTCGTCTCATTATTTATTTTGTAATGTTCATATTTCTCGAGTAATACGATACAAAAGGTTGAAATCAATCCAGTCCAGTACATGTGTCTGAAATATCGTTTTGGAACTCTAAATTTAATGAAATAATTCATCAAACTTTTATCATCCCCATCTTTACTGCTGGCTATCACTAAAAGTTTACCATGATTGGACACACAATGAAACAATTCAAAGTTCCCAACTATAATAGTGCATGCAATTAAAAACAACAAAAATAAACTTGTATACACTTGAAGTTCTATTGCCATCAAAATTTAACACTTTTTTGAAAAAGAATCAGTGAATTTTTGATTCCAAGTTCCTGCAAAAACCTTTGTAAAACAGATAGAAGACAACTACTGCAACCTGGTTAAATATACATGGAAATATAACGTATCTGTGTTTGTCAAGTAACTTGCTTTATCTCTGCATAGAACATAACGGTATTACAGAGAAAAGCGAAAGGAAATAAAAAATAGGTATCTCTCCAGAATTAATATGCATCTATCTAAATTAAGTTAATGGTAAAACACCTACACACCTACACCCATCGATTTTTTTTTTTTAATTAACCCTACCTTGGGACGGCCCCTTATTGGTTGATGGTGGGAGAGAAAGTAAAAAAATATAGAACCATGCAACGCGACGACGGAGCCATCGTGGACCTTTACATCCCAAGAAAATGGTAAGTTACAGCTATTAGCAGTAGATTATGCGCACTGTCTCGATTTAAAGGCTACAATGTTTCAACAGAAAACGTATCAACACCGAAACTTTTTTCAATTTCATCCATAATAAGAATGATAATACATTACTACTTGCTCTGTATTATATGACTTGATTTGAAATTTGGTGACATTATGAAATATTTTCTACTAGTATCATGTGTCATAAGATATCATGATGCTGTATTGAGAATTGTCGCAATTTTATCTACACATATAACTAATTATTAATATATTCCTAATTGTACTCATTTATATAATTTTCTTCATAGCTCTTGGACAAATAGAATATTAGCTGCAAATGATTTTGGTTCGGTTCAAATTAATATTGCAAACATTGATCCAAACACAGGTGTATCAACTAAATCATATAGTACTTTTGCCCTTAGTGGATTTATTAGAGGTCATGGTGAAGCTGATGAAGCATTAGCTCAATTAGTCAAAAGAAATGACACCAAGCAATAGAGTATTATGATGTAAAAATAAAATAAATTGTAATATTAAAATATTTTCATTATCAACAATTGTTGCATCATAAATTAGTTAGACGAAGTTTAATTTTATTGTTCAAGGCATCATATTGCTTAGCATCTTCATCAATAATGTAAGCCTTGTGATAATTAGACTTGTTTTCCTTGTTAGATGAAACGAATTCATCTTTTAAATCTTCAAGTAAAATACTTCTCTGATTTTCAATTTGAAGATTTTCACGTATAATATTTGATCGACAGAAATAATCTATGGTCTCAATTCCAATGCTGTCATTTGAAGCTTGAGCTGTGGTGGATACTGTAAACATTGCTGCATTTAAAGACTCTAATTCTTGTCTTAAATCTTTTTCTTCTTCCAATAATATGTTATATCTTTTTGTGTTTTCTTCTTTCTGATATTTTAATGCTGCAATAGTAGAATCATTATATTCGGAATGCTTTCTTAATGAATCTACTGAAACTTCTAATTTAGAACTACAATCCTGAAATGCACTTTCTAAGACTTTACGATGGTTAAGTAATACATTTATTCTTTCCTCAAGCAATGATATATCTTGCTCGCAACAAGTAGTAAAATTGGCTGCTGACTTCGCTGAAGATGACAATATACTATGTTGATGATGAAATGAGTTCTGTAGTTGTACTGCACGGTCATATGATTCTTCAACTTCTTTAAGCAACTGCTGTTTACTATCACTTATTTCAGATGGAATGTCATAGAAAGGGGATATGTCCTGGTTAATATACTTCCCATCTTCATATAACTTTAAAAGTCGTTGACATTTGCTTCGTATTTCTTGAACTTCGTCTTCAATACTTGAACGATTGTCTGTAAGTCGAACTCGTTGATACTCTAAATCGACTGATTTAGTCTCTAAATATTCATAATTGGCAGTTAAATCTTCGTGAATGGCGATAATACTCTCCATCTGCTCTTGAAATTCAACTAGCTGTTTCTTTTCGTCTCCTATTACTCGCGATAATTCTGATGCATTGTCAACATTATAGGTATCTCTCTCTAGAAAAGTGATTCTTCCTATTGCATGTTTAATCCGAATTGAGCATAAATAAAGGAAATTTTTTCTTAAATTATTTATGCGTTGTTTTTGCGCTACTAACAATGCATTTTTCTGTAAGTGTTTTTTCGTGGATGCAAACGTGATCCATTTATGAAATAAAGATCGCAAATGATAGATGCTTTTGCAATACTTGTTGCTCTCTGAGTCTGAATCTGAATCAATAGTATCTAAAACAGTTAATAGCCTCTTAGTATGGTTAACTTTCTCAACAGTTAATGGAACTTGGTGTTGTTCAAACGGCAAATGTACTGGCTCTGCTCCGACAATGTGAAGGTTACACATTTGTGGTGCTTTCGACTTCTCCACAGCGCACAGCGATTTCCACGATAAAAAGGTTCGAAATATAAGTCGCGCTACATAATGAGAGAATGCAAGCGTATCTTTATTGAATTTTTTTCTAATATAAGTGAATAAATGCATCCAAGAAAACCATGCAGTCGATGAAATAGTCATATACTTTCTATACGCAACTCGTCTGTAAGCCGATCTAAGTGATATCTTTCTTCGTGAATACGCTATTAATTTGTACAGCGCTGGTCTCAGGAGAAGTGGCTTCGTTTTGATAAATACATTCTTTAGTATCTTGTTATTGTTCTTTCTTCTGAGACAAATAGCATTCCATTTGCTAAAATATTTGCAACAATTATAATTATTATAGTGCATATGTGCTCGAAATGCTATGTACCAAATCTTAAACGAACGAATAATTTGAATTCCCCTTAACTTGCGTCGGACATTAGCAGCTTTAGAAAGAATGACATTTTTCGTGGCTATGTGCTGCAATTTCCAACTCTTGAATATTTTCCTCTTATAAATCAAATGTGCTCTTTGTCTTTCAGCAACTGTGATACTATGCAACTGCTTTTGCATTTCTGAGAACCTCACTATTGAATTAAAAATTTTGCGGGTGTAGTTATTAGTAACAAGCCCCTGATCGTAAGTCTGAGACAACGATTTGCATACTTTTGCTTTATGATACGCTATCCACAAATAAAAATATTTCCTGCGTTTATAAGTTTTAAATCGCTTAAACATCAGTATGAATCTTGGTGTTGATCGTCTCTTCCTTAAGATCTTCAATTTAAATACATGCTTCATCCATCGTTTAAGGAATTTTTTTGTGACATACTTAAGACAAGTACTCTTGAGGGTCAATTTATTATGAGTAATGCGCTTCAACTTTTTCCAGCAGTTGCGGTACAATTTCATTAGCCGGATCTTACTCCTTCTCTTCATAAAGAGTTGAATTTTTTGAATTTCATATATTCGTTTACGCAATAAGTTAAATACTTTTCTTTTAAAACTATTGGAAATTTTCCAATAATCAGTGGCTATGTTAACTAAGTGCTGTCGGCGGATCACGCTTCTGATTTCCTCATCAATATTAAATTGATTACTTATATCATTCATGGTGGCCAATACTTCATTTTCAGAAGATTTTATATTCCCCTTGACAGTTAATTCGTGCTTGATTAAATTCAACAAGTCGTTACGTTTCCGCTTCGATGCATCTATGACATTACTAATATTTGCAATATTTTGTTTAAGTTGATCGATTACCCCAATGACCTGTTTATATTCCTCCAATAATTTTTTCCCAGAAAAATTATCTTCTCCTAGTCGATACTTCAATTCGCTTCCTTCTTTAAGTTTAGTCAATGCTAACTCAATATTATTTATAACAATTTTGTTTGCTCGTGCTGCTTCTTTAGTATATACTTCATTAGCTAATCTACAATCCATTTCGTCTCGTTGTTTAAGTGAAAGTTCATGAAATAATTGGCTGACTTGACTTTTTAGTGACTTCATATTTTGACTATCTATGTCAGTAAATACGGGAGATTGGGGATACTCTTTTGATCCCAACTGATTATTGTCGACATTTAAAGTATCCCAGTCAATAGATTGAAATGAATCAATATCAATTTGCTTTGTAATAAATGAAGTGATAATATTTGTATCCCAATGAGGGATTATATTCTTGACGGTTGAAGTTCTCTCCAACGAATCATCAGGATCTATCTGCTTAGGGGGCAACGATTCTACTGAAATATTAGTTTTTAGATTTCTCACATCGAATGCGCTTTCTATTGACAATACCACGGTAAAATTAATTGAATTTAATGCTTCAGATGTACTACATTTATCAGCACTTGCAACTGGAATACGTAGCCTTCTTATTTCAATATCAAATGAGTCAATCATTGAGGCAATAGTCGTTTCCTGGTAATTTGTACACTCTGTAATTGCATCATCCCATAAGACTACTGAGTTTGCATTAGCGATAGCTAGACGCTGGTTAGTGTTTAGTCTACGATTTAATTCCATGTATGCTCTCCTCAAAAGTCCACATGTTTTTCTATCAAAATATTTACTATAATTTTGTTGTAAGTGCGAATATACACCACCATTCATACAATGCTTTAAAATAGATTGTCCCGAAGAGTTTATAGATGCAAATTCACCAGCCGATGCAACATGAGGCCCTCGCAAAGAGCGGAATTTACCTATTACATTGTCAGTCATAATGACATGGCAACGAGTTAAATTCAACAAATGTGACATTACTGTGTACCTAAATTCATTTAGTCTTAATCGCTCTCGTGATATTTTAACTTTTGCATTCAATGTTAGTGCTTCTGACTTTTCACTGGATGTTACTCTAATACCATCAATCACTTTAATTTGTGGACATAATCCAATGAGGTATTGACGATAATATGGCATTGTGGCAACGATATTACCATCGAGAGATATTTTCTCTAAATTACTTAAATGAACCAGCGGATCTAGTAAATCCAAATACTTGATAATATTATTCGACAGTGACAATATAGTAACATTCTTAAACTGCACAATATTATCTAAATCTTTCATATTATTATTACTTAAGTATAACGTTTTACATTTTAATGCAAAGGCATTAGATGGTAAGACGTCAATATAATCTATATTAAAACCGACCAAATTCAATTTGCTGCCATCATAAGAGGTAGGATTTTCCAAGATAATACTTGCCAACGACTTTAATACATGGTTACGTTTTAAGAATTGCTTCTCGTAACTATATGGAGCAGTTGCCTGGATAGTTCGCTGTTTTCTATCCATTCTATTTTTAGTTTCACGTAGATATAAGTATCAGTAATGGTAACATGGTTAATGTTTCATGGTAGAAAGTCGACCGACAAACCAAATTTATTTCCTTTCGATCGTTTTGATTTGAAAATCCAGTTAACGGTACCGGTAAATATAGTTTTATAATAAAGTTTACCGACTATATAACTGTAACTATCTTTATAATCATAAAAATTATTGAAACATTATGAAAAATCCTTTTTTGTAATGGTTGTAAAAATTAATAGTTCATAGTATGACTATTTCAAATTACTGTTAATGTTCATTAATTCTTGACTTTTTCTTTTTAGTTAAATAGTTCATGTGTTATTTCAATTCTAAGTACCGTTTAAGGTAGGGTTCAAAATGTTTTGGTATGATATCATTCAAGAGAAAGTCAATTCGCCGTAGACCCTCAAGTTGTGTAAAATGTTACGTTTAATTGCTGTTCTAGCTTTAATTTTAGGAGGTAAGTATATTGCTCGGGAATAACATACTTCTTTTAAATGGATTAAAGTATAATATGGTGAAGTAGAATGTTAAGTTGCATGGTTATGCTTTCGTCATCGATTTCACATTTCCAATGCATATCACAGCATTCAAAGTCACCTATTATGCAATTATATTGCCATACACGATGCTATTGATGTTATTTCTCCATATCTTTCTCCTATATTTATCACAAAAACTTCGTATTCTTCATGTTCAATAATTTATTTTTATACCATCACTTATTATTTCTTTTATTTGAATATAGCAACTGCTTTTGCCCCTGTTAGTCGTGTTTCTCGTTCAAGTTTAAAGATGTCTTTTGAGAACGCTGAAGGTGCTCAACCACCATTAGGATTTTTTGATCCTTTAGGACTATTAGATGGTGCAACTGAAGATCGTTTCTTTCAATTACGTTTTGTTGAACTTAAGCACGGACGTATTGCCATGCTTGGTGTTTTAGGATATTTAGTTCAAGAATCTACTAGATTTCCAGGATTTATTGATTTAGAAGGACACAAATTTTCTGATCTACCTAACGGTTTTGCTGGTTTAGCTGCTGTCCCTGCTCTAGGACTTGCTCAAATCATCTTATCTATTGGTTGGTGGGAATTAAAGGGCTGGAAACAAGTTGTTGGATCTACTCCTGGTGATTTTGGTATCGCTTATTTAAAGGATTACAACACTGAAGCTAAGAAAGCTGATATTCGTGCCAAGGAACTTAATAATGGAAGAGCGGCACAAATGGGTTTACTTGCATTAATGGTTCACGAGAACTTAGGTGATGGCAACCCATTCGTTTTAGGCTTTCCAGCTCATCATTAAACTATATTATGTATCCTATAAATAAAAATAAAGTTTAAAACTTTACCAAGACGACGGTACTTTTCTACCATTCCAAAAATCCAAATTTCTCGTCGAAATTCTCGAAAAATATAAGAAAAAAGGAAAATGATATTTATACATCATGAAGTTATATAGTATTGGTGGAATCGTAGCTTTTCTTTTGTGCTTCCATATAGTATGTGGTAATACGCTTAAATATTACAAAGCTCTTGGTGTGTCATCATCAGCAACAGAATCTGAAATAAAAAAGGCATATAGAAAACTGGCGATGAAGTATCACCCGGACAAGAATCCAAATAATAAAGCTGAGAGCGAAAAAAAGTTCAAAGAAATTGTTGTTGCATATGAATGTTTAAGTGATCCCAATAAGCGACGCACTTACGATTTAACTGGTGATCAAACAATTAATAATAGTCATCAAAGTCAGCCAAATTATAACTTCAATGGAATACCCAAAAATTTCCAGTTTAATTATAATTCATTTACAGGATCTCCGCCCAATGGATTTAATGCTGGTGATTTTGATATGTCAAGTATATTTGAAGAACTTATGGGTGATTTTTTTCCATCATCGAGCACACGATCCAGGTATAATGATAATAACTCAGACTCTAATACAATGTCTATCATTAGAAAAAACCTAGATCTATCCCTCGAAGAACTGTATAATGGTGTAACCAAGACATTAAAAGTAAAGGATAGTATTGTCACTAGAAATGGAAAAGTTCCTATAGAAAAAGTAATAACTATAAAAATATTACCAGGATATAAAGATGGAACAATGATTAAATTTAAAGCGACATCTAGTTTTCCTAAAAGCTTATGCTTTACTATAAAGCAAATAAGTCATAAACATTTTATGCGTGATGGTGCTAACCTCATTTGGAAAAAATCAATATCTAGAGCACAGTATGATAGAGGATGTATTTTTAAACTGCATTTATTAAATGCGGAAATACTAACAATTAACACAAAAGAATTTAGTCCCGTTAATGGGCACAAAATGCAGAAATCCTTTTCAGGTCTTGGAATGCCTATAACAAATACAAAAAATTATGGAAATTTGATAATACAACTGAAAATAACCTAGAAAATAACTTCTTGATATTGTAGCAGAAATTGTATATTGTAATAATTATTTATTGTACTTTTGAACTTCAGAACTCTATTAAGATCCCACAGTCATGTCCGGTTTGACTCATCATGAGACCAACTTAACAGAGCAAAAAAAATAGATACTATTCAGGAACAAGGCAGGATTCTACAGTAAACAGCAAAATGCATCTTTTTTTCTTTGTAATTGTTGCAACTTTGGCAATGACGAGTGCTTTCCGTACAAAGTCTGGCATTTCAAGGGTTGTAACTAGATCATTGCACATGAATAATGGTAAATTTAAAGATGAATTAGGTGTCTTGCTCCCTGTAGGATACTGGGATCCATTAGGATTAGCGAATAACATCAGTGAAGAAAAATTTAGACAATATAGAATAGCTGAATTAAAGCACGGTAGAGTTGCTATGGCTGCTGTTGTTGGGTACATTGTTCAAGAAGTTGTTAGATTTCCTGGATTTCTATATCCGAAGGAAGGTCTTAAATTTGCAGATATACCTAATGGTGTTGCAGCCATAGGGGCAGTTCCACTATTGGGGTGGATTCAAATTTTGGCTTTGATTGGATTATTAGAAAATGGTATATGCAAACAAAAAGACGATGCTGCTCCAGGAGACTTTGGCACTGGATATTTTGGTAATTTTGATAAGAATGAGAATAAATTAAATAAAGAATTACAAAATGGCCGCTTGGCTATGTTGGGTATTGCTGAACTTATAACTCATGACATTGCGAAACCAGTTGGTGATTCACTTTTTACGTTGCATCACTTTTAAGTTAAGTTCTATTACATCTTTCAAAACGAAGTAATACTCCATTAAATACTGTATTTTTTAAACAATTATGAAGTTAAATTACAAACTATATTCTTATTAGTATTATATTGAGCATTTAATTCATTTTCATGGCCGAAGGTCTAGCCATTGAATTGCCATATCCCATTTGAGTTCTGTAAGTCCTCTTTTCTACTAGAGTCAATTCATCATGATCCCACTTTGCAGAACTAGTTCGTTTTGAGTATTGTCCTGCTTTGCCTTCTTTTGAACCAAAAATTTCTTCTAAACTACAGGTTTGAACTTCTGGGAAAATCAGATCTGGATCAATAGGTGCGTGACCATTTGCGCCGTATTGTCTTTCTAATGCTTCTTTTAATTGAGGACCTCGAGCCCATTCAGGGATTCGTTTCTGTTTTTCTTGTTCGGCTTCGTCATCAGTACCACTACCACTAGAATCAGAAGATTCTCTGTCATCAATTTGATATTGATCAGTTGATATAGGTTCCTCATCTTCTTCGGTAACTTGTTCTTGTGTTATATCTTTTAGAACTTGTGGACGATCAGCTGCTGCTGGTGCGGGTGATATATTACCTATATTGCCTTTATTTTCTTCGACTTCAGGTACACGAAGAGTGGTAGCTGGTGTAACAACTGGAATATGTTTTATTGGTGCTGCCTCCACCACAACTGCTGCAGGTGGATTGTCTACTTTCGTCACAACTGGTTGGATGGTATCTTGATGGGACTCCGCTACTGATTCAATCATAGTTGGAGATTTGGGGGCTTGTGTAAGAGTTTGCGATGGAAGAGGGGGCTGAGGTAATGTCTCTTGTTGTAATGTATCCTCCATGCCTGCTTTACCAGACGAAATTCTTGTTACTGTAGTCGATTGTGGAATAGATGGAACATCTTTCAAGACGCATGCACTAATATCAAATGCATCGTCTCTGGGAGAATCTATCTTCGTATCTGGTTTAGAAACTGGTGTAGTGACAGTAGTTGAACTATTTGATGTGCCTACTATGGATGATATAATTGGTTTCGCTGTATTTTTAAAGAATCCAAACATGCCCTTTTTCGCTGGGACTGCTGCAGATGTTGCACTAGTTGTTACTGGTGCGGCTGAGGATACTGATACAGGAGCCTTATTATTTGAAACTTGAACTCCAATAACTGGCTTATTCAATGACACGATTTTCGATGCACCAGTTGCAGTGGTAGCTGTAGGAGCACTTGTTGGCTTATCAAGTGATTTCGCGGTTACTCCAACATTGATGGAAGCACTGCTAGATGCACCCGTGACTATATTCGATGTAGAGTTACTACCTTGAGCAGAGCTTAAGTATGCAGCTTTCTTTTTCTCCAACTCTTTCTTTCTATTCAATTGTTTCGCTTCTTCTGCTGCTTTTGCTAATTTGGCACTTTCTAAAGCTGGAATAGGGATCTTTTTGACTCCTTTATTGTCAATGAAACTACTTTGACCAGTTAATAAATTAGATGGCTTCTTTATTAAATTAGTAACTTCGTCGACGCTAGTATTAAGATGTTTCATATGATCTTCTTGAGTCATATTAATCTCGCTAGCTTCTGTTTCTTTTTCATTTGAAATGCTACCTGGTGATTGGGAATCACTATTGGAATCTGTTTCCGACAATTGAGTTTCAACTGCAACAGCACTAAATGTCTGCTCTAGGTTAGATACGTCCTTGTCCAACTTAACCATAGTTTCTGTATCACTAATAACAGTTTCTGGAATGGGGCTTGCAACCTCCATCCATGTAGAATTTATTGGAGACTTAACATCGGTGAAAGATGTTTGCACATCATTTGATAAGCTATCTTGACTACTACTTGGTTCTTTTGGTAAATCTTCAAATTCATTTTGTGATTTTCTAGCTTGAGAATCGCGATGTCGTCGTTGTCTAGCTTGAAATTCGTTTTGTAATCTAGCATTTTTACTTTCTTCTGATTCCTCTTCTGCTTTTACTACAGGATTAATACTTTGAACTAATGTTCGTATACCAGCCATTAATGAACCCTTTCGCTGTGGTGCTTTGGATGCTGATTGTGGTTGATTTAGACTCATACTGCTAGCATTAATTTCATTCTCTACCGTATTTACAGAATTGTCGGAAGGATGAATGGTATTGTTACTTGCACTATCACTCGAAATACTATTTGTCAATGCTGTAATAGCAGTGCTTGTAGTACACTCAGTTACTGTATTTAATGTGTTTAGTTGCGGTTGTGCAATAGTTGATTGTGATTCGTTACTGGTATTATTAACACCTTGAGAAAGTAATTCTTTCAATGCATCAACCAAATCTTTTTTTAATGCTTTCATACTAAATGACTTATTTCCGCGTAGTTCAAGTTCGTGCAATAGTTGCTCTTTCTTTAATTTATTTAAATCATTAGGCAATACTCCATTTTCAATCTTAGTATAGTCACCTGATGATCTTTTTTGTTCTGGAGATTGGCTATTATCATCTTGACTCATTTGAATACTAGTTTCAGGTGATTTTCTTTTTTGTCTAATTGAATTATCATCTTTATTTTGTGAGTTAGCTATAACAGGAATATTTTCATCCTCTGTAGCATCATTACTTATCTTATCACGTGGATTTTGCTTAATAAGATCTTTTATTAGATTTAATTCGCGTGCTAACCATGTTGAATGTTCCTGATAACGCGATGCTAAATTAGCTTTCTTTTGCTCGTTCAACCGTTTCAAAGTCTCGACGATGTTCTGAACTGTCCCCATTTTCGAAGTCCTCGCTCAAATTATATTATTATTTTTTGCTTTTTTTTTACCGGCTAGTAGTACCGGTTTCAAACCCTAACATAATTAGAAACATTTAAGTGAGAGATGGCAAAAAGTTGAGATGATGCTTGCGTCGTTCTAAACCAACAGGTATTTTCTGTGTTGGAAGTTTATAGCAAAGTAAATTTAACTAACTTATATTCCGGAACCATAGGGAGTAGATTCTTTTTTTTTTAAATAATAAATTTCAAAATGTTTGGGAGCATTGTCTTCATTGTGTAACTACCTTAGCGCTTTTAGTATTAAAGCTGCATTTTTGTTTATTCCATGGATAGGTGGTTAATAAAATTTAATGATAAAGCTGATAAACAGGAAAAGGAAAATGTTTGTGATAGTAATGTGATCGACATAACAAATGAGCAAAATCCAATAGATAATACTGCTGTTGTAGTTGGTAAATGTGCCCAAGTAGATAGTCCAATATCAGAATTATTAACTCAACAATCGATATTAACTTATGCTGTACCGAAAGAATATATACGTTTTAAAAGTCCATTATTGCAGCCTAATTTAAATCCGATGACATTCTCTGGTCCTTTTCCAAGAATTGAATCAAGAAAAGGCTTATCGTATTATTTAGCCTCAAAGTTGGAAGTACAATATAATATCAACTTACAAAAAACTATGTGCACGGGTAGATACAACACAATGACTGGAACCTCAGTCATAAAATTTGATCATCAAAACGAATTATTTGCTATTGGTGGAAGAAATGGTGTAATTAGAGTATTTCATATTGAGGATTGTTATAAAATGTTACAGTTTAAATGCGATGACATAATTCTTCCTGTTGCTAGAGTAAAAACATCATGTGTAAACATTTCTGAGATCAAGTGGAGTGTATTAGATTCTTATTGTATTGCTGTCTCTTTTTTCTCTAGTACACAAATAGAAATCTTTGATTTACAAGATGAAGGGGATCCAATATACGAGGCTGCATACACTGTAGATGCATCCAAAAGTTCTAATGCAGAAGGCTATAACACCTTTTTGATTGTTGAAGAATCAGTGAATTCAAATGATGCGCCATTCATTGTTGCTGGAAGTACTGCGGGTTTTATAAGAATGTGGAATAATTATAGCAAGAAAAAACGGTCTTCTCCAACTTGGGATGTGTTGGCTGATCCTCAAATTCCCGCATCTAAAGCGTCACCTGTGGTAGGTCTTCATATTGTAAATGATGGTAATGCCGCGTATCTTGTTTGTTTCAATAGAATTGGAATTGTGTGTATTTGGGACTACAAAGATTTGAATTTTTTGCCTTTGAGTTCTAGCAAAAGTCCCACGTTGTTGAAACGGTTTTCAGTTTGGGATCCCTCTGTTCCATTGCATCAAAGGTATCAATTGCGTGGTCTTTCGTTGCCTTATGTAAAAGATAGTAATTTGTTGGCACTAACAGTCGATTCTGGTGATGTTTTAATGTTAGATATATCGAAAAGTCTACAATTTTCGATCGCGCAAACTTCAGCTCTTGCAAAAATGAAGTTATATGGGAGTAAAGTAGGTAATCAATCAAACGATGAGAACGCTGAAGAACCTGTTGTTATTGGTAATAGTAGTGCACTTTTGTATTGTAGAGAATTAACAGTTTTTCCGTTTAGTCCTGATAGTTACATAAGTTGCACCAGTAGACACGGTACTAATTTCCTAGAAATAGTAGACCACTTTTCAACTAAGTGTCACTATAGCATGAACGCTCAATCTGACAAAAACGTCAAATATCCTGGAATTGAAAATCAGCACTTGCGAAAGTCAATAAAAGCATCGTATACTTTACCAGGTCGAGTTATTCGTGCTGAACGGGGTCAAAAACAAATCATAGTCTCTGATGATTTGCGAGATTACATATGCCCTTTATTCTGCGCCTCGTCCTATACCAAATTGTCATGCAATATATACTTAGATTGGAATGAAGGAAGTTTTGCAGGACAAAGTAATGGATCATTCCATACCGTTGAATCAATATCTGCTCAAGTCGTCACGTTGCGTGAACCATATGAAGGACCTAGCACGAATGATGGAAATCATTGTATCTTTATGCGCACCAATTTAAGTCATCACCCCGATACTCTTCGTGACAGAATTGATGATAATGGGGATTTAAACAAATCGTTAATAAAATCAATCAAGCTGCCGAGTTTCCCTACAGCATTAGCTGTAAGCGAGATGTTTCCAGGGTTAATAATCGTGGGTCTTGCTGATGACAATATAGCTTTTGTTGGGCCATCATAACCTTTATTCTTTGAAGATTCGTGTAAAATTGTTACAGAACAGTGTTAAATACATAAGTTTGTACATAAAATATACAATATTTATATTCGTCAAAAAAGAATTCACTCATTTAATTAAAGCGTCGAAAAACTGAAGGGATGTGAAAGTGATTGCTTGATGATAATATATTTGCCTATTAATCCAACGGCATTTTTTAGACTTCTTTCATCCAACCATTGTCATCCTCGTCATTGTCCCCTTCTTTATCATCTCCGTCGCCTTCTTGTACTTCCTTCATCCAACCATTGTCATCCTCGTCATTGTCGTCAATATTATACTCAGATTGTTGAAAATCTTCATGTGTATTGTTTTCTTCTATGCTGTTATCTTTGAATGCTGATTGTGCGTCAGCGGAAGATTTATTTTCATTTATCGCCATATACTTATCATATTCTGCATCATGTTGCAGATTTAAGATCTCAGGATGGTCTAGTAATATTTGAAATTCGGGACATGATGCCCAGTTTTGTCCTTCCAATTGAATGATTATACCGTTCGGATGCTCTTTACTAACCATCCAGTCCTCAAAATCGACTACTTCTTCGTACACTGTTTCCCTTGCTTCTTTCTCTTCTTGTTGCGCGCTCGTTTCTGCATCCCATGTGGCGTTGATATCATTTATAACTTCTAAAATTTGTGCTGGAACAGATTGCTGTAACGCTGCAATATTATTAGTTCGATCAAATCTTCTGCTAACAATATCATTAGTAGGTGACGTCAAGCCACTTTTTCCATACTCCCCATGTAAAGTCTTCTTAATTTTGTTCTTAGCGAATTCCTCTAACTCTTTAATATTTGCAAATACATGCAAGACTTGACCAATTTCGCCAGTTTTAGTATAGTTTTTCTTATCGAATGTCTTGTGCGTTTCAATTATTGTCGGCAAATTGTACAATAATGCAGGATAAGTAACACCATCCAGTGTTAATCGAAAACGATTATCATTGGCATTATTCGATTCAGGAAGTATTGTAAAATTGTTAATATTTTTTTCTCTTTCGTCTAACTCTTCCGCTGATTCCATCTCATCTTTATTATCTATGACCTTTTTTATTGTGTCTGTAAGTGTTTCTGGGACTCGAAATATCAGTTGATGCTGCTGGTAGTACGCTTCTGTCATTTCCAGTCCACCAAACCTTTTAAACTTAATTAATAAACCTGGTTTTTGGTTTTTCCAAAAATTTGAGAATAATAATTTTGACTCAAAAAAAGCGATGAATTGTGCTACTATATTGCTTTCCAAGTGCAGCTGACGTTATCATGGCAGGTTGTCTCGGTCTTACATACAGTGAATTCGACAATATCGTGGGACCAAGATTATTGTATTGCTATCCAACTGATGCTATTTCGCGAAGTAATTTTGAGGTATTATCAGATTATGTTATTGTTGGTAAACACCTATGTGGTAAAGTTATCGCTATTAAAACAGAAACATTGCAATATATTAACTATCCTGTTGCTATCGATAATATTAAGTATGAAAGGAATTCATTATTATACAGTTTTGGTTTTATATTAGATAAAGATACTAAGAAGGAGCCATTTGAACCATTATTAAAAAAAATAGCAACATTGTTTTTAAGTTTAGAATTAGATAGAGAATATTTGTTCAATGAAGCGACAAAATCAAGAATACAAATACTTATTGAAGTAATTTATAAACAACTTATTGAAAATAACGAAGTATTTGTGGAAGTAGATTCGGGTAGTTTTTTAGCTATGAAACTGTTTGCATCTCCTGCATTGCCGCCATTTGTCAATGATTATGATGTTCCAATATTAAGGTATAAAACAGATTTTTTACAAACATTACCTTGGGATTTGTCCATTAAACATTTTTTAGGATTTATTGATGGTATTACATATGTGAAAAAGTTATCGTCATCATACAGTGGAAATAAAGTATATACTGATGCAGATGAGGTTAACAATGAGATAGACATGGGGATGGATAAGAATTGTATTAAACGATGTTTACGAGTATTAATGTTATATAATTGCGTCTTGATATCTGATATTTTACAGTTCTCAAATATATACTACCTAGATGAAAATACTCCCTCGAGAATAGAAAATGATACATCTAATGTGCTACTTAGAGAAATACAATTGTTTTGTGCAACTGATCCATGTAACTTACCTATGCTAGAACAAATTGTCAAAATATTACTGAATGTACGACCTGGTTGTAACCTGAAATACGTCATTGAAAAATATCTTAATCCATCAGATTTGTCAGGTATTGACTTGCGTAGACTATTAGCGATTGCGCAAGAGAAGAAATTAATTTATAGAATGCATGAATATCCTCATTTTATTGGGGAAATTGAGCAACTGGATCCGAACCAGATAAATCAAAATACCATCAATGTTTTAAAGCATCTTGATGGAAGAGAATGTTTAGATGCGATATGCTGTAAATTTGAATTGTCGCATCAGGATGTAATTGATATGCCAAATGTTATTATTGTATATAAGTGAACGTTTATTATATTGCGTCTTATTATAAAAAAACAGAATCAAAAAAACATTTTAAATGAAATTATTTACAGTTTGTCTTCACATTTATTGTGATATAATATAAAATTTTTGAAAGAATGCTATCCATATTGAAGCATTCTAAAGTAGATATATAGCTGCTTATATTGCAACTGATATTAATGGAATTTGGTTTGAAGGTAATAATGTTGAAAAATATTGTGCTTGGCATTTAATAATATTGCCTTTGAATCCGTTCATGTAATAATTTTTAGTATCATAATAATTTTTTAATGATACTTTATAAAGTTCTTTTGGATGCAATTTATGGAAAGAGTTGGCAAGAATATTAAAGTCATGAAGGCATAAATGATTCCAATAATGTCCTTGATCTATTATCTGCTGCCAATTTTTACATACTTGAGAAGCAGCAATTAAACTCCGATGATCAAGATAGAGTAAAATTTCTCTAACAACTTCAAGTGGTATTTGGGCTGGTTCTCTTGGTCGTGTCTCGTAATCCATATTCAAGTCGTCAGTTGAAATATTTACTTTTTTATACTTTCGTATATACCGAAGTAATTCTTTGAGATACTCACGGTATAATTTATCATACTTAATTGAATAAAGCAAGTGATAGTTGTATGGAAGGAGTGACTCTGATTGTGAAGATTCGCTCATGTTTTCGTTTGATTTGGTTTGAACTAGAGCGTTAACCTTCAAGATTTCAAGGCCGGCTACTTTCTTGTTCCTCAATTTCTTTCAATATTGTTGTTGCAAATAAACACGAGATTAATCAGAAAATCTAATCTTCGTTCTCCCGAACATGAATGCTTCCATAGTTTAAGAGCAATTGCCAATTTCTAATGTTTTGTTTTTTACCGGCTATGTAGAAGGAATCTTCCGCAAATTTTGATTTCCGATTTTGAAAAAAGAAGATTCAAGAAAAAATGGATTTTCACTAGAAAATTGTCATTGATCGTGCCAGCAGACATCCCGTGTCTGCGTTAATCTTTGTAGAATGTCGTCGTTGTTTACTTGCTGTAAATTGAATGACGTGCATGGGTTAAATCAATATTTATTAGACGGAATATTGCCAGATTTTCGAGAGCGTGATGACAATGGTCTGACTGCACTTCATATTTGCGCTACACATGGTGCGGTAGAAGCTACTATCAAATTGCTTAATGCTGGTGCAATTGAGTGCATTGATTTACCGGATTATGAAAATGGATGGACTCCAATTCATAGAAGTATATATTTTGGTCATTTAAAGATTACATTAATTTTACTGAGATTTGGTGCGTAAATATCCCCTCACCCCTTAATCTCACTTATCACTCACTCACTCACTCACTCACTCACTCACTCAGGTGCTAAAATAGGTCATGAATATTTCAAAAATGATTGGAAATTTGACATATATCCTCGACGCGAAAGAAAAAGAACTATTCGTGATATTAATCTATGGAAGCAATCAATAGATCATGACGGACTTGATCCATTAGACTTGCTTTCTATATCTTTAAGTAAATATTTGGATGAATCGAAAGAAAAAATGGAATATACTAGTGTTTTAACATTTGGAAAAGCAGATTATACTTTAGGGGTGCCATTACCAAACTCTAGCTCCGATGTACACAAACCTAAAAGAATCGATGAATTAGATGGAGATGGTATTATTCATGTTGCTGCAGATAAATATCATTCTTTAGCTCTAACTAAAGATGGGCAATTGTATGCTTGGGGTCACAACAAGTCTGGGCGCCTTGGATTAGGAAATGATATTCATGCTGCACAGCCAATACCACGTAAAATTGATTTCAATCATAAAATATCTATGGTAGCTACTGCAGAAAATCATACTCTTGCTGTCACTGCTTCAGGTAAAATATTTAGTTGGGGATCTGATAGGTATTCACAACTTGGGCATGGTGGAACAACAGGTTATTGTAGTTATCCTAAAGAAATTGAAGCTTTGAAGCGAACCAAAGTTATTGGTATTGCGGCTGGTGAATCACATTCGTTATGCTATACAAAAGCAGGTGACCTGTATGCTTGGGGCTCCAATAAAAATGGGCAACTAGGATTTAAACAGAGTGATATTGGCACAATTCCTGCTGGTGGTTCTGGTGTGGTGTTGCCAAAGCGATTGTATATAGGATGTTTAAATTCCAAATCCACAACTGATGTATGCCCTATCATACAGGTGTCGGCATCGCATCAAAGTACACTTTTTTTAATTCTGCCGGCTGAAACGATAGCAAATAATTCCAGTGACATCGGTTTAAGGAAAAAGAAATGTAATGAAGTATATCAATGTGGGCATGGATCTCAAACTCCATCTCGAGTGAATTTTATTAGTAATAATAGTAAGTCTTCGCTTTCAGTGTTTGGTGGTAGTACTCATGAGATCAATATTATTCAAGTATCTGCCGGAAAGTATCACAATGTGGCATTATCAACTGCGGGACATATTTACACGTGGGGTTTTGGCTCTGATCAATTAGGTCATGGGTTAGGTCAAAGTCGTATTTCGACTCCTCAATTAGTTGAAAGTCTGTTACCTGAAAATGGAGGTGGGCGAATTGTGTACATACAATCCTCAAGTCATCGAACTTGCGTTTTATCCGATGTCGGAGATTTATACTGTTGGGGTGTGTCGCAGGACCAAGGTATTTTGGAAACAAGTAATTGTAGATTTCAACCGGTTCCGAAAAGAGTCATGGGTATTAAACGCGCAGTACAAGTAGCAATTGGTGAAAATCACACGTTGGTTCTGACGGCGGCATCGTTACCACCACTGCCGCATTCTGACAAAATATGTGATGATGTCACAAAATACACTGAAGGGGTTGAAAATGAGGCGGAAGATATTCTTGAAGAAGTTGAATCGACCGAAGAGTTAGTTGAAGACTGCATTTCGTGGGTGGCAATCCCATCTCTGAAGGAATTATGTGAAAGAAGTTTAGCGAAACTGATAAGTTATAAAACTCTTGTTCCAATTC
>JACCDO010111672.1_pt1 | contig 45049 bp, 31 predicted proteins | sample 7446101 | NCBI WGS metagenome assembly JACCDO01 (sample SAMN15323440, study PRJNA562643) | freshwater metagenome | isolation source: river surface water | place: USA:Blue River Watershed | collected 2017-08-16 | reverse complement strand
GTAAACAAGCATTAGATGTTAATTTAGCATCAGGATCAATATCAGTCGATAGTGTTAAAATTATGGATAGTTTAGGAAATTCATTATATAGCACAACAAACGCTTTAAACAGTTTTATTACTAATCCTTCTATAGTTATAACTGGAGCAGTTTCAGTTTCTAATCTTCCAACAACACAAGCTATTAGTGGTTCTGTTAATATTAGTAATGCAACATTAGCAGTAACTGGTGCTTTTTATCAAGCTACTCAACCAATAACTGGAGCTGTTAGTATATCAAACTTTCCAACTACACAAGCAATAACTGGAGCTGTTAGTATATCAAACTTCCCAACAACACAAGCAATAACTGGAGCTGTTAGTATATCAACAAGTGAAAATACAGTTAAAATTGATAGTTCTAATAATGGTATTAAACTACCTTTAAATACTGGGACTGCTACTTCAGCTATAGTTGATTTACTTATACCAAGTATCTCATCTTCACAACCTGGTTTATTAGTTGGATCTCAAAATTATGGTAGAAATATATCTAGTAATTCACAAGATTTAGTAACTATTTCTACACAAAGTGTAGTTAATGGACAATGGACAGCTTATGATACTTATATTAGAAATGCAACATTAGCAATAACTGGAGCTGTTAGTATATCAACAAGTGCAAATACTATTAAAATAGATAGTGCAAATAATACAGTAGGATTATCAACAGGTGCAAATACTATTAAAATAGATAGTGCAAATAATACTATCAAGTTATCACAATCTGGAACAGATAATAATGTTTCAATAACAAATCCAACGATTACAAATTATCAAACAAATACTGGTATTAATATGTATCAAATTTATCCTAAAAGAAAATATTACACATTTTCCGGAACAAGCACAGCAGCAAATTATTATGGCGCTGTTGGGTTTTATGCAAATTATCTATATACTGCATATGTGTTTGGTGCTTATTCTGGTGCTGGTAAATCTTGGTTTTGTGGTAATATTGGGACTGGTGTGGTTCAAACTGTTTCTTATACATATATTGATATTAACGGAGACGAAGGAACAGTTACCGGTTATACTGTTAATAATAATGCATGGAGCACTGCATTGCCATTAGTTGGCGGAGCTTCTGGTGCTGGAAAAATTATAAGCATTAATAGTTTTACAACAAGTGGAACAATAAACTCAAATAATACAGGTGTTTATTTTGCTCATACAGCAGGAAGCACAAGCGGACAAATGGCCGGAATTGGTTTAGTGAATTCAATAGCAATATACGGAACTAGTTTATTCACAGTTCCTAAAAATTGTATGGCTTGGATTCAAAATGTAAATTTTTCTAATCCAAGTAATGGTGCTAGTTCTTGTCCTGTATTATTACGGTGGGATACAAATGGTAATAGAGTTCCTATTTATCAATGGACTGCACCACAAAATGGAACTTATACTGGTGGGGGTGATTATTCAGGTTTTGGTGGTGCTTTCACTCCAGGGCAAACAATAGGATGGGGAGCTAATGATAGTGTTCTTTCTAGAATATATACTGCTACTCTAGTTTGTGAAAGTTATTAAGGATATAGAAAAATAAATATTTATTTTTCTTTCAATTAATTAATCATAAATTTATTTTATTTAGTTAATATAGAAATATAATCTATATTAACTTAATAAAAATGTCATTTTTTAGTGAAATTAAAACACTATTTACTGCAGAAATTGAAAAAACACCCCAATATTTAATAGGATTAAAAATTAAAAATTTAATTATTCAAGATATATTAACACCAACTGTTAATTATAATTTTACTTATACTTTAGTTGATGAGGATTTTATAGATTTGAATAATAAAATATATGAAACTAATATAATTAAGTTATCATTAAAATTAATCTTAGGTTTTGAACCTGAATTTTTTGGGGATATGATTATAATTAATATGAAACTATTTTTAGAATAAAATAATATGAATGATGGATATATTATATAATTTTAAGTGGTATTTATACTTTCTTTGCTAGTTAATAAAAAATAATTTAATTTTTATTATAAATTCGCTAGGATCGTAGATCCATTTTGGGTTTTGCACACTACCCATATGTGTTTATATTTTGGAGATTATTTAAATAGATAATAGTTTAAACAGATTAATTATTAAATAATAATGAGTATAATTATTAATTCTAGTGTGTATAAACAAGAAATAAAAACTAATATTGATTTTATTTTTAAAGCATCAATATTACAAGATAAATTATGGGAAGAAAATATATGTGATCTAATTTGTAAATATATAGAACCAAATACAAATATATTAGATATTGGAGCAAATATTGGATTAATTTCTTTAGGTGTATTATTAAAATCAAATATTAGTAATTTTAAAATTCATGCATTTGAATGTAATAATGATATGTTTGATAAATTAAAATTTAATACAAGAAATAAAAATATTGAATTATATCAATTTGGATTAGGAGATAAATTACAATTATCAAATATGAGTTTTAATCCAGATAATAATGGATATTCTTATTTGAATAATAGTTTTGATGGAATAATAAAAAAAAATATTATTTATAATAAATTTTCAACAATACCTAATATTATTAATGAACAAAATATTCATATTCCAATACTACCATTAGATTTTTTAATGAATAAATTTAATGAAAGAATTAGTGTAATGAAAATAGATATAGAAGGCTTTGAATATCTATTTTTATTGGGAGCTGAAAAAATAATTAATAATCATAGACCTATTTTAATTATAGAAATAATTCAAGAAAATTATGATAATTGTATTGAATTTTTAAAAAAAAATAATTATAGTATAGAATTTATAAGTGATGAAAATTATTTATGTAAACCTAATAATAATTTATCTAATTATTATTAATGAATAAAATAATATCTAATATTAATAGTGCTAATGTTCTATTATTAGCAAATGAAACTTTTAATGGATTAGTTGAAAATGTATCAAAGTATGAATCAGTTTCTATTACTATTAATAGTAATAGATCAAGTGCAACTGATGGTATTAAATTATATTTAGGACCAACAGCTGATAATTTAATAAATAAATACAGTTATTCTTATACAGCAAATGATAATAAAGTAATTTCTTTAAAATTATCTGATAGTTATTTTAAATTAACTTATACTAATGGTAATGTTAATCAAACTTCATTTTATATAGAATGTTATTATAGTTTTGTTTTACCTACAGATCCAATTTATGTAAAATTAAATGATTCTTCTGGTAATGGTATAACAAGCACTAATAGTGCTTTAGATGTTAATATTAAAAATACACAATTAACAATGGATTATAAATCTACACAATATGATTTATTTGGTAATATTAAAATTTCATCAGCTTATACTTTATTAGATGTTGATCATATTTATGATAAATGTCCTTTATTAATGGATGAATATATTAAAAATGGTGGAACATCTCAATATCAATCAAACGATGCATCTGTATTAATGACTGTTAGTGCTAATAATGATATTGCAATTAGACAATCTAGATTATATACTAATTATCAACCTGGTAAAGCATTATGTATTAGAATGACAGGTGTGTTAAATGCTAAATCAGGAGGAAATGAATCTACTACAACTAGTAGAATAGGTTATTTTGATGAAGCAAATGGATTATTTTTTCAATATTCTGGTGGTATATATAGTATAGTTAAAAGAAAAGGAACAACTAATATAACTACAGTAAATAGAAGTAGTTGGGATGATCCATTAAATGGAACAGGTCCTTCAGGTGTTAATGTTGATTTAACAAAAAATCTTATTTATTTTATTGAATTTGCTTTTCTTGGTGTTGGGATTGTTAGAATGGGATTTGTTTATAGTGGAAATTTATATATAGCACATACTTTTACACATACTGATTTAACTTATCCATATATATCTACTCCTAATTTACCTATTAGATGGGAACTAATATCATCTGGTGGTGGAGGACAACTAATTTGCACATGCGGTTCAGTTCAAAGTGAAGGTGGTTATAATATAATAGGTAATCCATTTAGTATTGGGATGATGGATACAGGAATAGATATAGATAGTAATAATATTGCTAATAATTATATAATGTGTATTAGATTAAAATCTGGTTCTAGAAGATTAGCTAAATTAATATCATTATCATTAGCATGCACCACATCTACTGCTGCTTCATATAATTTATATATAATTAAATCACCTACAACTATTCCAATTGAAGTAAATACAGGCACACCGGGACCAGCAGTATTTTCAAATGCAGCAACTAATAGTGATGTAGAATATCATTTAAATACATCAAATGGGGGAGGAACTCCTATACCATATTATAAATTAAATTTTACTAATGCTATTTTATTATATCGTAATTATTTTACATCAAATGAAAGTTTAAATTTAACTAATTTTTCACAAATAGGTGGTCCTATTTATTTAACTGCTGGAATAGATAGCACTTCTTATGGAGGTGGTTATTATAGTGATTATTTAATATTAACTGCTCGTAGAATAGGAACAGCATCAGGAGATGAATTATATTATGGTTCTATGAATTGGTTAGAAATATAATAAATAGATTATAGCAACACTATTATTAATTATAGTTTACAAGTTGTGAACTATGGTTAATATGGGTAGTGTGCAAAACCCAAAACGGATCGTAGATCCAAGAGAAGATAGAAAATATCTTTAATATTTTCCATCTCAATTTTTATGGCTATTCAAAATGTTCAAAGAACATTTTGAATATTTCCATAAACACGATTACGCAAGATTAAATTTCTTTAAGAAATTTAATCTCGTAATCAATTTTTATAAAACCAATCTTTGATTAGTTTTATAATTAGAATCTGCGATTCATCGGGATTGCAATTATTTTCCAAAGGAAAATAATTGCGCCCAATCACATAACACATATCTAATTTAATATATAAAATGCTCTTGTTTTAGTAAATCCATTAAATTCAGTAGATGCGGCAACAGTATATGCTCCAAAATTTTTAACAAAACACCATTCTCCAATAGCTAATTCTGGTAATTTTATATCCATACAAATTTTATCCATACTATCACATGTTGGACCATATACTACTGATGAATAACGTTCATCGTTACGTTCATTATAAGGCAAAACTTCTGGTTTTTGATGATCAAAATAAATACAATTAAAAGAACCATAAATACCATCATTCATATTATAACAATATGTGCGCTTATATTCACTTTGTGAATTATCATCATTATCTGCCATGCGAGCAGTTTTAATTTTTCTACCAATAACATTAACTAATAGTGTATGAGAAGATTGAACAAAAAATCTTCCTGGTTCGGATATAATTTCTAATTCAGGATTATTATCATTTTTTTCAAATTTATTTTCATCAGAATATAAATAATTAATATTAAAATCAGAACTAAAATGATCTTTAAATCCCAAATATACTTGTTCACTAATTTCTTTTAATAAAGTCATTGATTTTTCATCATGAAAGCCAGGAAAACCACCACCTATATCAACCATATTAAAATTATAACCTATTTCTTTAGCTTTAATAAATATTTTCTTACATAATTCTAAAGCACGGTAATATTGTGTAGAATCCAAACAACCACTACCAACATGAAAACTAACACCAGTTACATTTAAATCCATATTTTTAGCTAATTTTAAAAGTTTTTCAACTTCATATTCATCAACACCAAATTTTTCAGAAAATTTCATTAATGAATTTCTATCATCTACTTTTATTCTCATAAGTAATTTACATTTTGGATGATAAATTTTCATTTTATATAATTCATCTTCACTATCAAAAACACTCATATCAACATCCATACTACGAGCATATTGAATTGAACTACTTTCTTTGTATGGATTAGCATAAATTATTTTATTTAAATCAATAAAATCTTTAACTAAATTAATTTCATTTTTACTAGCAACATCAAAACCAACTCCTAATAAAGATAATAATTGACAAATAACCTGATTAGGATTACATTTAACAGCATAACGTGGTTCAATATAAGGGAATAATTCTTTCCATAATTTAAATTGTCTAATAATTTCACCTAAATTAATAATATAAAAAGCAGTAGTTGGATTATTTAATTCAAATACTCTTTCAATCATTTCATAAATATCAAGATCTTTATCTTTTGATGGAATAAGAACATTATTTTCTTTTAAAAATAAACTTAATTCAGAATATTCAGTTTCAACGTTAATCATTATTATATAATATTATTAAATTTATTTATTCTCTAAAGCAATTATTCTATTCAATAAATCAGTATTTTGTGTTTTTAATTCATTTACTTCAGTTCTTAATTTTTTAATTTCTTCAATTGCAAATATATTAATTGTATTAAAATTAATTGCAACTGGGTCTCCATTTGGTTGATTATAAGTAGCAAAATTTTTATTAATATCTGCTACTTCTTCAGCTATATAACCAATTTGTGGACCTGCATCTGGATCAGAATTATAAATAAATGTTTTTGGTTTTAAATTATTAATTACAGATGTATCAATATTTAAATCTTCTATAGTATTTTTTGTTGTTCTACTACTTGTTAAATAAGTTACTTCATATGAAGTAGTATTATAATATAATTGAACACTTGCCGCAGCACCTCTTAATGGAGTAATATAACATGAAGAATTAGCTACGCTATTTACAGTGCTACCTGATGCATTTATAATAATACTATTAACATGTTGACCAGATAAGCCAGCACTAGCACCAATAGCAATAGCATTAGTTCCTTGATTAGTATAACCAGCATTTGCACCAATAGCAATTGAATTCTGGTTTTGGTTAGTTGTTCCTGCATATAATCCAATCGCAATACAATTTGTTCCTTGTCCTGTTTGCCCTGCATTTGATCCAATTGCAATTGCATTAAGATTTTGAACATATTGTCCTGCATTTATTCCAATTGCAACACATTGGCCTTTTTGATTTGAATATCCTGCATTAACACCAATTGCAACTGTATTAGCTCCTTGTATAAATTGTCCTGCTTGATATCCAATACTTATTGCCCCTCCTGATTGAGTATTTGATCCAGCATATTGTCCAATTGCAACAGAGTTATCGGCTTGTGCAACAAGTCCTGATTGATAACCAATAGCAATTGAATAACTACCTTGATTTGTTAATCCAGCATTATTACCAATAGCAATTGCATTTATATTTTGAGTATAAGCACCTGCGCTTTTCCCAATTGCAATTGCAGTTTCTTTTTGATTATTATATCCGGCTGAATCTCCAATTGCAATAGATGATGAACCTTGACTAGCGTAACCACAATAACTACCATATGCAACAGCTGATTGATTTTGAGTAAAAGCACCTGCGCTTCTACCCATTGCAATACATTGTATATTTTGACTCGTATACCCTGCTTCAAAACCTATTGCAATTGATTGAACTTGTTGATTAAAATTACCTGCATTTGTTCCAATTGCAATTGAATACCCACCTTGATTCGTATTACCTGCATTAGCTCCAATTCCAATTGCACCAGATTGTTGACTATTAGATCCAGCACTACTACCAATTGCAATAGATTGTGCTCCTTGATTAGTTACACCAGTATTTGTTCCAATTGCAATTGAAGCAGTTCCTTGATTTGTATAACCAGCAGTATTACCAATTGCAATTGCATTTGTTTTTTGATTAGTAAATCCAGCATTTACACCAATTGGTATAGGATTAATTGATAAACTAGCTGTAGATGTTGCTCCATAAACAATTTCTTTAGTTGTAGTATCATAATAAAGAGCATTAGTTTTAGTAGCATTTCTAATAGGATTAATAAATAAACCAGCGGCATCACCATTTAATGCTGTAGGACCGCCATTAATAACAACACAATTAGCGGCAGTAGGATTAGAATTAGTTCCAATAGCAATTGAATAAATACCTTGATTTGTTGATCCAGCATTATTACCAATAGCAATAGCATTAGTTCCTTGATTAGTATATCCTGCATTATCACCAATTGCTATAGACTCAGGTTTTTGAGAATTAATACCTGCATTATTACCAATTGCAATTGCATTATTTGATTGATTAGTGTAACCTGCTGCTGTTCCAATTGCAATTGAATTAGTTCCTTGATTTGTAAATCCAGCAGATGATCCAATTGCAATACCATTATTTTTTTGTTGATTTTTTCCTGATCCTGAACCAAGTGCAACAGCATAATTACCTTGTGAAATAACTCCTGAATCATTTCCAATTGCAACAGAATTAATGTCTTGATTAGAATAACCAGCTTGATTACCAATAGCAATTGAATTTGTTCCTTGATTAAAAACACCTGATGAATAACCAATTGATACAGAAGAAGGAAATTGACTATTGCTTCCTGCTAATAAACCAATTGCAATTGTATTTCTATTTTGACTATCAGAACCTGCACCATCACCAATTGCAATTGCAAAACTAGCTTGATTAGTATAACCGGCTTGATTACCAATAGCAATTGAACTAGTTCCTTGATTATTATAACCAGCACTATTACCAATAGCAATTGCATTTGTCTTTTGACCTGCTGCTCCAGCATCTACACCAATTGGTATAGGATTAATTGAGAAATTAGCAGAAGATGTTGCTCCGTAAACAATTTCTTTAGTTGTAGTATCATAATAAAGAGCATTAGTTTTAGTAGCATTTCTAATAGGATTAATAAATAAACCTGCAGCATCGCCATTTAATGCCGTAGGACCGCCATTAATAACAACAGAATTAGCGGCAGTAGGATTAGTATTAGCACCAATAGCAATTGAATAATTACCTTGATTTGAATATCCGGCATTATTACCAATAGCAATTGAATAACTAGCTTGATTTATATATCCAGAATTTTCACCAATAGCAATTGCATTATTTCCTTGATAACCATACCCTGAATTTAAACCAAGTGCTATTGTATTAGTTCCTTGTAAAGTATAACCTGCATTATCACCAATAGCAATACCATCTTGTTGTTGAGAATTATAACCTGCATTATAACCAATTGCAATTGTTTTATTTTGTTGGGAAATATAACCAGAGAATAATCCGATAGCTAAACCATTTTCACCTTGATTTAATCTACCTGAATTTGTTCCAATTGCTATAGCATTTGAGCTTTGATTTAAAAATCCAGCATATGAGCCAATAGATATGGCTCCTGTTGCTTGAGTAATATTTCCAGCTGAAAATCCAATTGCAATAGGATCAACTGATGGTGAGTATGATGCACCGTAAACAATTTCTTTACTAGTAGAATCATAATAAAGAGCATTAGATTTAGTTGCATTTCTAATAGGATTAATAAATAAACCACTAGCATCTGCTTCTAAATAAGTTATACTACTATTAATAACAATACCTTCTGTAAAAGTGCTATTAGATTGACCGATAACAATTGAATTATTACCTTGATTTGTTTTACCTGCATCAAAACCAATTGCAATAGCTTTATATCCTTGATTAGTATAACCTGCACTTGTGCCAATTGCAATTGCATGTGATCTTTGTCCATTTGCACCAGCACTATCACCAAATGCTATTGTGCTATGACCTTGATTAGTAATACCTGAATTATAACCAATTGCAATTGATTTAGATAATTGATTATTTGCTCCTGCATTATAACCAAGAGCAATAGCACTATATCCTTGATTTGTAAATCCAGCAGTATCTCCAATTGCAATCGAATGTGAATTTTGTATATAAGCACCTGCATTATTACCAATAGCAATATTATTATCTAATTGATTTGTAATACCTGCATTATTACCAATAGCAATAGAAAAAAATCCTTGATTATCATAAGCAGAATTTATTCCAATTGCAATTGAATTATCATTTTGTGCTGTATTACCTGCATTATAACCAATTGCAACTGAATTATTACTTTGACCATTATATCCTGCTCTATAGCCAATTGCAACAGAATTATCACTTTGATTATAATATCCTGCAGTAATTCCAATAGCAACTGCATTAGTTCCTTGTGCTACTTGACCGGAATTTAAGCCTATTTTAACAGGATTCATTAAATTTGTATAATATTCATCATATAATATTTCACCAGATATATCATTATAATAAAGCATAGAAGTATAATTATTATTTCTAATTGGTTTAATATATAAACCATTATCTGCATCTGCATTTAATGATCCAATACTATTTATAACAATACTATTATTAAATGTAGATCTAGAATTTAATCCAACACATATTGACTGTGTTCCTTGATTAGTGGAACCTGCATTATATCCAATAGCAATTGCATTTGCTTTTTGGCCTGTATATCCAGCTCCGTAACCAATAGCGATTGATTCGACACTTTGATTATATTGACCTGAATGATTACCTATAGCAATACTTTCATTTCCTTGATTAAATTTACCAGCTTCTGATCCAATTGCAACTGTATAATTTCCTTGTGTAGAATTACCTGCATTTGATCCAATTGATATACTTGATATACCTTGATTAATTTTACCAGATAATGTTCCAATTGCAATTGAACTATTTAATTGATTATTAGATCCTGCTTCAACACCAATTGCAATTGATTGAGTTCCTTGATTTGTTTGTCCTGCAATTGCACCAATTGAAATAGATCCAAGAGATTGTAATTGTTCCCCTGCACTTGCACCTATAGCTATAGAATATGGTTTTTGTCCATTTTGTCCAGCATCATAACCAATTGCAATTGCATATGATAATTGATTAGTATATCCTGCATTAATACCATATTTAATAGGATCAATACTAGTAGTAGGAGAATTATCACCATAAGTTATTTCTTTTGAAGTTGTATTATAATATAATATTTTACTAGAAATATTATTTCTAATTGGATCAATATATAAACTATTATTAGAAGTTGCATCTAATTGAACGCCATTTGCATTAATTACAATTGTATTATTAAATGTTGATTGTGCATCTTTGCCAATACAAATAGAAGTATCGCCTTGATTTTCATTACCTGCATTTGTTCCAATTGCAATTGCATATGTTCCTTGATTAGTATGTCCTGAATTACTACCAATTGCAATTGAATAAAATATTTGATCATGTGCGCCAGCAGATGATCCAATTGCAATAGAAGAAGGACCTTGATGATCTATAGCAGCACCAGTTCCAATTGCAATTGAAGTAAAATCTTGATTATCATATCCAGCATATCCGCCAATAGCAATACTATTTTCTTTTTGTTCAACTCCACCTGCATTATATCCAATAGCAATTGATAAAACTGCTTGATTAGTTTGGGCAGCACTTGTGCCAATAGCAATAGAACCACTTGATTGCCCAACTGAACCAGCATCAATTCCAATAGCAATAGGATCAGTATCAGTTTGTTGTGACACATCATATGTTATTTCTTTAGTAGTTGGATTATAATAAAGGATATTTGAATTAGTAGTATTTCTAATTGGATTAATAAATAATCCAGTATTAGTTGCTTGTAAAATATTATCACTACCATTAATTACAACTGAATCAATATATGTATTAACAGTATTTGCTCCAATACATATAGAATAAGCACCTTGATTAGTATAACCTGCATTTTCACCAATAGCAATTGCTCCTAATGCTTGATTATTATTACCTGCATAATTACCAATAGCAATTGTTTTTTCTTGTTGATTTTGTTCTCCTGTAAATGATCCAATAGCAATGGAATCAAATGCTTGATTATCACTACCTGCTTTTGATCCAATAGCGATTGCATTTTCACCTTGAGATGTTTGTCCAGATAAAAATCCAACAGAGATTGCGGCATTTGATTGTAATATACTACCAGCTAATGGACCAATAGCAATTGCATTTTGTCCTTGACTTGTTTCTCCTGCAAATACACCAATAGAAATAGCTGAAATAGATTGATTTTCATGACCTGCATATGGACCAATAGCAATTGCATTATCTTGACTATTATCACCTGCTGATAAACCTAATTTAACTGAATTATTTAAAGCCATATATAAATATTTAGAAATAAAGTTTTAATAAAATTAATGTTAAATATTATGGATTATGATTTTGAAAAAATAGTGGATAATAATTTTCCATTATTTGAATTATATAAAGATTTATCTGAGTGTGAGATAACAGTTGGTTTGATAAATGATATAGCTGAAATGCATGAATCATGTTCCTTATTAAATTATGGTTATAAATTTAATGGTTATATTGGTAAAAATTGTAAAAATATAAAAAATATTTATTGGGATTTAAATATTGATTTGAATCAATCTGATCAATTAATTATAAATATAGAAAAAGATATAGAAAATGAAGCAATTAATCAATTCTTAAATAATAATTATATTATTTATGATAAAGAAATAGAATCAGAATATAAATGTTATTATGTAGATACAATTAAAAAATATTTATATGTATCAAATAAAAATTATGAATTATTTTATAAAAATTTTCGATATTATATTCATGATAATATATTGAGTTATAATAATTTAATTAATTTGGTAATGATTGTTAAAAATGCAGGTGAAAATTTTAGAAATATTTTATTAGAAAATTATAATGTATTTGATAGATATACTATATTAGATACAGGAAGCACTGATAATACAGTTCAAATTATTAAAGATGTTTTAAAAGACAAAAAAGGAAATGTATTTGAAGAACCCTTTATTAATTTTAGAGAAAGTAGAAATAGATCTTTAGATTTAGCAGGAAATACTTGTAAATTTAATTTAATATTAGATGATACTTATATTATTAAAGGACAATTAAGGGATTTTTTAATAAAATATAGAAGTGATCAATTTAGCAAATCATTTAGTTTATATATTAAAAGCGATGATGTTTTATATGCATCTAACAGAATAACAAAATCAGAATCAAACTTAAGATATATTTATAAAATTCATGAAGTTATAACAGATCAAAATAATGTAAATGTAATGATCCCTATGGAGTTTTCTTATATACATGATTATATTGATAAATATATGGAGACTAGAACATATAATAGAAAACAATTAGATATTAAATTATTAAATGAAATGGTAGAAGAAGATCCAGAAAATCCCAGACATTATTATTATTTAGCACAGACTTATAAATTATTAGGTGATTATATTAATACAGAAGAGAATTATTTAAAAAGAATTAATCATAAAAATAAAGGTTTTACAAGTGAATTAATTGATTCATATTTTGAATTAGCACGTTTATATAATTTTCAATTAAATAAAAGTTGGGATGAATGTATGAAATATTATATGAAAGCATATGAACTAGATAATGATAGAAATGAATCATTATATTTTATAGGAATTCATTATTTTTTAGAAAATAATTATAAATTAGCACATGAATATTTTAAAAAGGCATTTGAAATAGGATTTAATATTTATAAACAATATAGTTTAAAACCAACCCTATCATTTAAATTTTTACCATATTATTTAGTTCAAACATGTTATAATTATATTAATGATAATAATAATATTAAATTAGGATTAAATGCACTTGAGGTATATTTTAAAAATAATACTTCGGATGAAAGTTTTTATAAAATAATGATTGATTGGTTAAATATATTTAACAAATTTACATTATTACCATATTATAAAACACCACTTATTAATAATAAAAAAATGATAGTATTTATTGCAGATGGTGGTTTTAATAAATGGGATGGTGATGATATCAATAATGGATTAGGAGGATCTGAATCACATATAATTGAAATTGCTAGAAATTGGAAAAGAATTTCAAATGATGAAGTTATAGTATTTTGTAATACTAAATTAAATGTAAATAAAATAATTGAAGGTGTTAATTATTTCCCATTAACTGAATTGTATAGTTTTATTAGAACATATTATATTGATATATGTTTTATAAGTAGATATTCAGAATATATACCAATTGCAATTCATAGTTATATTGAAAATATTTATATATTTGTGCATGATTTAACTTTAACTGGAACAGTAATTCCAATTTCACCAAAAATAAAAAAAATATTTTGTTTAACAAATTGGCATAAAACTTTTTTTATAAATAGTATGCCATTAATTGAACCATATGTAGATGTATTAGGACATGGTATTGATAAAATTATACCTTATGCAAAAAAAAATCTAGATTTAAATCTAGATTTAAATCTATCAAAGATTAAATTTATTTATTCTTCTTTTGCAAATAGAGGATTATATCCATTATTATTAATGTGGGAAGATATATTAAATATATATCCAAATGCTGAATTACATATTTATTGTGATTTAGAAAATCAATGGTTATTAGAAAATTATAAAGAATTAGTAATAAATATTAAAATATTATTAAATAAATTAAAAAATATATATAATTATGGCTGGGTATCTAAAAGTGTTTTATATGAAGCATGGGCATCTGCAGATATTTGGTTATATCCATGCACATTTATGGAAACTTTTTGCGTTACTGCTTTAGAAGCGGCTTTATCAAAAACATTAGTTATAACAAATAATTTAGCAGGTTTAAGTGAAACAGTTGGAAATAGAGGTATAATAGTAGAGGGTGATCCAATGACAATAGAATGGAGAAATAAAGTATTAGATGTATTAAAAAATTTAAAAAGAACAGATATAGTTAATAGATTTATTGAATTAAATTATAATTATGTTTTTAATATGTCATGGGATAACATAGTAAAAAAATTAATAAAAAAAGTAGATGAAACAAAAACAGGAAGCAAAGATACTTTTATATGGATGATTAATAATTTATTCCAATTATAAAAAATTAATAATCTTGCATTGGGTGTCTAATAGTAACATATTCCATATCAGTAATATTAAGTCTATCTTTAAAATTTTTCAATAAAAATTCTTTTAATTTAATACCACTATTACGAGGTCCATAATTATCAATAATATATTGTCTTGGTTTATAATTATTAAAATTAGATAAAAATTTAGTTAAGCTCTTTTCAAGATCTTTTTCACTTGTAAAAAATTCACCAGTTTCTTTAGTAACATATTTCCATCCACCTAATATATTATAATTAACTAAAATAGGTAAATCAAAACACATTGCTTCTGTTAAAACTCTTGGAGATGCATCTCTTTGATTAGGAACAAAAATAAATTTACATTTTTTATATAATTTAAGCATTTCATTATATTCAATCCAACCTGTAGTATTAATATATGGTTTACATCCATTTGGTATATCACAATTTTCACGTCCTACTAATAAACCTTTTAATTTAAATTTTTCACATAAAATTGGTAAACATTTGAGAGCTAATTCCCAATTTTTATTATATGAAACCCAATCAAAACAATCATTACCTTTAGATGTAACTTTAGGACAACTATATATGAAATCATATTCTTTTTCAGTATTATCTAGAACTAAACTTTTATAATTAACAAAATCAGATTCACTTATTAAAGCATAAGGTTTTTCTACTGGAATAAATTTAACAGGATCTCTAAAACAATGTAACCAACCTTCGCATAATGAAAAATACATTTCTAAATGGTATGGGTTGGTATTTGTAAAATCTTCGACTTTATAATTATCAAGTGGATTACTTGGTAATGATGGAAACTCCATATAACTAGATATACCTAAATAAATATATTTATTTTTATTAATTAAATATGCTTTATAATCAGAATCAGAAGAAAATGGTTTATTAATTAATGCAACATTTAGTTTTTCACCTTTATTAGTATATAAGTGAACATATGTAACACCTTCAAACGATGATAAATTATTACCAAAATAATCGATATCTAAATTATTTTTTTTAATGAAATAAATTATTAATAATAATAAAACTAGAGTAATTAAGTATTTGATCATTATAATAATATTAGATTTTTATTTCTATTATTATTATAATGGATATAAGAATTTATAATATTGATAGTAAATTTAGAAATACAACTGCATTTCCATCTAGTTCTGATTTTGTTTTTAATAGAGTTGATCAAATGATAGGAACAACAAATAGTATTGAACCATTTAATGAAAAAAATGTTATTGAAATGAAAATAATTTCTTTAGAAATTCCTGATGTCATTTATAATATTACTTCTACTAATGGTAATAATACATTAACTAAAAATAGTGTTGATATAATTGTTCCAGATGGTTGTTATACAAAACAACAATTAGTTGATTATTTAAATACAAATATTGGATCAACAAATGTTACTTATTCATCTATAACTGGTAAAGTAACTATAGTTAATAATTCAGGAACAACTATAGCATTTCCTGTAAGTGGAACAAATTATATGTCATTAGGTGATATATTAGGATTTTTACCAACAACAACAATTGCAAATGGTGTTACGTCGGTTGGAACAAATGTAATGCAAGAATTAGAAAAATATTATTTCTTAAAAATTAATGAATTTGGAAATATTATAAATAAAAATCGTCGTTATGTATCTAAAATAACTAAATGTCAATGTAATTTAACAGAAACAAGACTTGTAGGAGATACAATTAAATTTGATCAACCTTTAGATATTCCTCAATTAAAAATATCATTAGAAGATGAATATGGTCAATTAATTAGTTTAGGTGGAAATAATTTTTCATTTACATTACAAGTTACAGTTATAACTAATACAATTCTTAAGAATTATTCTGAAATTAGATTTTATAAAGAAGATGTTATGGATCGTTTATTAAAATCAAGAATGTTATCATATTATGAAAAACAAGCTGAACCAATTGTTAATAATACATTAACACATACTTATAATGGTGATTTAGTTAATTTAAATAATCAACAAGAATATAATGCATATGGAAGTAGAAATAACTATGCTCCTTCATTTTCATACTTTAGAGAACAATAAGAAACTTATAAGTTTATTATATTTAATAATATTATATTAATATTATATTAATATAATGTTATTAACTAATGGATCTACATATAAAATATGTAAAGTTAAACATACTATTAGGCCACATTTAAAATTTACTAAATCAATACCAATGACAGATAGTTATAAATTAGAATGTTTGTATAAAGTTATAAAATATACAACTGAATTTTTAGAATCTCATAATATTGATTATTGTATAGAAAGTGGGACTTTATTAGGTTATAGAAGACATTTTGGCATAATACCTTGGGATAATGATGTTGATATTATGATTTTTAGAGATGGATATTTTAAATTACAAAAATTATTAAAAGAATATAATAATGATAATTTTACTATTTTAGAATGCACACCAGGATTTAAATTATTTTATAATAATATTAATTATGGAGAATTATTTGTATACGATTATGATGAAAAAACTAAGAAATATAAATTTGGTTTTCCATATATAAATAATAAACCTACATTTATAATTTCTGATATATATTTTACATATTCAATATATGATAAAGATGAAATTTTTCCTACTAAAAAAGTTAAATTTGAGGACTTTATAGTTAGAGCACCTAATAAAATTAATAATATATTAAAAAAAATATTTGGTAATAATTTCTATGAATGTAAATATAGTTTTACTAAAAATAATTTTTATGAATCTTTTAAATTAGATAAATATAAAATATTTTCTAAATTTGAAAAATTAATTATTAAATATAAATTATTAATATTATATATTATTATTCATAAATTTTTTGAATATAATATAAGTATGAATTCTAAATAAAGATATATTTATATGAATATTTATATTTATATTCATATGAATGTTTTAGTATATGGTTCAAAAGGATGGATAGGTCAAATGTTTACAAAATTATTAGAAGATCATGATATATTTTATAATGATGGAACATCTCGTGTTAATAATATAGATGATATTAGAAATGAATTAGAATATTTTCAACCTTCTCATGTAGTTTCATTTATTGGAAGAACACACGGTCCTGGTTTCTCCACTATAGATTATTTAGAACAAGATGGTAAACTATATGAAAATATTCGTGATAATTTATTTAGTCCTTTTGTATTAGCTCAATTATGCAAAGAATATAATATTCATTATACATATTTAGGAACAGGTTGTATATTTAAATATGAGAATCAAGATTCAAATCAGAATGATAATCAGAATGATTATCATCCTTTTGGCAAAGAAGAAAATGGGTTCACTGAAGAAAGCAAACCAAACTTCTTTGGATCATCCTATTCAGTTGTAAAAGGATTTACTGATATGATGATGCATTTATATCCTAATGTTTTAAATTTAAGAATTAGAATGCCTATAACTGGTGAAAAGAATCCTAGAAATTTTATTACTAAGATTACTAATTATAAAAAAATTTGTTCTATTCCTAATTCAATGACTGTTCTTCCAGAGTTATTACCTTATGTTATTGATATGATGTTAAATAAAGTAACTGGAACTATTAATTTAACTAATCCTGGATTAATTAGTCATAATGAAATACTTGAAATGTATAAAGAAATTGTTGATCCTAATTTTACATGGGAAAATTTTACTCAAGAAGAACAAAGAGAAATATTAAAAGCAGATAGATCAAATAATTATATGGATACTACTAAATTAACTGATATGTATCCAAATATTAAAAATATTAAAGATTCAGTTAGAAAATATCTTAAAAATTATTAATCATTTTTAGGTTTATTTTTATTTATAGTTTTTGATTTATGGTTTGGTGGTGCGTAAATACTATATAGTTTTAATTTTCCTGTTCCAACATTTATTATATTATGATAAGTTCCCGCTGGGATTATTATAAAATAATCATCTTTTAATTTATATTTCTTTTGATTTTCTCCTTTTCCTATTATTGCTAAACATATTCCTTTTTCTATTCTAATAAATTGATCTACTTTTTTATGAACTTCCATTCCTATCTCTTCTTTTGGTTTTAAACTCATTAAAACAATTTGTTGATAAGATCCAGTTTCAATGACTTTTCTATAATTATCATTTTTTATAGTCATTTTATTTATATTACCAGCTAATGCCATTAATATAATATATATAAAATAATTATCTTCCAAAATAATACTTTTGTATATATTCTCCTTTATTATTAAAAATAGAACCAAATATATCATTTAAAGTTATAAATCTTTGACCTCTTGTATATTCAAATAAACATGATAAAAATCTTTCTAATGTCATTCTTTTTCTACGATTATCAATTATATTAACTAAATTTGTAATATTAAATCTTTTTTCAACACTTTGTAAAAAATCATAATCAATTACATAACAAACTCCAAAACATCCAATTAATGTTTTTATATTATTTAAATGATATCTATATATATTAGCACCTTCTTTTACATAATTACAAAATTCTTTAAAATATTCAATATCTATTTGATAAGCTGAATTACTAAAAGAAAATACTCTTGAATAATTATTATATTTATTTATATTCATAAAATCATAATATTTATTTACAACCATTGAGTCATGAAGAACTATAGCTCTATTAAAAAAATGATTTTTTATATAATAATAATATGGTAATAATTCACCTCTCTTTGGAAATTCACTTTGAATTATTTTAGTATCAACCATTGGATGATCAGTCAAAAAATCTTTATTACTATTATCATCAATTATAATAATATCATTAAAATAAAATTTTCGAATACTTTCATAACAACGTATCCATAATTTGTTTGTATCTTCACTTATAACATTTCTTAATATAATAAATCCAAATGTTTTAACTGTTTTTATTATATTATTTATAATAGGCACATACATATTTAAATTATTATTATCAATATCATTATATAAATTAAAAATATTATCTTCAATATCTCTTGGTGCAGAAATATCATCTCGATTTCTTTTTATTTTTCTATTTAAATAATCTTCTTTACTTTGAACATAATAATGATTAATATAAGCAGGAATAGAATCTTGATTTAAATTATCTATATTAGAATCAATCTTCATATCATTAAATAATTTAATAGTATCAATTGATTTTGATTTTTTATTTAAAACATTTGTATAAATAGTTTCACCATTATTATATTTAATTGTATGGGGACTCGTAAATTTAAATGATACATTTTTTTTTATTTTTATAAAACATTTGAAATGTTGATCTAATATACAACTTGATTTTGTAAATGTTGGAATTAATAATTTTGTATTTTTATCATTTGATTCTATATTATTACATCCAAACATTAACCAATTTAATGTTAAAATATCTGCATTATATTTATCTAATAAATTACCAACAGTTCCATTTTTAATATAAATATATTCATCTGCATCTAAATGTATAAAATATTTTCTGCAATATAATCTCATATACGGAACAATTATTTCATTTAAAAATTTTAATTTGACAGGACCATCATCTTCTCTTCTAATAACATGCACTTTCTTTTTCCAACTATATGGTTGAATTAATTGAATAATAGGTTTTATAGATTTGTGATCAATTATTACAATTTTATCAAATCCAATTAATAAATGATAAATTATCCATTCAATTATATTATTTTCATCACGAACATTTGTTGATAATATATAATTAGTATTTCTATTTTTTGTTAATATATTTGAATGAATATCTAAATTAATGTCTGATATTATTTTAGTTTCAAAAGTTTCTTTATTTAATTTACTTAATGTATGTTCATTTAATAAATTTATTTTACTACCATCTTTTAAATAAATAGTTAATGATGTTAATTTTCCATGAAATAAATTAATGGGTAAATATACTTCTGATATAATAATACTATTTTTCTCATTTAATAAATTAATAATATCAGTTGTAACATCCACAACTTTATTTATTATACCATATTTTGCACATTTTATATTATCAACAGACACAAAATATTCCATTTATTATATTAATAGCTATGTTTTAAAAAGATTTGTGTTATGTGAGATTCAAAATCAACTATGTTGATTTTGAATCTTTGCTAACATCTTTGGGCGTGTAGTTCAAAATTGTCAATTTTGAACTGCACATAACCCATTTGTTTTAAACGATTTATTTTAAATAAATCGTTTTAAATTATTACTTTTAAATTATTATTTTAATGATAGATATAGCAGTAATGGTTGAGCCTAGATTACATGAATATTTAATACCTGTAATTGAAAATATTATTAGAAATACAGATATACCTATATTAATATTTCATAGTAAAGATAATGAAGATATTTTAAAAAAAACTTTTTGTAATCAAATGAATTCAAGATTAATTCAACTATCTAGATTAAGACAAACAAATTTAACTATTAAACAATATAATATATTATTAACTTCAATTGATTTCTGGAATAAAATAAATGGAGAAAATGTATTAATATTTCAAACAGATTCATGTTTATGTAGACATATAAATACATTTGATTTTACACCATATTTAGATTATGGTTTTATTGGAGCGCCATCAAAATTAGAATATCCAATACCTTGGCAAAATGGTGGTATATCTATTAGAAAGAAATCATTAATGATAAAAGCAATAAAACATAATAATGGCCCGAGTGATATAAATGAAGATAAATTTTATACAGTTGCAAAAAGAAGAATAGTCAATCCATCTCCATTTGAATTGGCTAATAAATTTTCCGTTGAACAATATTATTTTGATAATCCATTAGCCATTCATAAAGCATGGAAATATTTATCAAAAGAAGATTGGAATAATTTAAAACAAAAATTTCCAGAGATTAGTTTAACTTTTAATAATTTATAATAATATTTTATATATGAACATGAATATGAATATGAATATGAATATTTTTATTACTGGAGGATGTGGATTTATTGGATCCAATTTTATTAATTATTATTTTAATAAAAACAATGATTGTAATATTATTTGTTTAGATGCAATGTATTATTGTGCTAATTTAAATAATATTAATGAACATATTAGAAAATCAGATAGATTTAAATTTATAAAAGGTAATTTATGCGACTTTGATTTTATTAAATATATATTAAATGAATATAAAATTACTCACATTGTTCATTTTGCAGCGCAATCTCATGTGGATAATAGTTTTCATCAAAGTTTTCAATATACTCAAGATAATGTTGTTGGAACACATACATTATTAGAAGCTATTAAAGAAACAGATTTAAATATATTTTTATTACATTTTAGCACTGATGAAGTATATGGAGAATCACTTCATAATGAAATGAAAAATGAACAATCTATTTTATGTCCAACTAATCCTTATAGTGCTAGTAAAGCAGCTGCTGAAATGTTCGTTTATTCTTATATTTATAGTTTTAAATTAAAAGCAATTATAAGTAGAGGTAATAATGTATATGGACCACATCAATATCCTGAAAAATTAATTCCTAAATTTATTGATTTATTAAAAAATAATAAAAAATGCACTATAGCTGGTTCTGGATCGAGTATTAGAAATTTTATTCATGTTGATGATGTATGTTCAGCTGTTGATATTATTATAAATAAAGGTTCACTTGGAGAAGTATATAATATAGGCGGTGATCATAATAATGAATATAGTGTTATGGATGTGGCTAAAAAATTAATTAAATTAATAAAAAATAGCGATGATTATCAGGATTATATAGAATATATAGAAGATAGACCATTTAATGATACAAGATATTTTATATCAAATGATAAATTAAAAGAATTAGGTTGGGATCAAAAAATATTTTTTGATGAAGGATTAAAATTAATTTGTAATTAATTTGTAATTAATTTATTAAAACCAGGTATTGATGTAACTTTATAATCTAAACCAATTATTTTATCTGTTTTTAATAATTTAACAGGTCCTTCTTTAATTGTTTCATAATAATAATGATCATGATTAGATATATTTTTTTTTATCTCTTCATTATTATATCCAATATTATTAACATAATTAATACTATCATCATCTTTTTTAATTGAATCAATTTTAGGAAATTTAATACGACCCATTAATTTAGTTTCATTTTTATTTATTACTAAAAATGCAAAACTTGATGAATTTGACTGTGATTCTATTTTAGATACATCTAAATTAACATGTAAAGTTATATTTTCTCTATTATATATAGGATTAAAATAAGCAGGTGCATGTCCAAATATATTATAATGAATATTATCATCTCCATTTTCTACAATATGATGAGATTTAGGTTTATCATTATTAATCCAATTTCCATATCCAGGAGCACCACCAATAAATTTACTTACTGATTCACCACTTAATCTAAGTTTAATATCAGACAAATTACTTATATCATAAGGTTGACTCCAAACAACTGGTGAATATGTTGAATTTGCCTGATTGTTGTTATTATCTTGTGTTAATGCAGTTAAATGAACAAATTTAGTTACCATTGGAAAATCATCATAATTATATGTAGATGATTTTAATTCTTTATATTCTCTAATTAATTCATTCTTTTCTAATTCAATCATAGAAATAACATTTAATAATGAAGATTTTTTAGGAGCAATTTCTGTTCTTAATTCTTCTAAACCTTCAGGTGTTATAGGTTCTCCTAATTTTCTGTTTCTTCTTGCAAACTTAGTTTCTTGAGATTCTTTAAATAAAGTATCATTTGCATTATAACCAAATGGATATGTTAATGTTCTATCTATTTTAGTTTTAGAATCATTTGTATTAATTGGTAAACTACCATGAGACAATATACCAATTTTATTATTATTTTTATTATTCATATTAAAACCAGCTATTACATGACATAAGCTTAAATATTTTTGATATAATCCATTGAATTGAGATAAATATTTTGGCAAATCATCTTCACACCAATCAAATGCCATTACCATATGAATAGTGCAAATTAATTTATCAACAACTAGTCTATCATAATTTAATAAATCAATATCTAACATATTTTCTATTTCTGTTTTCATAAATGTTATTCCACTTCTAATTCCTAAAGTGAATTCATACATTGCATTTAATCTTCCACTAATATTTTTATTATCATTATATGATTCTAATTTACCTTCATTTATAACTTTATCCCAAGTTCCTACGTCTTTTAAATAATCTGGAATGCCAATATGACGAAATTCAAAATCAGTATCTTTTAATCTGTTTAGTAAATCTTGAATAGTATTTGTTCCTATCCATGGTAATATTTTATTATTTGTATGAATATATAATTCAATACCCATTCTTATTTTATTAAAATCACGGTTACCTCCTAATAAAATAACATTTCTCGGTTTAGATTCTTTTAATTTTATCATTGTTTGCATTAATCTAATTGAAAATGGATTATTATCCATTAAATCTCCTAAAAAAGCAAATGCAGTATTGCATTTAAGATTAACTATATTCCCATCTTTATTTATTACAAAAGCATTATTTAATTCTTTTGTAACTAATGAAGCATACTGACCAGTTGATCTTAAATTATTAAAAGGATTACCACCTTCTAAATCACTTGTGCAAAATAATTTAAGATCTGATAAATCATACCAAGATTTAGAAATGAATTGTGGATTAGCATTTCCTCCAGATTGTTTTAAAAGTTCAAGATATTTTGTTTTATATTTTAAATATTTTTTATAATATTCGTTATTCATATATAAAATAATATAGAATAAAAACTTATAAACTTAGCTTTTCAATTTTATCCTTACACAAATAAATAATGACATCTCCTATTAACTATTATAAAACAACCGTAGGTTGAATTGATAGGGCGCAATTATTTTAATTTGCATAGCAAATTAAAATAATGGCATCCCTATTAACTTTAATAAAAATTGATTACGAGATTTAATTTTCTTTGAAAATTAAATCTTTCGTAATCGTGTTTATGGAAATATTCAAAATGTTCTTTGAACATTTTGAATAGCCATAAAAATTGATCTCCTTCGCTAAAGCGTCTCGATTAATTTTTATTTAACAAAACCTTTGGTTTTGTTAAATAAAAATTGAATTAAACGTTATTTATTTATTAATATTAATAAAAATAATGTCATTGATCAGTAGGTTGATTGAGAATATAAAGAACAATACAAAGGTTAATATTGGGATTGCTGCTATTCTTATGCAAGGGATGAAGCCAATTGGAGATGTGTGTGGAAATCATGATCGTAATTATTGTCGTGGTATGGTATGTCCTTCTACCCATGCTGAAGTAAATGCTGTTACATCCTATCTTGGTAAACATATTAGCTATTCGCAGAAGCATGGATGGCAAACGTGGCGTATTAAAAAAGCTAAAGAATATAAATATCATGGTGATTAGAATTGATGCTAATGGATTATTTAAAAATGCTCGCCCATGTTATAGATGCACTTTAATGTTAAAAAATATAGGAATAAATAAAGTATATTATAGTATTGATAATAATATTGTATGTGAAAAAGTATGTGACATGATTAGTATTAATAGTAGTAATATGTGGAAACATACTGATAGAATTTATTATAATAAACCAAATAATGTAATTGATTATTATAAAAGTATATTTTCATTAATGCCAAATGAAATTAAAATGAACAATGCAGAATGTTTTGTTCGATATATAAAAAATGAAGTAGAAGGATGTGATTATAAATTAACTAAAAATAAATTAGAAATATATATAAATGATAATTTAATTAGTAATATTAAAATTATTTAAATACTTGGTAACTTTTAAAGTTAAAATGGTTGAAGAAATGTTATTTAAATCTTATTTTCTATTGTTTTATATTTTGAATACATATAAAATATTTGCACATGCATATAAATCAATTTTTATTAATGATGAATTTGTTAAAGATATTGTTTATAAAAATTATGAATTTTTTTATTATTCAGGTTTGTCTTATATTATATTTAAAACAAGTAAATTTATTTATAACATTACTTATAATTTTAATTATGAATCCAAAAGATTTGATTTTTATAAATTATATAAAATAAATAATAAAAAAAATAAAGACTATTAATTTTCTATAAAACAACCTATGGTTGAATTATTGATTTTGAACCTCACATTTAATTATTTAATAAAAATTAATCGAGTGTAATAGTTTTTACTAGTAAAAACTATGACATTCTCGATTAAAAATTATTATTTACACACTTTGTGTAAATAATAAAAATTGATAGGGCGCAATTATTTTAATTTGCTATGCAAATTAAAATAATGGCATCCCCTATTAACTTTATGATACAAAGGGTTTTAAACCCTTTGTATCATAAAAATTGATAAATGTAATTTAAATAATAAAATATATATTATTTAAATTAAAAATGAATAATATACATCAATTCAAATTATGTTTGGATAGTGAAAATATTTATACAGAAGATTTTAAAGAATTAATGAAAAAATGTATTGAAGAATATAGTTCAAGTAAACAAAATATGCGCGGTTTAATAACTTTATTATTGCGTTATTATATTAAAATTCAAGATATTTATATGATTAAAGATATTTTACATAATAATAATCGTGAAGTAAATTTAATGCGACGTGATTATTTAGCAGCATTAGATTATTTTTTAAAATTAAATGATTATAATGAAATTGAATATATTTATAATAATATTACTGATATCGAAACAAAAGATGTGGATTTAATGATTGAAAATAATTGGACTGATTTATTAAAAAAGTTTGATGGTTTAATGGTAGAAACATCTTTAAAAAGTAATGTGAGTGATACTAGTAAATTAAAAAAATATAAATATGATATTAGTGTTATGAAAAATAAATATCATAACCGTATATTAAATAAAGAAGAATTAGATATTCAATTACAGAATGTTGATGTTTTAATTGATGGCGCAAATATAGGACATCTTAAAAAAGAATTTGATTTTAGTATTTTACCAAATATAATTAAAAAATTAAAAAAATTAAAATTTAATCCAAAAATAATTTTACATGAACGGCATATTATTGAAGATGAATTTCTAAAACCATTTTTAATTAGAACTCCAATGTATAGAAATGATGATGATTATATGATTTATGGTATGTTGCATTTTAATATAATGGTTTTAACAAATGATTTATTTCGAGATCATTTAAAAAATATGGATATTAATACAAAATGTTTTGTAAGATCAATGTCAATGAAATATAATAATAATACTAAAGGTATTATTATTATTCCTAAATATAGTAAATGTATTCAAGTTATTGAAAATGATGGAATTTATATTCCATGTAAAAACAATTTTTATAAATTAGATTTAATTTGATCCAACCATTTCTTTATCAACACCACCTCCATTCATAACAATAGCAGGTGTTGGTAATTCAACTTTACCACCTTTCATTGAGCGGCGTTTGCTTGACTTTTTCGAAGCCTTCTTTGAAGCCTTCTTTGAAGTCTTCTTCGAAGCCTTCTTTGATCTGCGACGCTTGCCACCTTCTTGAACAGCGACAGATTCACCGCCTTTCATTGAACGGCGTTTGCTAGACTTTTTCGAAGTCTTCTTCGAAGCCTTCTTTGATCTGCGACGCTTGCCGCCTTCTTGAACAGCGACAGATTCACCGCCTTTCATTGAGCGGCGTTTACTTGACTTCTTCGAAGACTTCTTTGAAGCCTTCTTCGAAGCCTTCTTTGATCTGCGACGCTTGCCACCTTCTTGAACAGCGACAGATTCACCACCTTTCATTGAGCGGCGTTTGCTAGACTTCTTCGAAGCCTTCTTCGAAGCCTTCTTTGACGAGCGTCTACGTTTGCCGCCTTCTTGAACAGCGACAGATTCACCGCCTTTCATTGAGCGACGTTTGCTCGAACGACGTTTGCTAGACTTCTTCGAAGTCTTTTTTGAAGCCTTCTTAGATCTGCGACGTTTACCGCCTTCTTGAACAGCGACAGATTCACCACCTTTCATTGAGCGACGTTTGCTAGACTTCTTCGAAGTCTTCTTCGAAGTCTTTTTCGAAGCCTTCTTTGATCTGCGACGTTTGCCACCTTCTTGAACAGCTACAGATTCACCACCTTTCATCGAGCGACGTTTGCTCGAACGACGTTTGCTAGACTTCTTCGAAGTCTTTTTCGAAGCCTTCTTAGATCTGCGACGTTTACCGCCTTCTTGAACAGCGACAGATTCACCACCTTTCATTGAGCGACGTTTGCTTGACTTCTTCGAAGTCTTCTTCGAAGCCTTCTTCGACGAGCGTCTACGTTTGCCGCCTTCTTGAACAGCGACAGATTCACCGCCTTTCATTGAACGGCGTTTGCTCGAGCGACGTTTGCTAGACTTCTTTGAAGACTTCTTCGAAGTCTTCTTTGAAGCCTTCTTTGATCTGCGACGTTTACCGCCTTCTTGAACAGCAACAGATTCACCGCCTTTCATTGAGCGGCGTTTGCTAGACTTCTTCGAAGTCTTCTTCGAAGCCTTCTTTGACGAGCGTCTACGTTTACCACCTTCTTGAACAGCGACAGATTCACCGCCTTTCATCGAGCGGCGTTTGCTTGACTTCTTCGAAGCCTTCTTCGAAGCCTTCTTCGAAGTCTTCTTAGATCTGCGACGTTTGCCTCCTTCTTGAACAGCGACAGATTCACCGCCTTTCATTGAGCGACGTTTGCTTGACTTCTTAGAAGTCTTCTTTGACGAGCGTCTACGTTTGCCGCCTTCTTGAACAGCGACAGATTCACCGCCTTTCATCGAGCGGCGTTTGCTTGACTTCTTCGAAGTTTTTTTCGAAGCCTTCTTAGAAGTCTTCTTCGATGAGCGTCTACGTTTGCCGCCTTCTTGAACAGCGACAGATTCACCGCCTTTCATCGAGCGGCGTTTGCTAGACTTTTTCGAAGTCTTCTTCGAAGTCTTTTTTGACGAGCGTCTACGTTTGCCGCCTTCTTGAACAGCGACAGATTCACCGCCTTTCATTGAGCGACGTTTGCTTGACTTCTTCGAAGTCTTTTTCGAAGCCTTCTTAGATCTGCGACGTTTGCCACCTTCTTGATCATCTTCCATTAACCAATTTTTGCTACCGCGTTTGCTACCACGTTTGCTCTTTGCACGCTTACCATTATAGGTTCCACGTTCAGGAAGATAATCAGCAACAAATTTTAATTCTTTCATGCTTTTAATCATTTTGCTTAAATCAGCGAGATTCATTGAAGAATCTGATGATTTATCACCTACTTTTTGACGGACAGAGTAATTATCTTCTGTGCCTGCTTGTCTTACTGTGATGCTGTGGAACTTGTCTTCACCGGACTTTTTGAGGTAGTGAAAAGATAATCCTTTTTCTCCATCAATTATTTCCTCTTTTACAACATGTTTCACACCACCTTTTTTGTAAGAATAATTATTCTCATGACGATAAACAACCGTGCTCATATATAATTATGTAGAAAATTAATGTAAAATTTTTATATTATTTTATTTTTAAGTCTTATATTTAATTCTATATATATTTAATATGGTTAATTTTAAAGCTGTAAAATTAAGAGCTCTTCCATCTATACTTTGTATTTTTTTACCATTATTAGGTCAAGTTATAATGAGAGTAACTGAATTAGGAGGTAGTTTAGCAATGCCTTGGTTATTATATATTCCTATTTTTTGGTTTTTTCCTTTAACATTAGTTCCTTTATTATTAGCAATGACTGGTTTAATTCCAAAAGAAGAAAATGGCAATGTGTATGACAATTATATAATAATACCTATTATTGTTAAATTAATATTATCTTTTATTCCATTAAATACACTTGATTTTACAGGTATGTATATAATATTATTAGTAGGTAGTATGTTAATTGCAAATACAATTCATATATTAAAACAACCTAGATGTGATAAATATGGAACTAATTTTGGTGGTGTTTTATTAAGAGGGTTGTCTGATTCATTTCTTCAATATTCAATTGGTTTTATAATAACATGGTTACTTAAATTTATAATTAAAATAATGCCATTTATAAATGTTATTGGTTATACAATTGCAAATATCAGTTTCTTATATAAAATATGTATATTTTTATTATGGGCAATGGGATTTGCAGGTGCTTATATAGTATTACATATGAATGATAATAAGGAAGGAAATGAAACATATTGTAAAAAACCACCATCTATAATTAGAATAATAGTAGGTTTCATATTATTTTCTTTCGTTATAGGTTTTGAAATTAAAAAAAAATCTAGTTAAATCCAAATTTTTAAACTAAGAAAAATTTCTTAGTTTAAAAACTATTCACTAATATATACTTAAGCATTCATGCCATTATAAACAGGCGTATCACGTTCCTCTTCTGTCATAAGACCTGCCTTAATAAGAGCATTTTGAAGAAAACGATCATAATTAGATTGCCATGCAAAGACTTCTACTACTATAACACCATCCTTAAAGCCCATACGGCAACCAAACTTTGAATTCAATCCAGATGATTTAACAAAAGCTTTCGCTTCAGTATTCGTTGTAAAACCTAAATTGACATAAAAATATCCTGACTTTTTAAGTGATCCGTTATTGCCATCCTGAATAATAGTAAATCGAGTAGTTTTAACCTCATTGGTAATAACAGGCTCAATTACTGGTGGAACAATAACCGTTGGAATACCCATCCATTTATTATAGAATGTTTCGAGGGTCATGTCCGATTCGGATTCCTTAAATAACTTACATAATACGGTTAATACACCAGTCTTATTTACACTGGCCATTTTCTCCATAACCATCTGCAATTCCTTATAATGAGCAAATTGCATACATGTGATCATCATCTGAACTTGTTGATCAAGAGAAGAAGTCATATAATTCTTTACAACTATATCTGCGCAATAATCCACATATTTCTCGTGAGCCTTATTACGAATGTTAATTTTGAAATGACGCATCTTCTCTTCGTTACTATGAATTGTTGCCTTGATTTGACTAATACGTTTGACAAATACTTCACACTCGGAACTAATAGCTTCAATTATACGAGACAAGCTATTTTGAATTTGCATGAAAGGCTCGATCGTTTTACCAGTAGCATCGGAAATGTTAATAAATCCTTCACCAATACTCATCATAGTTTTAAAGCGACGGAGTTCCTTTATGGTAGCATTTACATTAATACGAATAGAGCCAAAATCATCAAGACGATTATTAATATCGGCAATACTCGATGCAAATTCCTTATACAGATCTTGATACTTGCTACCAGTTTGTGCCTTATCTCCAGTGCCATATTGAGTATCTAGTTCATTCAAAAGATCAATATTCTCAACCTGCAAAGCACGAAATTCAATTGCATCCTGAAAGTAGTTTTCGAGAAAAGTAATTAGTGTTGACTTGGAAATATTCTCAGGCAAGTCAATGCTATTAAAACCACTATCACGAATTTTCTTCATAAATGCAGGAATAGATACACCAATTTGCTTATTAAGTTCCAAACGCAATTCATATGCAGCGCGCATTAAACGTGCTTCAGTGTTATCGTGCTTTACTGAAATCTTTTCAACTTGTTCAGTTATATTTTCACGATCACGCTCACGAGCAAGTTTCTTTTCGTGTTTGGAAGAATATTTACGCTGCTGTGGTTTAATGCTATCGGTTGCAGTATTACGCATAGCATCTTCAATTGCACGTTGATGAGCCAATGCTGCTTCCCACCGAGCAATACGAGCTTCGTAGTTTTCTTTCAAATTATAAATACGCTCAGCTTCTTCACGGGTCTTCTTTTCCAGTTCACGAGCATCACGTTCAGATTGAAAGCGTTTAGCTTCTGCTTCACGTTTAGCTTGTTCTGCAGCTTTATTTGCGGCGATTCTAGCAAGACGAGACTCTTCTTCTTTACGAGCATTGTCTGCATAAAAAGCAGCTTCATTCGGAAATTGACCAGAAGCAACCGCATCAGCGGCCATTTTAGCTAGTTTATTACGACGTTCACGTTCAGCAAATTCACGTTCACGCTTTTCAGCGCGTATACGTTGAAATACAGCATCACGTTCAGCACGTTCTATTTCAAGCTGTTCGATGTGCTTCTGAGTGGCTATTTCGTGAGCACGAGCAATTTGATCCTTAGACAAAGCTTGCACATTAGTAAGCCAGTCTTGATTAGGATTAATAATATCGGTCTGCTGATATTCAGCTTCCATACGTGCCTGAAGTTCAATACGATAATTTTGCTGAAAAGCATTATAACGTTTAGTTAAATAGCACATATTAATATTATCAGTGATATTACACAATTCGGTCAAACCATATTGACTGGGATATTTACCATGAACCTTCTTATAAAGCCGAATATAATTGCGATAAGAATCTTCCAAAATTTTATCAATCTTGTTACGCTCTACTACAAGATCGAGAGCCTGATTTAGCAAACGCTTTACATCAGAAGATTCAGAAACAGATTCGATAACTTCAAGTGACTCCTTTTGAGTATTTGCATTGACAAGTTCATACATTAATTTCATCTGCAAAGTAGTAATCTCGCTTCGTAAATCAGAAACACGATGATAATCACTCATATTAATAATACTCGATTGCTTGAGTTTTTGAATAGTCGATTCAATCATTGCATGCTCTTCTATATCTGAGCATAATGCTAATGATTTAGTTAATTGCGCAATCTTGATTTTATCTTCTTCCTTAGTCTTGATACTACTCTCCAATGAAACAATATCTAAAGTGTGTTTTTGAATCAATGAACGAATATTACCAATACGCGAATTTACGCGCCCAATAGCAGCCTTAAAGTTTGTAATATTAACAGGAATATCACGACCAGTAATTGAACTAATTTCCAAAATGGTATTAAATAATTCTTTAGACAGCCGATAGTATTCCTGCTTATTAGCATTACGCAACATATCACATGACTCTAATTGTTGTTCAGGTGTAGATCCAGTTTCAACTGCAAATGTGCGTTTAAGTTCAGCAATTTCAGGATCTTCTACAATCTCAACAGGATTACGAGAAGCCACATCAATAATAATTGTTTCCTCGTGAGAGCCATGCAAACATTGATATCCTAAACCAGAACAGCTCATATTATTAGGGCATCCACTCAAACATACATTCATAAGATTGGGATTTTTAACGATCTTGGGATTAGATGATAAAATATCTTGCATGACTAATTGATTGACATATTCACGATGATTAGTTGCCATTTGAGACATTGAACGCTTGCAGCTCTTTGTCAAATATGCAAATGCCAACATAAACTTTGTCATATTAACATTTTTATATTCAACCTCAAATATAGAACTAGTCTCAATGCCACACATAATAACACCATAATACATTTGCAGCAATATCTTAAAATTATCATTGGTATAAACAAGAACAGGTGATTTATCCATAGTAAGTGATTTTTGCTGGATCAATAATTCAATCATGCGGTGTTCATTATCACCAACATAAATATTTGGATAATCCATTATCTTACCAGAACCTTTCTCCACAGAGTTACCTAATTCAATTTTGCGATAGATTGTCTGAACAGTATGTGCATGCTCAATCATCTTTTCGCATAGGATCTCCCAAATAAGTGGAAGAAAATCCTTAATATCTGAAGCCTCTTCCGATTTAAGCATATTAAATAGGCGATAATTATGTGCAAATTCGGGATTGATATTCATACTATCAATCCCAACATGAAAAAACATGCACATATTCCGCAAAGCAACCTGTTTAACTAAAGGCAAATCAAAAAAGTTTTCAACATTATACTCGCGCAGAACTTTGCTAATTTCACAAATAAACTTGCAGTTACGACCTTCACGGCATGCAATAACCTTATTATTCCAGCTTTTAGAAAATGCTACAGCTTGATCATTTCCGCGCTCAGCAAAATACTTGCATAATTCGGAATAAATACGACTTTGTTCATATTTAATAGCAAGTTCTGCATCTGTTTTTGCAGCGTTGAGTAGAATACCAAATTTCTGAAGAGAATCAACCGTTTTGCCATTTGGAGTAAGTTCCTGGGCAATTTTAACAGCATAATTGATCATTTCTTGTTGAATACCTGATTTACCTAATTTAAATTCTTCAGATACAATTGCATAAGAAATAGAACCCTTCAGAGTAACAAGCATAGTATTCTTTGCTTCAAAATCCTTCAGATTAGCTACATGTGAATCATTATAAAGCTGATGCATAATTTCATCCAAGGTCTTATATAACGCTAACTGTATTTCATAATCAGTTTTGCGATAAATATCAGAAATAGACTCATCGGAGCATAGTTTATCAGCATTAGCAATATCTTTTTCAAATGAACAATCCAGAGACAACATACGACTATACATATTAAAAGCTGATTCACGTATTTTTTCCTCATGCAAATTCATTAAAAAATTAATAATACGTGATTTCATCTGCAAACGGTCAGATTCAGGACATGGGGATTCAGTAGTGCACATTGAAAGACCATTATTTTTAGAATTGCTTTTAAGAGCTGGCTCAAATTTTTTCACATCTGTAATAGATACACCAAATGTATATTCTTTAACACTCAGTGTAGTAAGACGTGAATTCCAGAAACTATATTTAATGGCCAGATCTTTAACAATTTGAGGAAATACACCAGTCGTTTCAAAGCTTTCAAGAACAAAACTGTATTTAGTATGATAGCATACAAGAATAGCTTGAATGTATTGAATAAGACTCGAATGGGCATTATTCAATAAAGGTGTTCCAAATTCATTAATTTTGCTCTGAAGAGAGCTGATTTCTACTTCAAGAGCAGCAATATCAGCCTTGGTTTTAATATAATGCTGACGCTTGCGCATAATTTCAGTCACCATTGTATTAGCAGTCTTAAAAGGTTCTGAATTATTTTTACTATGAACAGAAACACATTTGTGTGCGACTGCCATAATAAAACTGTATTCTCCCTCAGACAATTTAATAGAACCAAGTAGAGAATTAAAAGTATTATCACACATAGAAAGATCGCCTTTATTTTGCTTCAACATAATTGATGTAATACGATTATTGACAAGGCGCTTAACTAATTCAGACACTTGCAAAACATCTTGGGGTTTAAATTCCTTCAATGCACTACATAACTCTTTGCTAATTTGCACGTGATTGTCCTCAGTCTTGTAATATTTATCTAATAAAGTCCAAATAGATACAAATTTAGTGTTGTTACAAAGAGAATTAGCCTTATATTTAATTTCTTTGTTTACACTGTTTGCAATAGTTAAAAATTCAATTGGATTTAAATTTTCCAGATCAATTCCCTTCAAGCATTTTAATACAGTTTTGGTTGAGGTGGTCGAGAATAATGAAGGGAAAAAAGTCTGCATGTCTTCATTGTTCTCATCCATCAGCTTCATAAACTGCGGGATATTCTTGATCTGGCTGACAATCTTATCAGTCACAGGCATAATTTCTGTCAGCTTTGCAACTGTCTCTTCACTCTCATTCTCAGCAGCTACAAGTGAATCATCTAGCGCCTTGTTCTCAGCTGCTGCCTTTGCCTTGCGCTCAGCTGCGATAATGTGATTCTGGCGATTGATAATACGATTTTGTTTTTTTTGTTCCTTTGTCTTGGAAATTGTCACTATCGGCTGAATGAACTCGGGAATGAGAATAGCTTGAGCACGGCGATCACGCTCAATCTGAGCAGCACGGCGATCATTTTCGCTCTGAGCGGCACGGCGAGCTAATTCTTCCTTCTTCAGCTTCTCTTTGCGCTCTGCATCAATACGCTTGCGGTTAGCATCCTGTTGGATACGTTCTGTTTTTGCCATAATCGCAGCGGCCTTTGCTTCATCATTTTTTTGAATCTTCTTTATATGCGTCTGTTCTTTGCGTTGGGCGCGTAGTTCTTTAATCGCAATTTTGCGCTTCTCTTCGGCCTCAGCCAGATAGTCGCATACAGATAAGCCTGCCATATCAGCTGCCAGCTTAATGGTGTGCTCCTCGTCCGAGCTATCTGTATCAAAGAAGGGCGTTGTTGGCCGCATATAAGGCTTGCTTGTTGTAGGATCCACGCCGAAGGGCGCGCCATACGAATTGTAAAGATCGATTACAGAAAGATCAGCAGATGCCGACCCATACACAGCCAGAGCCATATATGACGCAGAGCCCGAAAGCTGCACGTTTTGGCGAGTTTCAGTAACCTGAAACTTGCCCGAGGTGTTGGTGGGAGCCGATGCGGCAAAAGGAATGAAAGAGAAGGTCTGAGACATGGAAGAAGCAGATTTCAAATATTCCGGGGAAAGTGTTTGGACTCGAGACTGTCCTGACACCTCTTCTGCATATGCAGGAATTTTGAGGGGTAATTTATTTAAATTTTCGTATAAAAATGAAGTATTATTGCCAACGGAACCTGAAAGAAACATGAAGGCACCCTAATCGGGATTTATAAGCACAATTATTTATAAAATATTTCAATTTTTATAAACTAGTTTGCCAAGCAAACTAGTTTATTAATATTCAAAGCACGTAGGCGTCTATATAAAAATATAGCAAAGCTATATTTTTATGACGCGCTACGATATTTCAATTTTTTATAAACTATGTTCCTTTTCAAAGGAATATAGTTTATAAAAAATTAATAGACGAAACTTTAGCTGAGGAGATCAATTTTTTATAAACTAATAGACGAAGCTTTAGCTGAGGAGATCAATTTATGTTATAATTGCACCAGATCAATTTTTATGTTAATTGGGAGAGATAGAGTAGATATGTATTATGTGAGGTTCAAAATTTACAATTTTGAATTACACATAACCCAAATCTATATATATTTAAACACATAAATTTTATATAAAATATAATAATAATGACTGAATCTTATATGAAAAATGGCAGTTTTACAGTGAAAATTCCTGTTGGTAGAAAGAAATTATCGGACAATGAACTGTGTTTATTTCCTAAACAATTTGAACAAATTGATCAAAATACTTATATTGTAAATATGCTTAATCAACATGAATTAGCTGACGGTTGGACTCAAGTGTTACCTTATCCTCGTAGTGTTACTAGAAAATTTAAGAATTTAGATGAGAATGGGGTTGAAACAACAGTAGAAAGAACTGTTAAACAATTATTTAAAATGCGTGTAAATCTTGCTCAATTACCTCACCATTTATGGCATAAAATGAAACGTTATAATGATTTCAGTTATGTAGTTAAAAATCGTATTTATCATTATTTAGTTGAGAATACAGCAGTTGATAATGAAATTAGAGAGTTAGTATATTTAACTAGTTTAGAGAAAACAGCAGAAAATAAAGAGAAAGTAAAAGAATTATTAAATGTATTAAAAGACAATGATGTATATGGATGGGTTGTAATCCGTGCTCGTAATTATATTCATGTATAATTTATAATTAATTATAATAATGGATATAGTTTGTCATATTGTTGGAATAACAAATTTAAATAAACAAAAATTTTTAGAAATAGTATCTAAATTAAATTATAAAATAATTGATTTAGATGAGATATCAAATTCTTTATTAAATAATAATACAATGATCCAGATGTATAAACAATATCAAGGATTTAAGGAATCTAAAAATGATAAATTTAAAGAGCTTGATAAAAAAATGACAATATATTGGGAAACTAATATGGAGGAATTAATATTAGAAAATATAGATAAACATAAAAAAAATATATTAATAGGTTATAGTCATCATTTTAGAAATATAAATAAAAGAGTAAATTTTCCAAATAATCCAATGGCAAAATTTATAATAAAAATAAATAAGAGTGATGTTAAAAAAATTATAAAATATAATTTAGAAAAAAATTCATCTGAGATAATAAGAGGATGTTATCCTTTAGAAAATATAGATTTTGATCATATTTATAGTAATAGAATTAAAATAGATTCAATATATGAAAAAACAGGTTATTTACCAAAAACATTAGAAACATTATATACAATTTTAGAATTAAGTAATAAAAATATAGATAGTGAAGGATTATGGATATCTTCAAAAATTCCTTATAATGTATCTTCTAAGATTTATCCAAAGAAAAATGATAAATTATTTGGATTTACAGATAAAATTATGGCTTTATTAAGTAGTTTTAATTTTAATGATGATGAATTAGAGAAAAAAATAAGTAATAAAACAGTAAAAGTAATTCCAAAAAAGGAAGGTATATTAGAAAAAATGAATGAGAAAAGATATTTATTATTAGTAGATAAAAAACATTTTGTTCCTCATGAGAAAGGGAATAATATTAAATTTTTTTCTCAAGAACCTGCAAATATAATAGATATAATTAAAATTAATAATGTATATGAAGAATATTTTCAGGAGAAATAATTCGTTAATAAATTATTAATTTGTGTTATAAAATTAATGGAGAAATTAGTTAAAATACCGAATAATAAGTCTTTTAATTTATTAGTAATAGAACCAAATCATATTCGAGATCGTGAATGGTCTCATGTTGATTATTTATTTTCTTTAGCAAATGATAAATTTTGTAATTATAAAGAAACAGATCCAAATGAATATTTTAATAAAATATATGAATATTTAAAAGGAGAAACTTATATTGAACCTAATATTAAAGTTGAGTTAATTTCAGAAGAACCAGAATATATAACAGAAATTATGTATATAGAATTAGAACATGTGCATAATAAATTACCTGATAGTGAATTAAATGAATTTGCTACATTATTAAATATAAATGGTGATAAAATATATGGAAATGCTTTATTATGTAGAACTTATATTTCAAATGATACAGATGAAATGTATTTTGATAGTATAACTCCTGATAAAGTTCATAATTTATTATATCGTCGTGCAAATACAAAAATAGTCATATATGATAGTGATACTGAAGAATATAAAGAAGAAATTATATTTGGTCCATTAGAATTATTTTCTGATAATTTTTTTAATGAAAAGAAATATGCTATTAAAAAAATAGAATTGCCGTTTCTTAGACATAATATAAATATATGGTATAGTGAAGATAAATATGGAAATCTAGATGTATGTGGAAACTTATTACCAGATGAATGCCGTGTTGATAAAATGATAATATTTTCAATGTGGACAAATGATTATAGAGATTCTTTTACATTAAATGAATTTAATCAGATTAAAGTATTATCTAAAAAATTATCAAGTTATTTAGTCCCTGAAGAATTAGATAAAGATGATAAAGATGAAATGGGGCGTCCAATAATTAAAAATAAATATAAGATTTTGCATAAAGTTTTTAAACAAAGTTTTTAAACAAAGTTTTTAAACAAAGTTTTTAAACAAAGTTTTAATCTAAATTAAAATAATGAGTTCTTTATCATATAATCCAAATATAGATATTCCACCATATCATGATAATATGATGCAATCATATTCTAATAATGGAATGATGCAACAACCAATGCAAATGATGCCTATGATGCAACCACATTCTAATAGTGGTATGATGCCAATGATGCAACAACCTCAAATGATGCCTATGATTCAACAGCAACCACAAATGATGACACCGCAAATGATGTCATCTCAGATGTTAACACCTCAGATGTATCAAAATCCATTAAAAAATAAAAAACAAAAAAAAACAGATCAATTTACAAATGTAGAAGAAAAATCTAGTAATTGGGGAGTTTATATTAAGAAATTAATTATTTTTACTATTTTATTTTTAGTTATAAGTCATGTTAAAACAAACAGTATTATTGAAAAGATTCCAATGGTTGGATCAAATGAAATTTTTATGATGGTAGTAAAAGGTTTTATAATGGCTATTATAATTATAATAGTCGATAAAATATTAGGATAAAAAGAATCACTACAAATGGGTAATGTGCAATTCAATTATGACACATTTGAATTGCAAACCCAAAACGGATCGTAGATCCTAGCGAACATTTAAAATTGTTATAAACAATTTTGAATGTCAACTAACACAAATATAGGTTGAGTCTATTCTATCCTCACCTAATAAATATTGATTCGCAAATATGATTTGCTTTGCAAATCATATATAGCGGATTAACTTTTATATCATAAATATTGAATTCGTCTATTCTATCCTCACCTAATATTTATAAACTATATGGTCTAAAGGCCATATAGTTTATAAATATTGAATTAAACATTTATTAATAATATTATTATTATTAATAAAATGCCTTTAATCTCTATTGATGGAAATGTTGGTTCTGGTAAATCTACTTTAATTGAGGGATTTAAAAAATCAGGTCAAAAATATATATTTGTAGATGAACCAGTTAAAGAATGGTTAGAAGTAAAAGATAAAAATGGACATAATGCACTTGAATGTTTTTATAAAGATCAAAAGAAAAATGCTTTTTGTTTTCAAGTTTTAGCTTATATTACTCGTTTGAGTAAATTAATGGAAACTATGAAAACAGTAGATAAAGATACAATTATTATTACTGAACGATCAATTGAAACTGATAGAAATGTATTTGCAAAGATGTTATATGAAGATGGATTAATTAGTAGTATTGAATGGGAAACTTATAATTATTGGTTCAATACTTTTAAAGAAATCTCAAAGATTGATTATATTATTTATATTAAAACAAGTCCTATGAAATGTTTGGAGCGAATTAATAAACGTAATCGTAGTGAAGAATCTAATATTTCAATTGATTATTTAATAAAATGTGATAAATTTCATAATGATTGGTTAGATTCATCTTCTACAAATATGTTAGTAATTGATGGTCATGAATCAGTAGAAGAAATTAAAATTAAAGTAAGTAATTTTCTAATTGGTTTAACTAAATAATAAAAATTAATTTAATAAAATATTATATTTATTTTAAATAGTATTTGTGTTATGTGAGGTTCAAAATTAACAAAGTTAATTTTGAAACTTCGCTAACAGTTTTGGGTTTTGCAATTCAAATTTGTAAATTTGAATTGCACACTACCCATTTAATTTCAATATTTTTATTAAAATAATATATATTTAGGATGAGTGATATGAGTTGTTTTAATTTCATTTAATTCAATCATATCTTCTTCATTTAATATAAAATCTAAATTGATATTATCAGTAATATGATTAGTATTATTAGATCTTGGCATAATATGATAATTATTTAATAAAGCCCATTTAAGCATAATTTGAGCGGGTGTTTTATTATATTTTTCTGCGATTTTTACTAAAATAGGATCGTCCATTTTTTCACCTTTAGCTAAAGAAGAATGGGCTGATATTTTAATATTATTATCATCCATATATTTACAAACAATTGGGCGTTTTAGAAATGGTGATAATTCTATTTGATTTGTATAAATTGGAGTTTTTGAGAAATCAGTAATTTGTTTTAAATGATGAATATCAAAATTACTTACACCTATATTTTTAAAATAGCCTTGATTGTAAAATTGTTCCATTATAGTCCAACATTTAATATTATATTCTTCTTTTGGACAATGAATTAGAAATAAATCTAAATAATTAGTATTAAGATCAGATAGAGTTTTATTAATAGATTTAATTATATCATCTTCATTTTGTTCCATAATTTTAGGATTTAATTTTGAAGTAATCCATAATTCATTCCTATTAATTTGATTAGTAGATAAAAATTTACCAATCAAATTTTCATTTTTATATAAAGAGGCAGTGTCTATTCCTCGATAATTATTTAATAAGGCTTTTTCTAAGGCTTTTTCAGTATTATTTAATAAACGATAAGTTCCAAAATTAATCTGAGGATATTCCATTTTATTATTAATATTATTATATTATTTAATGGAATAATCAATTTTTATTATTTACACATAATGTGTATAAATAATAAAAATTGATTTCGTTGGACGTTAATAAAATAAATTATAAAAGAATTTATTTTATTACACCTTTGCACATTTAAAATGCCGATTTTTATAAAATATTTTTTATCTTATATATATAAATGCGCACTTATAGTGATAGTAAAAAAATATATTCAGTTGATTTAATGATTGCTTATGTTAATATATATAAGCCACAAACTATTAAAATTAATCCAAACGATTATATAAATTCAATAATAAATTATAAAGGTTGGGGAAATCCAACTAAAAAAATATTTTATTCGCCTCAAGATGTACTTAATAATCCAATCAAATATAAAGATGATTATGAAAGAATAATGAATGCTAATTTAAAATTTCCAATCATTATATCAAAAAATAATAATATAGTTGATGGTGTTCACAGATTAATTAAAGCATATATTATGAAAAAACAAATAATGGCATATGTATTTGATAATAATTTACTTAAAAAATTTTTAATAAATAAAAATGGTGATTATGAAAAAGTTGATAATTTATCAACAAGTGATTTAATTGAGTTATTTAATAGGCGTTTTAAATGTGCAAAGGTGTAAAAAACTTCAACGTTTTTCAAAACTTATTTGTGTACACCAATAAAAATTGATTTAAATATATATTAGGACAATATGCTAATATAATAAAATATGCCTCCTAAACAAATTAAGAAGACTGAAATTAAGACTGAAGAACCTATTGAATTACTTATGAAAGAATGGGCTGATATTGCTAAGGAAGAAGCTGTTATCGATGAAGCTAAAAATAAAATCATTAAACGTAAAGAAGCAATGATTACTAAATTATGGGATCATATTAATAAGAATCCAACTGAACAAATTTTAATTGAAAAGCCAAAAGAACCTGTAGTTGAAAAAGTTAAGGAGCCTGTAGTTGAAAAACCAAAGGCTCCTGCTAAAACTAAAAAGACTAAAGCAAGTGAAGAAGAAATAGAAGAAGAAACACCAAAAGCACCTGTAAAGAAAGCTGCAGTAAAGAAAGCCGCTGCTAAAGAAGAGAAACCTGTTGTTGAAGAAAAACCAAAAACACCAGCAGCTACAAAGAAAGTTACTGCTCCGCCAAAGGGAACAGCTAAACCAAAAGTTGTAAATGAAGCTGAAGTAAAGAAACTCGAACATGATAGTTCATCGGATACTGATGTAGATAGTCTTTCAAGTGTTTCATCTGAATCTGAAGGATCAGATGGAGGCGAAGACTAAAATTTAAAACATCTTTATTTTAATAATAAAAATTGATTGCTTAAACTAAATTTAATTAGATGGCAATGCGCTTTTATGGGACAATAAAAATTGATTTAATTAATAATAAGAATCTTTGATTCTATTTATAATTATTAATTAAATGGAAAAAGTAAATGAAATTTTAAAAAAATATTGGAAAATAGATTGTTTAAAAGATAAACAATCTGAAATAATTACAAATTATATTGAAGGTAAAGATGTAATTGGTTTATTACCAACAGGTTATGGTAAATCATTATGTTATTTATTACCACCATTAATTACTGATAAAGTTATTTTTATTATTTCACCATTAATATCATTAATGGAAGATCAAAAAGAAAAATTAATTGAAATGAATATTCCTGTTGCAACATTGCATGGAAATAATATAAATAAGGACAAAGAAATTTATGATATTATTGATAATAAAATTAATATTGTTTATATGAGTCCTGAATATTTAATAAATGGTAATGGGTTTGAATTAGCAAAAACTATAAAAAAAAAATTAGGTTTTATGGCAATTGATGAAAGTCATTGTATAAGCACATGGGGTCATGATTTTCGTAATGAATATTTAAGTTTATATAAGTTTCGTGAAAAATATCCTAAATTACCAATTATGGCAATAACTGCTACTGCTACAAATCAAGTTTTACAAGATATTATAACACATTTAAGATTAAAAGATCCAATTATAACTATTGCTAATTTTGATAGACCTAATATTTATTTGAAATGTATAAAAGTAAAAAGTTTAAAAACAAAAACTGGTTTGGTTTTTGATAATTATATTCAAAAATATGAAGGTCATAAAATAATTATTTATACTAGTAGTAGAACAGAAACTGAAACAATTTCTAAAATGATTAATGACAAATATGGAAAAATATCAGTTGCTTATCATGCAGGAATGACTAAAATTGCACGAACAAAAGTTCAAAATAAATTTAATTCAGGATCAATGAATATTGTTGTTGCAACAGTTGCATTTGGAATGGGTATTGATCAAACAGTTAGATGTGTATTAATTTGTGGTATGCCTAAATCTATTGAAGAATATTATCAAATGATTGGTCGAGCAGGTCGCGATGAAGAGGCAGCTGAATCTATATTTTTCTTTCAAGATAAAAATTTAATTATTGGAAAAAAAATGATATCTGAAGAAGACCCAGATATAAAAAACCATAAATATAATAGTTTTAATAATATAGATAAATATTATAAAATTAATACATGTCGTCGCTATTTTATATTAGAATATTTTGGCCAAATTCCTAAATTTTTTTGGTGTGAATATTGTGATAATTGTTGTGAATCAGAATTGATTGATTATACTGATAAATTTATTCAAGTTGTATTTAAAACAAATAACTACAAGTTAATTTTTAGTGAAAAAGAAATTGCTATGTTAAATGAATATAATTTAATTAATACAAAATCAACCATAGGTTGTTTTAAATTAATGCCTATAATGATAAATTGGAAGAAGATTATTGAAATTAATAATTATTTAGAAAAGAAGATCCCTAAAAAATATTTAATTATGTTGAAGAAATAAATTGCGATTGCACTTAAAGAAAATGTTTAATTTAATAATTTTGATTTAAAGTTTTCTTATTATATATAATTAGAATAGAAAGTTCCAAATAAAGGAAAAAGCCAGATTGGCCGAGCGGTTAAGGCGGTGGATTTAAGTCCCACTGGGCGTCAGCCCGCGCAGGTTCGATCCCTGCATCTGGTATAAAGCATGTCTCCTTGATATAATTTATTATAATCATGAGAGAATTTGTCTCATTAGCTCAGTTGGTTAGAGCGCTGTGCTTATAACGCAGAGGTCGTGGGTTCGATCCCCACATGAGATAGAGAGGCATTTTGCCTTTTTATGTAAAAAAGTTCCCTTGAGGAAATGTTTTATGCTCCGTAAGTGTTAAAGGTTGCATGCTAGCCTTCCAAGCTAGAGGACCGGGATCGATACCCGGGCGGAGTATTTTATTGCTAAAGCAATATTCATAATGTATTTTATTGCTAAAGCAATATTCATAATGTATTTTATTGCTAAAGCAATATTCATAATGTATTTTATTGCTAAAGCAATATTC
>JACCDO012233085.1_pt1 | contig 45053 bp, 50 predicted proteins | sample 7446101 | NCBI WGS metagenome assembly JACCDO01 (sample SAMN15323440, study PRJNA562643) | freshwater metagenome | isolation source: river surface water | place: USA:Blue River Watershed | collected 2017-08-16 | reverse complement strand
TGTTAGGTACGGTTATATCCTTTCCGCAAGAAAACAGAAGGCATATCATAAAAATAAATGAATTGATCTCAATTTTCATTTGAAATTGTTCCATCAACTTTGAGGGACCCTTTGTCTAGCTTAATGATAAAATCAATATTTTCGGTTTTATCGTTTTTAGGAGTTACATAGTAAGTATTTGGATCAGATCCTTTCGATATTTTTAAATGTTTAGATATTTCTACTTTTTGATCTTTGTGTTCGATGATCTTCTTTTTAAAACTAGAAATTCCACCAGCTGAGTTAAGAAATTTTTCTGTGAAGACTTTGGGGATGAGGTCTAATTTTTTTTGATTAAAAATTAATTCATAATTAACAAAAAGATTTTTTATCTCCTTATCGTTTTGTGAAAAACCAACACTACTGAAAATAAATGTTATAAGAATTAAAAAAATTCGCATCCATAATCCTTGGAAATTGTTTTAATTTTTTCGATTTGTTTTACTAAATCTCCTGGGCAAGAAGTCTGCTTGAATTGAGAATGCCATTTTAAATTTTTAACTCTTGGGAGTTGTTTTTGTATCTGACAGGAGAGTCGTGCAATCATATCCAAAGTCTCCTCAGAAACAAGCCTTGGACTTTTGGGGTCATAGCCTCCAGGGTTGTAGGCGCTAAATGGAGCATAGTTGCCAATGACAACAACACCGATAGTCGTTACATTCGCTTTAATCTTTGAATCCTTTACTAGTGTCGGGTCTTTCGTAAAAGGCCCCGATTCAGTTCCGCAGGTAATGAGACCATCATCCCAGATTTTTTTTTGAATGCTATCCATTTGTAAAAATGCAAATGAACCAGCGTGAGAGCCTACGATATCTAAAGGCCTTCCCTCGCTGACTTTTGGTGCAGGAGTAGAGTTGCCTTGGTACGGAGAGTTTATCAAGTATGAATAACCTGTCATGTACCACGCCTGATCGTTTGAGGTTCTATTGATGTGATGATTATTAATTTCAATCGGTGTTGTGAGAGTGCTTGTTGCAGAATGGTGAAGTACAATCGTATCAAGCATTTCTGTAGGACGTTTACAATAACTTGCATCTGAATTTTTTTTGTAATTGATTTTTTCTATATGAATGAGTTCTTTTTCTATATCAGGTAAATCGATAGAGCGATGAACAGATTGTTCTTTAGGAGACTCACAATTAATACAATCAGCATAGATTTTAGAAAAATTAAAATTTAGCGCGATAAGAATAGTCCAAAACATACAAGTCTTGTCGGATAAGAAGTGGCGTTACTTGAGAAGAAAAATTTGTTTCTTAATAAAATTACTTGAGGATCAAATATATTGAGCTATACTAAGTCCAAGGTGTAACTACATGCAATTTAAAGACTTTTCTGAATTCTATCTTTTTTATTTAAAATCCCACAATAATCTTTTGTGCAGGAGATTGCATTTTATAGGGACATGCTTTGTTATAGCTCTTCTAATTCTGTTTTTCTTTACGGGAAAATTTTTTGTACTAAGTTTAGTTCCTGTTGCTGGTTATGGGTTTGCGTGGATTGGGCATTTATTGTTTGAACGTAATATGCCTCTGACATTTAAGTATCCATGGTATTCACTAAGAGGTGATTTTAAAATGTTTTGGGATATCTTGATCGGTAGAATTAGGGCCTTCTAACTACTTGCACTTGAATAAGATTTTAAACCTCTGTTCCATAAAAAAATCATCACAATCCATAGGCCAATGCTTACGAAGAAAATGTGAATAACATTATTATGAATTTCTTTTTCTATAAAAATTTTCGCTGGATAAGATGCAACCAAACAAAATGGGATGACTATGGTGAATAAAAATCTAAGCCATCCTTTAAAAATCTTATCAGGTCTTTCGATCATAATCGCTAGTGAATAGAATAAATCAGAAAAACCTCTTGCACTTTGAGTCCAAAATACAGGAATAACCATAAGCATTTTGATGCAATAGTAGATGAGTGCTCCATTCACAAGGAGAAGAATGAGTAGAATGAAATCATACAAGGAAAAAATAATTGAAGTATTAAGCACAGTATAAAGAAAGAAGCTTAGAGCAATAATAAGATTAACGAAAGAATTTGCAGAAAACTCTCTTAAAGAAAGGAAAAAAAGTGGAGAGACAGGTCGAATTAAATAATAATCAAGATCTCCCTTGTTAATTAATATTGGTAGCCACCACAGATTCGTAGAAAAAACGGTCATCGTGATGGCATCGACAACAAGAAAAGAAGAAACAAATAGCATCATTTCATCTAGGTTCCATCCAGCAACGAGATGAGTATGATTATAGATAATTTGAAAGAACAAAATATTTACACAGTAGTAGATGCAATCCATGAGAATCTTGAATGTGAAATCCATTCTAAATTCAAGTGCCTTTGAAAATGAAAAACGAAGAAAGTAGAGATAAAGTCTAACATACCTTTTCAAATTCCAACTCCTGAGTAACTTTTCTCACCCAAGCGCCATATTCTTTTCATCGTAAAAATAAAAAATACAATCCATAAAATAAGGATGAATAAACCCTTTAGAATTTCAATGTTATCAGTTTGTCCCTGCATAATAAGAATTGGAAAATTTATAAGATAGTAAAAAGGAAAAAATTTGAGTATTTGAATAATTGATTCAGGGAAAAAAGAGATCGGAACAAATCCACCACCTAAAAAACTTACGAAAAACCTAAGAACAAGCATTAAAGACCATATATTATCGGCCCAAATAGAAATAAGTTCGATACAAAAACTCATGAATAAATAGCATAAAGCAGAAATGATCAGAAAAAAGCATCCTAAAGCAATTGAGGAAATTTGAATGGTCACTTCTGGATTAAATATTTTAAAAATAAATAAGCTTAAAATAAGTTGAGATAAATAGAAAAAGCTGTGAGTTAAGTAGGTTATAGATTTGTATTGAAAAAAATTAAGAGGATAAATTAAATACTTAGTAAATTGACCTTCATATATTTCTCGAGACAAAAAACCTATATTCTCCCCTGATAGTACGCGGGAAGTAATGGGAACTAGTAAGTAGTAAAGTGATAAGCGAGAAAGATCAAATCCATTCATGAAGGAGATATTTTTTGACTCAAAAATATTCTGCCAAAGTGCCTTGGCAACTAAGAATTGAATCAACGTTTGCCCAACGAAAGTGATCCAAAAATCAGATCGATAAGCAAGTATCTTTCTCAGTTCCATGGATGCGATAGATTTCCACCAACTCATGGACTTATCCTTTCATGAGTTTTTCTACAATATCTTCAATCGGTGGATCGTGAATATTGAGATCAAGAACATCATATCTTGAGAGTAAATCTTGAGTCGTTTTTGATATTTCTGATTTGGAAATGGTGAATTTTAATACTTCATTGGCCGTTGTCACAGAAAGGACTTTCTTGTCGGACATTATTTGTTGAACATCTTGAAGAGGTCCATCAAACACTTTTTGACCTTCCTTCATTACAACAACTCGTGAACATAATTCTTTAATATCTTCCATGTAGTGTGAAGTGAGAATGACTATTGGGTTATGTTTTTTTTGATAATCTTTGATAAAAGCTCTTATAGCTTTTTGGGCAGAGATATCAAGACCGATAGTGGGTTCATCGAGAAAAATAACTTTGGGCTCATGAAGAAGTGAGGCCATGAGTTCAATCTTCATACGCTCACCAAGAGAAAGCTTGCGTACAGGAGTATGAAGTATTTTTTTTACATCTAATGCATTTGAAAGGTATTCAAGCTGAGAATGATAAACAGTATCAGAAATTTGATAAATTTCTTTTAAGAGAATAAAACTATCAAGAGCTGGAAGATCCCACCAAACTTGAGCTTTTTGACCCATAATGAGAGACATTTGTCTTCTATAACTATTATCCCTTTCCTGTGGAATAAAATCATAAACAGTCACACTGCCAGAAGAAGGATGAATAATGCCTGAGAGCACTTTGACGAGAGTTGTTTTTCCAGCTCCATTTGCGCCAATTAGTCCTAGAATTTCTCCCGGGCGAATTGTTAGATTAATATCTTGAAGTGCAATCTTGGTGATATATTTTCTGTAGAATAAAGATTTTAGCGAGCCTTTTAATCCGGGCTCCTTGATCGTCGATTTGAATGATTTTGAAAGATTTTTAATAACGATCATTGTTTTTGAAGCACAAGCCCTTTTAAGTAAGATCCTTCTGGAAAGTTTTTTTGAGTAGGGCAATCTTGATTAAGACCAATCCGATTTACAACTTTGTAATTTAGTTTTAATTCATTCAAGTAATCTTGAATACTTTTATCAAATTTTTGTGCTGTGACGTGATGAGTATTAAGAAAGATGAGTAATTTCCCTTTCTCATCTAGAACTTGATCCATTTTAGCTAATAAATCTTTATAACTTTTTATCGCAGATACCCTCTTTTCACCGTCTGATGAGGAAGAAGGTGGATCACAAATAACAACATTAAATCTTTTATTTTCTGCTATGAAATCATTTAGAGCAACATCGACGCTTTGAATTTTTGATTCATGTTTTGTTGAATCTATTTCAGGATTAAGTCCAAGATTCTGTTGAAGCCATTCAATATATTTTGGAGACAGATCAACAGATATCGTCTTTTTGGCCCCATTTTTTAAGGCCCAAAGTGAAAAAGCACCTGTATAGCTGAAAAGATTTAAAACTTCTGATTCATTTTGAATTAATCCTTGGAGTTGATGTCGAACAGAACTCATATCGGTATAAAGTCCGATATCGTAGCTGTGACCTAGTTTTATTAAATATTGGATTCCAAACTCTTGTAGGTGAAATTCATCTTTTCTATCTGCTTCAAGAGCATTTTGGGGAAGTTTTTGAAGCTCTCTACTTTCCCCTCGAAGTTGGAACCAAATGTTTTCATCAAGAATTTCTGGAAAAACCTCTTGAATCGTAGTTTGTATGATTGATTTGTAACGATTCCAGAAAGCTGTATAAAATTGAATAAGAACTCGGTCTTTAAGTTTTTGAACAAAAAGACCAGGAAGCTGATCTGATTCACCAAAAACTAAATAGTAATTATCTCTAAATTTAAGCTCTGAAACTTTTGCTCTCTTTTCAAAGGCCTGGTCAAGCCTTGCTTGAAGACTTGCTGTGAAATGTTCAGCTTCTCTTTCAAATGGAAATTTTGTTGTCCAAACCCTTCCTTTGATATTTTTATGGTAGGGGTCGTGTATGAGAAGTGCCATAGGTCTTTTTCTATCATCTGTGGCAATAATAAATTCTGAATGACGGGGGAATTTTTTTGAAAAATTATCAGTGGTAATCCAAGGATGGCCAGAACGTAATAATTTAATTGATACTGGATGTATCAAGCACTCAGGAATTCGATTCATCTTTTTTATTTCCAACGATTAGTTTTTAAATTGGTTCAATTTTTCTTCCGTAACATCAAGTAATTTTAGCAGAATATTTGTTGCCTCATAAGGATTATGAAGATGATCACTAAGTTTGAGGTCTTCAATAATTTGAAAACATTCTGGTGAAACTTCCGCGTTGAAAGGATCGTAATTGAGTCCAAGGTATTTTAACTGTTTAAATAATTTTTTTACTACTGAAACAGATTTTATTGAATTGATTTTGATTTCGTAATCCGAAATAAAATCGATCTTTTTCTCCTCACTATTTTTTTGTGGGCCCTGTTTCAGAAGTGAATTCATCTCAACAAATTACGCTAATTACTTGCACTCCGTCAATGAGTTAGGGCAAATGTAAATCATTAAAATTTGGACATTTTTATGCAGATTTTTTTTTATTTCATTTTTTTATTTTTTTTCATTCCCTGGATAGAAAAGCTTCAGTTTCATCTCATTGTATTTTCAAAAAAAACTCATCCATCACTAGAATTAGAAAACTGGTTAAGGGGTTTTGAATGGGGCAAATATTTAAATCAAGAGGAATCTTTTAAACTACCTAATTACAAATTTTACACTTCATTAATAGAGATTATTTTGAATTTTTCACGCACTTATGGAGGCAGATACAAAGATATTTTTTTAATCTTACGAGAAGCATTGAGATTTGATTCACAATTTGAAAAGAGGTTAAAGGATATAATTCTTGGCACATATTTTCAGATTATTGTTATTTCAATTTTAACATGGGGATTTATTTTTCTTGTGTGGTATTTGACTAGAATTCGGCTCTCATTCGGCCAACATTTATTTCTCATTGTCTGGCAGTTCATTGGAGTTAGTTTAATTCCTTACTTCTCTAGTTCGTTAAGAAAAAAATACTTTTCCGATATTGGTCAATTATGGCACGTTTTATTTTCCCTTTATTCATTGCAATTTTTACCAATTCCACGAACAGAGGTTTTTAAATTATCTGGAGTTCAAAATCTAAAAAAAATAAAGCAAAAATCAGTTGGGCATATCGTTGAAAAGATCCATGTAATTTGTGAAGAAGCCACTAAAAAAGGACAAAATTATGAAGAGGACCTAAAACTTGCGATGGATGAGTTAAGATTTACAGAAAAGTGGCACTGTGAATTATTTGAAAAAAGAATGGTAATTCTTAAGTTAGTGATTTTATCCCTTTTTTTCTTACCCTCATATCTAATGTTTATTTTCTTTATTTTAGGGCACTTGATGAGATTAATGTAATCTGATTTAATAGCCTCTCATTTAATAAAGGATTACTCATGTCTCATAAAATCATTTTTTCCATGCATAAGGTAGGAAAAGTTTATCCGCCTAAAAAACAAGTTCTCCGAGATATTTCCCTTTCTTTCTTTTACGGAGCAAAGATAGGTGTTTTGGGTTTAAACGGAGCAGGTAAATCATCATTATTAAAAATTATTGCAGGAGTTGATAAAGATTATCTTGGAGATGTTAATGCTTCTAAGGGAGTCTCTTTTGGTTATCTAGAACAAGATCCCAAATTAGATCCTAACAAAACGGTGAGAGAAGTTGTTGAAGAGGGGCTTGCCTCGATCGTTGCCATTGCCAAAAGATATGAAGAAGTAAATATGAAACTTGGCGAGGAAATGAGTGATGATGAGATGAACAAGCTTCTAGAAGAACAAGCTACTCTTCAAGATAAAATGGATGCTTCAAATGCTTGGGATTTAGATTCTAGATTAGAGCTTGCTATGGAAGCTCTAAGATGCCCCCCATCTGATCAAAAGTGCGGGGTTCTTTCTGGAGGAGAAAAAAGAAGGGTGGCTTTATGTCGTCTCCTTTTATCTGAACCAGATGTTCTACTTTTAGATGAGCCAACGAACCATTTGGATGCCGAAACTGTTTTTTGGCTTGAAAGACACCTTCAAGCTTACAAGGGTACAGTTATAGCCATAACTCACGATAGATATTTTCTTGATAATGTTGCCGGTTGGATTCTTGAACTCGATCGAGGACATGGAATACCTTGGGAAGGTAATTATTCATCATGGCTTGAGCAAAAAACTAATCGCTTAGCAGTTGAAGAGAAGCAAGAATCTCAGCGCCAAAAGAAAATGCAAGAAGAGCTTGAGTGGATTAGAAGTTCTCCTAAGGCTCGTCAGGCGAAGTCTAAAGCGAGAATCACGAACTATGAAAAGATGCTTTCTGAATCTAAAGAAAAAAGAAATGAAACCAATGATCTGTTTATTCCACCAGGACCACGTCTAGGTGATGTGGTAATCGAGGCAAATAATATTTCAAAAGCTTTTGGTGACAAACTTCTTTATGAAAATTTATCTTTCAAATTACCTCCAGGAGGAATCGTAGGAATCATTGGTCCTAACGGTGCTGGTAAAACAACTTTATTTAAAATGATTACTGGCCAGATCGAGCCAGACTCTGGAACCTTTAAAAAGGGTGATACAGTTAAACTTGCCTACATTGATCAGTCTAGAGAAATGGATCCTGAAAAAACAATTCTTCAAGAAATTGCACAAGGTTTAGATCTTCTTAAATTAGGTAATAGAGAAGTTAATGCGAGGGCCTACATATCTAGATTTAATTTTTCTGGAGAAGATCAAAATAAGAGGATCAAGGAATTGTCAGGAGGAGAGAAAAACAGAGTTCATTTGGCAAAAATGCTTAAAGAAGAAGGAAACGTTCTTCTCCTAGATGAGCCTACCAATGATTTGGATGTGAATACTTTACAGGCCCTAGAGAGAGCACTTCTTGATTTTGCTGGATGTGCTGTTGTGATTTCCCACGACAGATATTTTCTAGATAGAATTTGTACTCATATATTGGCCTTTGAGGGTAATTCTACCGTTACTTGGTTTGAAGGAAACTTCCAAGATTATCATGAAGATTTAAGAAGAAGATTAGGCGATAAGGCCGATATTCCTCAGAGATTAACTTATAAAAAGCTCAAAAGAGATTAATTTTGCACGAGGCACTCAAAATATGGGGTGCCTCGTTCTGAACCTAAAATTCTAATTATATTTTTAATTTTTTTATTCTCAACATAGATTACATATTCGAGATTTTTACATATTAATTCAATTAATGAATCAAGATTAATTCCATCTTTGGAGTGATATAGACTGAACAACAGGGCCAGTCGATGGATTGCCTCAACTGCACTTGAGCTATGGATGGTCGACATTAATCCTTTAATTCCCGTGTTAAGAGCGAGAACAAATGGAATAACTTCTAAGGATCTCATCTCCCCAACGACAAGTCTGTCTGGAGTAAGCCTTAGGCTATAGGTGAGATAGGCTTTCAATGAATTTTTTTCTCCTTCTCCAGAAAGAAACCTTGTCACATTATTTTTTTTATTTTGAATCTCATAGGTATCTTCCAAAATAACCAGATGATCATCCGGATGAATTTCATTTAGCATCGAAGAGAGTAGTGAGGTTTTTCCACTTCCTGTGGAACCTGCAATTAAAACATTACTTTTTGATGTCAGCAGCTTATGTAGAATATTCTCGTGCCCAAAAATATTTAGATCAAATGGAGTATTTTTAATAGGTCTTAGAATAAGTTTTGAGATCCCTTCAGGTGACGTCGAATAATGAATGAGGCTAATTCGGCTTTTTCTCTGTTTAATTTCTGCATAGAAACTTGTAAACGGGTTTTGATGATTCCAATTCTGAGAATATTTGACACTAATAAGTTCCAACCAGAGTTGCCATTCATTGACGTCGTTGAAGGGAGTTGCATATTTTATTTTTTCTCCATTCGTTAAAAAAATTTGAACTATTTGAGGCGAATGAAAGATGTATTCGAATGCTTCCATCTCCAGCACATCTTTTATGAAATCGAACTCGGTAAAAACTAGATAATAATTTTTTAAAAGTTCTTTATCCTCTCCTGAAATAAGGGGGGGAAGTTCATCTAGGCAGTTTTCCCAGCTAGCAACAATTCCTTTATTTAGTTCTTTGCTTAAAGTATTTTGTATTTGGGAAAATAGAAGAGAAGTACTTAGATTCATTCAACCTCCTCAAGTTGGAGATACCCGTAGATTTGTTTATAGGTTGACTGGTCAGATTTAGATTCAAAGAGATGTTTTAAGATGGGAATATCTCTTATTAATGGAATTCCTTTTCTATTTTTTCCTTGAGTTTGAAATCCAATTTTAAATAACTTAATTTGAGATCCTGGATGTAAAAAAACGGAGGACTTTTCTTTGCTTCCAGAAATTCCTTCTCCCACTGGTCGGGTAAACTCTGTCTCATAAGTCATTTTAATTCTTCCTTGAGCATGCTCAAAATGCGTTTTAATCTTTAGACCTGCAAATTTCCAATCGATAGGAGCAATAATTTGTTGATTTCTTGAATCAATATTTTGATAAGGAATTTCAGATCCAATTTCAATTAATTGGGGAGAATCAAGATTGATGATCATTTCAGGTTCAGCGAGTGTAGAGAGCTCCATGTTTGAACTAGAGAGAAAGAAGTTGTTTTTTTGTATAATATGATCGATCCCAAATTTAAATAAATCCCCCAAAGTTGCATTAATTTCATCTAATCCAAGCTGTATTTCTCTTCCGTCTAATCTTTCAAGCTGGAAAAGTTTTAATTTGAGATTGAAATTCTTTCTTTTGTTTTTTGGTTCAATCAATGTAAATGAGACTTCAAATTGCCTTGTTAACTCTTTTAAGATGTCTGGATTATTTTTTTCTTCAATATAGCAATTGATGTCCGCCCATTGGTTTTGACAGTAAAAATTAGAAAAACCTTTTGCAAACAACTCGTAATAGATTTTGCCTATGACAAAATTTCTTACCTCTGGTGAAATTTGAACTTTGAAAAAAAGTTGATCTGGATATTTTTTCTTAATTTTTTGTATATATAAATAATCAGCAAATTGATTAATAGTTCCTTCTGCTGTCATAATTGGACCCTTTACATCAAGGGTTAAATTTAAATCTTTAAGACTTTCTGCAATCTGATACGTATTGAGAAATTTTTGCTTCGATAAAATATAAATACTAAATTTCTTTTTTGATTTTTTTGTCCAAACCATGAGGTCTGAGAACCCAACTTGTTTTCCCTTAATTAATAGTTTTTTTGTTTTCTGGTTAAACTTATGGGAAAGAACGTCCTTATTTCCAATGGAAATTTGTGAGATATCCTCTAAAACGAGCTCTTTTTGTTCTCCTTTAGACAGAATAATGTCTTCCTCCTTAGAGGGAATAGATTGCGCCATGCATTGTGAAAGTATAGCTTTGACAAAGAAGAGTCTAATCGTTAAAGTCTTGAACTTCGTAATATCTAGATTATCGTTTAGGGAGAGATTTATGGCCTCAAGAACAGCAGTAACAGAGAATCGTCGTAAGGCAAAGAAAAGAGCTATGGGCGCAAAAAGAAAAGCGGCCAACAGAAATAAAGGAACGACTCCTAAGTTTGCAGTACACGCAAAATAAAACATTTTTTTCCTTTTAGTTTCGAAATACTTTTAAAGTTCTGTTTAAAAAATCTTTATCTGCGGAGAGCACCACCAGCTCTCCGTTTTTATTTAGGCAAAGTTCTAATTTAAACTGTGTTTTTAAAGATTTACACTCAGAAGTCTTGCTGATTTCTATGAGTTCTTCTGGAATTGAGTAAGTGTTTGTCAGTTCCTCATATATTTCATTGGCGATAGTAGAGTTCCCCTCATGGTAAATCTGAATAGGTGCAGCCTCGGCCATTAGACAGAGAAGAAAGCTAATAATAAATTTCATAATCATTTTGTCTCTTTTGTTTATTAAAACTAAGTGTTCGAGAGTAGGGATAAATGATCCATTCAAATTCTGGATCTAGGAGTTTTAGATCTTTTTCTTTTATCCACAAGGTTACTAATTCTTGATCTGAAATTTCTTTTATGGTTCCTTCAAAACTTCGATCTTTGCTCGAGTTAGTTATAATAACTCTTTTATTTTTAGGATTTGTAATAAACGTTGTTGCTTTTATTTCAATCTCAACCCAGTTTGAAGGAGGAGAAGTTTCCTGAATAGAATCTTTTTTGGTTGAACCAAAAAGATACATAAAAACAAAATTTGAAATAATAATCCCAATAAACATTTTGTAAAAAAGAGGGGATCTTTTAAATTTATTTAAGGGAATTCCATTCTTTTTTATATTCATTTAAGCGTTCCACTGTTTGATGAGAGAATAAATTATTAATCCAAATGGCCCCTGAAATGACAGAGCTAAACACTAAAAGGAGTATTGCCAAATTGAGAGAAACTTCACCAGATTCTCCTTGGATGAATACTGTATTTGTGGTTTTAAATTTGTAGTTTCTATTCTTTGAAATACAAGATTGATTGAAAATGGAGAGAGAGAAATTGTAATGGGCCATGAAATATGTCTCGTTTTAGTTATTTCTTGATGATCTCTAACGTGTCTTAAACCAGAAGTGATAAAAGGAGTATCATTCTCGAAAGTTTGGATGTGACATCCATCTTTTCTGATTTTTATCATCTGAGTTTTTAAGTTAAAAAGTTGCAAGTCTTGATACTTTTTTAAAAGTGATTTTGCTTTTTCACCACTGCCAGCGATCGCCGTTAAACCTGGGATTAAAAAAGAGATGTATTGAATTTTTTTTATATTTTTTATTCCCCAATTCGATACTTGTATTCTTTTGATATAACGTTCTCCAATTATTCTTGCCTTCTTTGCACAGATCATCACCTTTGCTCTTTTGTCCAAAAGTTTATATTGGATGTAGGCTTCAAAAACAAACAGTATGAAAAAGCTAGAAAATGCGAAAATGAGTCCAATCGTCAACATAGTTGCTTCACCACGCTCATTCATAATTTACCTATAAGTTTGTTCATTAATTTTTTGGGTTTGCAACCTAGAGTTAAATTTAAATGAGAGTGCTCAGTTAATTGAAGGTTTGTATCTTGGACGAATTTCAGTAACCAGTATTTTTGCCGGCAAATAGATGCTTGTTTAAAATAGAGTAGAGCGAAGCTCATCGATATGGTGATTGAAATCATTAAAATACTTTGAAAAATACTCATTACCTAATTCCTTTGAGTTGAATTTCTTTTGATACGAAGCTTTTCATGTTTTCAATTCTTTTTTGAATAACAGACCCGAACTCTTTAACGGCCACGAGGCAGCAAATTCCCACAAGACTTGAAATAATGATGTACTCCATGATGCCTTGACCTTTTTGGTTGAGTATTTTGTTCATAAAGCAATCTCCTTTGTTTGGTTTTGAGAGAGTGTTTATAATCGATGTAATCTTTTCATTCGATAAAAAGTAACTGATAGATGCTTAATTTTTCTGAATCGAAAAAACAGGCTTGTGAATATTTTGAGAAGGATTAAAATATAGGAATGGAAGAAAATAATAAAGTTATCATTTTTGAAAAAAAAGAAATTTTTCTCATTTTGGTCTTGGTCGTTATTCTGTTAATAACAAGTTTTACAATTGGAATAAACCTAGGAAAAAAGCTTGGCCTGACCAAATCTGGAGTAAAACAAGAGGATATTCAGTCTGCTGAATATAAATCAGTAGATGAAGAAGAAGCTGATAAAACATTTTCTGATGAATCAAAATTATCGGATGAAGAAAAACTTCAAAAACTTAAAGCAGAGTCAGAATTAAAACTTCAAGGTCAACTTGATAAGTTCACAAAAAATGAAACTATTCTGAGTGAAGAAAAGTCTAGTGCTCCAAAGCCTGAAGTGATTGAAACAAGTAGCTCTCCGGAATTTGATCAAAAAAGTTTAAGTGGAAAATTTACTATTCAATTAGGCTCTTATAACACAATTGAAGAAGCAGAAAAATTTGCTGAAGGATTTACTGCTAGAGGCTACACTCCGATTATTAATCAAGCCTCACTTCCTGATAAGGGAGATTGGTTTCGAGTGAGTTTAGGAACGTTTAATTCTATAGAAGAAGCGAAGTCATATATTAAATCTCAGGAGAGCTTGTTTTCTGGACAAGATCACGTGATCGTTCAATTTCCTTAATAATAGAATCCCATTTCAAACGCAACAGATAGCCATCCTAGACTGAGACTTCTTTCCGATTTACTTTCATCCCCAATAGCTCGTCTTGTAACAGAAGCAACGTGATAGGAAAATTTACCACCATAAAAAAAAGAAGTTTGTGTTCTTTTATGTAGTCCATAACTTGTTGCTAGTCCAAAACCTTGGTACCTTTCTTTAGAAAAACTTTCGTTCAAGACAATTCCATTTAAAAATACGTCAATCGACTCAAACGTATCTTCTGTATCAAAAAAATCGAGGAGCAATTTGAATCGATAACCAACACCTGGTCCAAAACCTAAAATAGTATCTTTAACATCTGATGGCCTTTGAAAAGATGCTTCTGAGTTAGCTCCTCCGATGGATACATTTTCAGTAATATTTTGAAAGTATGCCCTATGTTGAAAAACTTGAGCTCCCCACCATAATCGATCATACTCATTTGATCTTGTCATGTAATTTACTTCACCACCAAGAATCTCATAAATATGTTCATAATCACCGGCCACATGAAAAGATAGTGAAAGACGGTTTTTATCGTCTCCAGTAAATGTTCTTTGATCTTTAATACCTAAGTCAGTGTTAAAGTTGTAAATCATGCTTTCGTTACGAAGATATTTTTCAGGTTTTTTGACAAGAATTTCTTCTGTTTCGGGGGAGATTTCTTTTTCGTCCAACTCATACAGAGTAGTCGCATGTGTATAAAAAGAAGTTAAGAAGGCTAAAAAGAGGATATTCATTTACTTAACCGCCAATGATTCAAAATTTTCACCAGGAAAATCTTCTAGACCCATGTAGTCTGAGAGTTCAATCTTTTTTACAAGATGATCGAATTTTACATTTTCTGAATTTATGTGAGAGTTTACTAAATTATCTATCGCCAGTTTAATATCTGCATAGGTTGTCTTCCCTGATACATAATTATCAAGAACGGAATCATAATTGCTTTGAGCATTTTTGTGTTGATACTGAGCTATGTCGACTTTTTGCTCTAAATATCTAATGGTTTTATAAATTGTTCGTACTTTTACATCTAAAGATCTTTTTGTGTTGAAAAAATTAATTTCAGAAATTCTTTGAGAGAGATACGCCTGTTTGTTTGTTCGAGAGTTAAAAAAGCCACCCTCTCCTAAAAGGTTCCATCTCATATTAATGCTCGCAACTAATTCTACGTTTCTATTGCCAGCACCAGTTTGGTAATTCCAAGCTGTGCCGTTAGGATTAAAACTTGAGCTATAGGAACCTAGATTCAGTGTAAATCTTGGGAGTGGTAAATTTTCTTTTAATGTTCTTTCATAATTTCTGCTAGAGTTGTCATAGTTAAGTTTTGCATCTCTGAAATCAACGCTAGATTCTTGAGAGTAGCGAAGAGCTTCTTCCATGGAAGTATTTAATCCAACGAATTTTAATTGCTCAACAGTTCTGTAAGCTCCTTGGTATTCATCTCCAAGAAGATTCGCCATTTTTTCTTCTTCTATTCCGACTTCAAATTGAGCTTGTTGATATTGAGTCTGGGCACGAAGATATTCAGATCTTGTCTGATAATATTCTTGAACAGATATTTTTCGTAGCTGAAGTTTTTCTTTGGCAATTCTGTGGATGAAAGAAGTTTGTCTGACTTGTTCTTGATATACTCTTAAAATTTCTTTTGTTCTAATGAGATTGAAGTATTGATTGATGAGAGCAAATTTTAATCTTCTTCTCGCTTCTTGAAGTTGTTGATTGGCCCGATGAAGAGTTTGCTTGGAGTTTAGATAAGAGAGATAATCTCTTCCCCAGTTAAAAACGGTATAATCTTCAATGACAAAACCGACACTTCCAGAAGGAGCATCTTGAGCACCCATTCCTTTAAAGTGGGAAGAGGAAGAGTGAATACGATCAATCAAGTGATTGTTGGTTTCCATATTCAGGGACATATTTGGAAGCCAAAAGGATTGGAATAGATCAGTTTTACTCAGTTCATTTTGCTCTTTTTGCAGAAATCGAATCTTTTCAAAAGGATTACGTCTGAGTCCCTCTTCAATGACAGAACGTAAATCAAGTATTCTACCTGATCTATCTAATGGAGCTTCAGTAGGATCAATTTTTCTTTTTGATGTAGACCATTTTTTGGGTTTAGAGGTGTCAAAATCCTGAGATTCTTCAGTGATGTCTTCAGTAATTTTCGTTTCTATACTTTCTAATTCATCCTGCCCAAAGAGGGTGCCTGAGTAAATGAAGAAAATAATTGCAAGGTATCTAACCAAAAAATCCTCTCTGAGCAAAATTTAAATGAGCTAAATAAGTCTAACATTAAGAAATTAAAGAAGTAAAATAGCTTATTAGAGTGCCAGGCCTGGGCATCCAGCTCGGATGAGAGTCTCTTCTAGATTTTCTATATTAAGAGTTGTGAGGTTCAACTCATTTTTAATTTTTATTTGAGTGGCCTTTAATTTTGCTATTGCAATTTCTCTTGATGTGGGAGTTTTCTTTATCAACAATTGATTTCGTTGAAGTAGTCCATTTAGTTTTTGTTGGTTTTTGATTTTTTCACTTCTTTGAGTGTGAAGCTCCTTGCATCGGATGCTGAGTGCTGGTCTTGTGATCGGGTCTTGGGTAAGCGCGTTATCTTGGGCGTGTGAAATGATGGAAAAGGAAATGACAAAAAAATACACAAAATTTCTCATACCCAATCTTATCACGAGGTCTATATTCCTCAATAGTGAAATTGTTTTTTCAATTGGTTGTCGATGGGCAATAAGAGGCTTAATATAGGGGGTCAATTATAAAAGAGGAAGTATGAGTTCTGTTGTTATTCTTATTCCTGCTCGATATGGATCTAGTCGCTTCCCAGGTAAGCCTCTGGCCCAAATAGCTGGGGTAAGTATGGTGGAGAGAGTTTACAAAAACTGTTCCCAAAGTGGGTATAAAACTTTTGTTGTCACAGATCATGATTTAATTGAATCAGAAGTAAAAAAATTTGGGGGCGAAGTCATTCGAATTGATGATGATGTTCCATCGGGATCAGAGAGAATCGCTTTGGCCTATGATAGATTTTTAAAAAAATTAAATCCTCAATTGGTGATAAATGTTCAAGGAGATGAACCTCTTTTAACGGCGAAAAGTCTAAGGTCTTTAGCTGAATTTCACCTTTCAACAAATTTTAATATCGTGACCCTGATAAAAAAAAGATCAACCCTTGAAAATGATTTTTTGAATCCAAATGTTGTTAAAGCTGTGTGGTCTCCCACAGATTTTAAATGTCATTATTTTTCAAGGCAGAGTCTTCCGTATTCTAGAGATCAAGTAAGTGACTATCCTTGGTATCAGCATATTGGAGTTTATAGTTATAGACCAGATTCATTGTTAAAGTTTGTGAAGCTTCCGGTTTCAAACCTTGAAAATCTTGAAAAACTTGAGCAGTTGAGGGCGATTGAAAATCAAATGTCGATTGGTGCTATCTTAACAGATGAAAAACTTCTTGGGGTTGATTCTCCTGAAGATATTAAAAAAGTGGAAGAGGTGCTTCGTGAAAACTCAAAATAAAAAATTTATTTTTATTACTGGAGGCGTGACAAGCTCACTTGGAAAAGGTCTTGCCGCTGCAAGTATTGGATGTCTTCTTGAGCGTCGAGGAATCAAAATAAATATGCTGAAAATGGATCCATACATCAATGTTGATCCAGGCACAATGAGTCCAACTCAGCATGGGGAAGTTTTTGTGACAGATGATGGAGCCGAAACGGATCTTGATTTAGGTCATTATGAGAGATTTACTTCCCTGACTTTATCTCGAGAAAATAATTTTACTTCAGGCAAAGTTTATTTGCAGGTGATTGAAAATGAACGTGAAGGAAAATATTTAGGAAAAACCGTTCAGGTTGTCCCTCATATTACAGATGAAATAAAAAGAAGAATTCGTCTTGCTTCTGAAAAATGCGATCTATTAATTGGAGAGATAGGAGGAACAGTTGGTGATATTGAGTCCCTTCCATTTCTTGAGGCCATAAGACAATTTTCCCTTGATGTTGGGGTTGAAAATGTTCTTTTTATACATTTGGTTTTAATTCCTTATATTGAAGCAGCAGGGGAACTTAAATCAAAACCGGCCCAACACTCAGTTAAGGAGCTCAGATCAATTGGACTTACCCCACAGATGATTATTTGTCGGGCAGATAGGCAAGTGGATCAATCTATCCTGGATAAAATCTCACTCTTTTGTAACGTTTCAAAACAAAATGTTTTTCAGTCAATCGACCTAGACTTAATTTATAAGGTTCCTCTTGCATTTCATGAGCAGGGACTAGATCGAAGAATTACTGAACTTCTAGGAATGTGGGCGGTAGAGCCTAAAATGGATGAGATTAAAAAAGTTATTTTTAATTCAGAAAATCCGTTGAAGTCAGTCAATATCGGAGTTGTTGGAAAATATACCGAACTTATTGAAAGTTATAAGTCTCTCGATGAGGCTTTGAAGCATGCAGCGATATTTAATCAGGTTAAGTTGAATCTTATTTATATAGATGCTGAGGATTTAGAAAAAGGGATTAAAACTGATCTTCTTCAAAAGGTAGAGGGTATATTAGTGCCTGGGGGATTTGGATCTAGGGGAGTAGAGGGAAAAATTCTCGCCATTAAATTTGCCAGAGAGAATAAAATTCCTTTTCTCGGAATTTGTCTTGGACTTCAACTTTCGATAATTGAATTTGCAAGAAATGTTATAGGAATAAAAGCAGCAACTAGTATGGAGTTTTCAGATCATGGAGAATTTCTTGTCCATTATATGCAAGGACAAACGAAGGATGGTTCGAAAGGTGCGAGTATGAGGCTTGGAGCTTATGACTGCGAACTTGAAGAAAATTCTCTTGCCTTAAGAATATATGGAACGAAAAAAATTTCAGAACGCCACAGACATCGTTTAGAAGTGAATAGCCAATATGAAAGACAACTTACTGATCATGGATTAAAAATTTCAGGAAAAAATACAAAGCTGAATTTAGTTGAAGTGATTGAATTATCGGATCATCCATTTTTCATCGCTTGTCAGTATCACCCAGAATTTAAATCGAGGCCTTTTAATGCTCACCCATTATTTGCAGGCTTTGTTAAGGCAAGTTCTAAACTTTAGGAGAAAAATGATGAAAAAAATGGATTTCTATATTGGACCATGTGTAATTGAAAGTGAATCTTTAGCTAAGCAAATTGCGGAGACACTACTGAAAGATTTAGATCCATTTAAAAATGAAATTCAACTTCATTTTAAGGGAAGTTTTGATAAGGCCAATCGTTCTTCTTTTACTTCTTATAGAGGTCCTGGAATCGAGGAAGGGCTTAGAATTTTAAAATTGATTAATCAGAATTATCATTTACCTACTTTGACTGATTTTCACCAGCCTGATCAGGCCATGAAAGTTGCAGAGGTTGTTGATGTATTGCAAGTACCAGCTTTTTTGTGTCGTCAAACAGATATGATCTTTGCAGGAGCAGAAGCTTGTAAAAAATTTAACAGAGAACTAAAGATTAAAAAGGGGCAATTTTTATCTCCTGAAGAGACAAAAAATATTGTTGATAAGGCTTCCCATTTTTTACCCAAGGAGAAAATTATTTTAACCGAGAGAGGATCATCATTTGGTTATAATAATCTAGTAGTTGATATGGCCTCATTTCAAATCATGAAATCATTTGGCGTAAGGGCCATTCATGATGCCACTCACTGTGTTCAAAGACCTGGAGGTTTAGGAACGGCAACTGGTGGAAAAAGAGAACAAATTCTTGTGCTAGCTAAAGCAGCTGTCGCGGCGGGTGCGGATGGAATTTTTATTGAATGTCATCCTGATCCTAGTGTTGCTAAATCTGACGCAGCTACAGCTCTTCCTCTTAATGAAGTGAAGAGTGTAGTGGAGAGTCTTTTGAAAATTAGAAGGGCGGTTTCTTAATGGACTTAAGAGTTGTTGCAAAAAAACATGAAGAAAAATTAAAAAAGATTAAAGTGCTTGCCTTTGATTTAGATGGAATTCTAACCAATGCCCATGTTTGGTGGGCATCTGAAGAGGTTGGTTTTAATCGAGCTTTTAATATTTATGATGGTTATGGGATGAAACTTCTCATGCTCGCAGGATTTAAAGTTGGAGTCATTACTGGAGGGAACAGCGTTTCTGTAAACAAGCGAGTTGAGCAATTAGGGCTTGATTTTTGCTACTCTGGAAATGAGGATAAACGTTCAGCCTTTAGAGATCTTATGCAAAAGTATAATGTGGATGCATCAGAGATTTTATATATGGGTGATGAACTTTTTGATATCCCCTTACTTAAAAAAGCTGGATTCTCTGCGACTGTTCCAAATACTTCTGAAGAAGTTAAAGATATCGTTGATTACGTTACAAAAAGATCCAGTGGTGAAGGATGTGCGAGAGAAGTGATTGATCTTGTTCGATACATTCATGGAGTGACCCCAGAACTTGAGGAGTTATAATGTTGGGTAAGAGACTATATAAGACATCAATGTTGAATATATTTAGATTGATCATACTTTTTATTTTTGTTTTTTTTCTTAATGATTTTTACTTGGACACTTTTACTCAAGAGAAGTTTCAACTAGAGGCTAAATTTAAAATAATTGATGTCATCAATTATCACTATCGCTATCCTTTGGAGTTTATCACTTTCTTTTTCCTTATTTTCTATCCTTGTCTCTATTACGCTTTTATCCGGGGAGTTAGATTTTACGAGAAAGGATTTATTTATAACAGAGGAATACCTTTTCTTTCGAAGACTGTTTTGTACTCAGAGATTGAATCATACAAGTTGCTTCATCCGGAGTTTGCCATTTCAATTACAACTAAAGATAAAGATATTTTTGTTGTTGCTGACAATTCAATGGAAAGGGTTCTTGCTATCATTGATCAACACGGAGTGAAAGGAGATCTTGCCAAAGATGAGTATACCAAGCTCATTATAAATTATAGAAAATTTTTAATGATTATCCTTTCTTTCACGGCCGTGGTTTTTATTCTACAAAAATTTGGATTTTTCTTAAGGTAGGATTTTTTTAGATTTAGCTTTTTCTAAACGATTCCAGATGCCCTTCCATTCCTCTTGAGTTTCAAGATTATTTTGATAGCAAAGGATTACGTCAAATCCTTCTTCATCAAAACTTCTCATCTTGGCATAAAGTTCTCTTGAGGCAATATTGGCAGAGCTAGGCTGATGCCAGTGGGCAGGTTTAGTAAAATTACTTTTTAAATCAGATGTTTCCCAATTAAAATTTTGCGGAACAATGATTAAAGGTATTTGAGGCATGTAGTGATGCTCAAGTTGCCCGGGAGCAACGGGACTTTGATGGTAGATGATTTCAATATCATAACCATGTTTCAAAAGAATTTCTTTGATAGATTTCGCTGTAAAAAAACCTGGTCTAAATATTTTGGCCACAAAGCCAGATTCAGTCCTTTCAATTCCAAGAACGGTTGATTCAATACCTATTGAGCAAGGCCCTCCATCTAAAATGGGAACTTTTCCGTTAAATTCCTTCTCAACATGATCTGCAAGAGTTGGAGATGTTCTGCCAAATTTATTGGCACTTGGTGCAGCGATACCACCCTCAACTAAAGAGAGCAGTTCAAGAGTCAAGGAATGATTTGGACAGCGAAGGCCAACCGAATCAAGTCCTGAAGTAATCATCGGGTTAAGATCTGAAATTTTTTTTGAAATAAGAGTTAAAGGGCCTGGCCAGCATTCAGTTGCTAAAATTTCATGTATAGGAGTCCAATCAGAACTTAGAGCTTTGGCCTTTTCTTTTGAGTCAATATGGACGATGAGTGGATCAAAAAACGGTCTCTCCTTAGTTGAAAAGATTTTTTTTATTCCCTCAGCTGAATTAATCCAGGCACCAAGTCCATAAACCGTCTCGGTGGGTATAGCGACAACTCCATCGTTTAAAATTATATTTTTTGCATCATTTAAGTTTATTCGCACATTACTCACCTAAAATTGTTGCAGGGGCCCTGGAGCCTTTTGAACGTTTAAAGTTATCAATAACCCCCAATCCTCGAAATTGTCCAGAAGAAAACACTTGAACAAAGGAATTACCTTGAGAGGTTTTTGCTTCTATTCTTCCACTAAGAAATGTCAGTTCTTTACTAAATAAATCAAAGACATCGGATAAGTTTTTTGATTCTTTGAAGTAATAAAGAATGAAGCTCCTGAATTTTTTCAAAGATGGTTGCATTGAATTCGAATGAAAATCATCGATGAATGTTTGATAAAAATGACCCATTTTTTTTACACAAGATTCATTGCCGATTTGGATTTTTGCAGCAAGTACTTTTCTTTTCTCTAGATCAGACCAGTCATTGACTCTATTAGATTGGCATACTTCTGCAATGTTCTTCCAGATATTATCATCTCCTTGTCCAATGAAGTATTGAAATCCTACAGAATCAATTCTTAAAATTGAATCGATTGAAAGAGGTCCTTTAATGTCGTTTTTATTCAAAAGATTTTGAATCTCTGAAGGTAAGGTCGTGTATTCAGAAATAAAATTATTCGCCGATTTTTTGATATATTTTGTATACCATTTGTCAGTTTTACCTGCTTCAAAATGAAGTTCAATATTAAAGGAAAAATCTCTTAATGAAGCGACTCGATTTAATTCAGGATCAATTGATTGTGGAGTTGTCGCTTCATATTCTAAGTTGAATTTCTTTTTAAATAAAACTGCATTAGTTACACCTGAAGTGAATTTGAAAATTTTATAAATGACCGCTGAAAAAATTCGACTAAGAAAATTTTGAATGACTTTAACAGATTGAGAGTAGTGTTTATAAAAAGTTCTAATTTCACCATTGTTAATAACTTTGATTTGTTCTGTTTGTGATTTTTCAAGTCTTCCAAAAATTAGTAAACTTCCTTTCATTTCCATCGACTGTGAAGTTGAATTATCTAAGCTTTGCACATAAGGGCTTAGAAGATCAATTTTTGAGTAACCTCTTACAAGGGAATTAAGTTCTTTTTTTGTTTTTTCATTTTCATTTATAGAAGACCATATTGTTTGATTGAAACTGAGAGTCTGATTGACCTCTTTGGAATATTCATAATTAAGATCAAAGTTAAGTAAAGTGAGTTTGATGAGTTTAAAAAAATCCAATTGCAAAGAAAGAGAGCTTTGGGCCTTTGAAGATAGTTCTGATTCTAAAATAAACCTTAATCTCTCCGCATTTGTATCTCTCGATTTACCCGATGCTTGAAGAATTGTGCTTTGATTATATGCTAATTCGGCCAGAAATGCAGCACCACCAGAGAATCCGTAAAGAGGCGGAGTTGAAATCATACCTCCTGCTTGAGCAGTCCAGAAATCTTCTTTTTTTATTATTTCATCTTTATTAAGAGATTCTATTTCTTTTAAATTAAATTTTGTAAATGGAAGAAATAGTTTTGTAAAATCTGCAGTAAGTCCTTTTTGATAGGAGTCTGCATAGTGATAACTTGTATAAACTCTTTTAAAAGTGATGCCTGCAAAAGCGCCAATCTCACGAATGTTCATTTCAACATAGCCAGCTTCTGATAGTTTTTCTAAAAAGGTTGCGGCATTAATCTCTAATGTGAACATATCTTGAATGAGCCAGTTGTCTCCAAACAGATTTGGAGTCACCTGTCTGTCGGCATAAATCGTGATCGCTCCCATCGGTTTTTGCCAACTAAAACCCGTGAAATTCTCAACTCCTAAGTTAAATTGATGGTTTATATGGTTAATTTGATTTACCTCTGTTTGACCAATTTCTTGATGGTACTGATTAAGGTATTCTCTAATTCTTGCATAAAGAGGAGATTCATCTTCTGATGGAAAAGGAGATTGTTCAGTGGACGTTGATCCTGAAAGAAGTCCCCCTAGAATCATGTTGAGAAAATCATTTTTTCCGTCAATGATTGATTTTTGAGTTCGTGTTTTTAAATTTTTTCTCGCAGACGTATTGTCTTGAATAATTCTTTCGAGATTCGGGGAGATCTTTATATGATTAAACTCTGTTGCGAGACAATGAGAGGAAAAGATGATAAAGATAAGCATCCATACTTTTGACATAAATACCTTTCTCTCGGCATTCAGTTGCCAAGATCAAGATCCTTATCGGCTTTAATGGGGTGTTTATTTAGTCAGGTATGTATTTAAAATTACTTAAGTCTCCATGGAGCAGTTAGTTATGAGTCATGAAAAATTCAGAAATTTACTAGATCAAAGTTATCAATGGCCTGATTACTATGAGTTTAAGTTTATCGTTAAGATTTCTGAAAAAGAGATTATTATTCAAAAATTGATTCACTTTCAAATAATTGAAACTCCGTCAAAAAATGGAAATTATGTTTCCATTTCTGCAAGAAAACTCATGTCTTCAACCGATGAAGTTATAGCTATCTATGAGATGATGAGTTCTATTAAAGGAATCATTAGTCTATAAGATGGGACAAATTTATGAATTTTCAGACAGCTTTAGTTTTAGGTGGTGGAGCTTTTAGTACCTCGATTGCTTTTGTGCTCTCTCATAATTTTAAAAATGTTTTTATTAAAGTTCGATCTTTAGAAAATCAATTTGAAATTAATAATGGGGAAAATAAAACCTATCTTCCGGGTTTAAAATTACCTTCAAATATCAAATCAATTTTGAATTGGGATGAGTTGGGCCAAAATGATGAAGAGAATGTTCAGCTTATAGTCTCTGGTCTTCCTATGTCAGGGATAGATGAATTTTGCAGAATTCATGCTGAGTATTTAACAAAGCATCTTGAAAAAAATATTCCTTTCATAAATCTTGCCAAGGGAATTGAAGCGGAAAATTTAAAGCTTCCAGATGAGTTATTTTTAGATCATTTTGAGTGCTATAGAAATCAATTTATGTTTCTTTCTGGGCCTTCATTTGCAAAGGAAATTATTGAAAAGCAAATTACTCTTGTTTCTCTTGCAGGAGAAGATCGAGATCTACTTTTAAAAACTTGTGAAATGCTTGGAACCGATTTTTTTAAGGCCTTTCCTACCACAGATGTGAAAGGGGTTCTTCTTGGAGGAGCACTTAAAAATGTGATCGCTATTGCAGGTGGGATTATGGAGGGTCTTGGATATAATCATAATACCAGGGCTGCCCTCATTACTCGTGGAATAGTTGAAATGCTACGCTTTGGGCATCTTTTTGGAGCGAAACCTGAAACATTTTATGGCCCCTCTGGAATGGGAGATTTGATTTTAACCACTACTGGAGAGCTCTCAAGAAACAAGTCCTTCGGAATTGAAATTGCAAAGGGAAGAAGTCCTGATGAGATTATTCGTTCTTCAAAATCAGTCGTAGAGGGATATAAAACAACTAAAGCTGCTTATCATCTTGCGATTAAAAAAAATATTAGGGCCCGAATTTTTACGGGCCTTTATCAGGTTTTGTATGAGAAGGCTGAGCCGAGTGAAGTTATCCAGCAACTAATGAAGTTGCCCCCTAAGTTTGATGATGATGTTTAAGGTAGATTTTGTTTTAGTTTACCTAGGCTCACAGTTTCACCTAGAGAGATAAGTTTTCCATCTGGAAGCTGAATGAAGTAGGCGGGAACGCCAACCATATTATTCTTGAGCAAGAATTGAGTAATTTTATCATCTCTTTTAGTCCAGTCTGCCCTAAGAAGTGTGAGATTTTTTTCTTTGGCAAAATCTTTAAAACTTTGAGTATCTAATACAAGTTTTTTATTCACCTTACAGGTTAGACACCATTCTGCAGTGAAATCCATGAATACTGTTTTACCTTTTAGCTCTTCAAGTGATTCGGGACTCCAAGGTTGCCAAAGCTCAGATTGGGTTATCTCGTTTGCAGTTGGACGAAGGGGTAAGTTTCCAAGGGCCATCAAAGTAAAAATAATGGGGAACATTAAAGAAAAAAGCTGAAGCCATCTTTTCGTTGAAATTTTTTTGATAAAGAAAAAAGCAAAAAACCAGAAGGTGAAAAGTAAATTTAACTTCCAGCTGACTTTATCGAAATCCACTAAACTTACAAAAACATCATAAAGCCAGATGATTGTTATAATCAGAGAAAGTCCTAAAAAGTATTTTAATTTCTCCATCCATATTCCTGGCCTAGGGAGAAAATGCAATGATTTTGGGAAAGCAGCCGTTAAAAGAAAGGGAAGACTTAGACCTAGTCCTATAAAAAAGAATTGTAGAAAAATCATTTCATAACTTGAAGTAAAGGCAAAAGTCAGTGCAGTTCCAAGAAAAGGAGCTGAGCATGGAGTAGAAAGAATTGTGGTAAGAACCCCAGAGAAAAAATCACCGGAATAACCTTCATCAACTTTTAGGTTTCCAAATTTGGCCCCGCCTGGAGTTCTAAACTCAAAGAGCCCAAAGAGGTTAAGCGAAAGAATAAACAAAATGATCATCATCACGAGAACAAATGAAGGAGACTGCAATTGAAATCCCCATCCAATTTCTTCCCCTGTTGCTTTAAGTCCTGCAATCACAAGGGCAAGTGCCATAAGGCTTGATATGACTCCAAGTGAGTAGCTTAGGTTATGAATAAATAATTTTTTTTGGCCTAAGTCCTGGTGTTTAATAAGACCAAAAAGCTTAAGAGAGATAACTGGAAGTACACAAGGCATGAGATTGAGAATTAAACCACCAAGAAAGGCAAAGAAGATAAATTTTAATAAGGAAGATGCTTCTGGTTTGGTCTTCGTTGACTCAGAATCCAGAGAAAGATTTTTGTAAAAATCATCAAGGACAGATGTTGCTTGAGAGAAATTTTTAATATTTAAATTAATAACACTTACTTTATTATCAAGAGGAGAGTTTAGGAGAAATTTTAATTCATATGGCGCTTTAAAAGCACCGTCTTTTGGTAGGTCATTAGGAGGATCTTGGTATTCACCATCCCAATCAATTTCAGTCTTTCCGTAGAATGTTTGATCTTTTAAAAAAAGAGTTTCTCTTTTAAATCCCCAAGGAATTTGAGGAAAGGCGGTCAGAAGAGGCAGTTCTTTAGGTAGTTTTTTTGAAGATGTATTTTTTAAAGAGTAGTGCAGAGTTAATTTGTTCTCTTGACCACTTCTCGTTAAGTAATAATCAAAATCTTTTGGAACCGAAGATGTTTCAGGAAGTTCTTCAAAACTTTCTGCAAATTCAGTCTCCCTGTATGAAGGAATGGGGCGAGTTGAAACAAAAGTTTGATTTAATTTGAATTCTAATTTTGCTTCTTGTGGAATGCAGATATCCTTGCAGATGAGGATCCCTATATGAGCAATTAAATCTTTTTCAGGATCATCAAAAAAGAAATGCTGAGTATCGGCATACCCTATGGTCATAATATCTCCGGACTCTATGTAGCGTTTTGGAGCCGGCCATTCATATTCCTTAAGATTTAAGGGAGAGTTGTTATGGAAAAATTTAAAACTTTCGGCAATTCCTGCATCTCCAGGATTCTTCCAGTAAGTATGCCAACCTTTTTCATGCTGAATGGAAATGACGATCTTTTTATTCCATTTTTGAAGCGATATAGTTGCATGTTCCTCTTTTGCAAAAAGAGGGGCACAAAAACAAAGAATTAAAAATATTAATTTATTCATAGGTAGCCTTTTATGAGAAATTTTCCCTCAAGAATTATATGCCTGACAGAAGAATCAGTCGAGACTTTGTACCTGCTTGGTAAGCAAGATTGTATTGTTGGCGTCAGTGAATATGTTAGGCGTCCAAAAGAGGCGATGTCTTTGCCAGTAGTGACACAATTTATTAGATCAGACTCAGACCAAATAATATCCCTGAAACCTGACCTCGTTCTAGGTTTTTCCGATCTTCAAAAAGATATTGCGGCTGAGCTTATTGGACGTGGGCTTAATGTATTTGTGACTAATCAGAGAAGTACTAGAGAGATTTTAGACTATATTTTGATGCTTGGAAGACTTGTTGGTGAGGAGGGAAAAGCAAGGGATCTTATTTTGAAATTTGAATCTAAAATTAAACAATTTCGGCAGATGGGTTCAGAGCTTAAGGTTAGACCGCGGGTTTATTTTGAAGAATGGGATAGACCTCGAATTAGTGCTATAGGGTGGGTTTCCGAGCTTATTGAAATATGTGGTGGTATGAATATTTTTTTTGAGAAATCTCATTCTTTGGCCAAGGATAGAGTTGTGACTGATGAAGAAATCCTTGCCCTTAATCCAGATATCATACTTCCCTGTTGGTGTGGAAAGCCTTTTAATTTAGTCCAATTTCATAAAAGAGCTGGCTATCAAAATATTGGGGCCGTAAAAAATCAACAAATCTTTGAACTTCCTCCAGAAATCTTCCTCCAACCTGGGCCAGCACTTTTTGTGGATGGATTAGATATGTTATTTAATATATTTAAGTCTTTTAGTGGCCCTTGACTTCGCTCGAACTGGGCATATATTTTCTGATATGAGAAAGAATTTTTGGATTATAGTCATAATTATTTCTTTAGCTTCAATATTTGCTTTTGCTCAAAAACAAAAAGATTCGAGAGAAGAGCGAATTAAAAAAGCACTTCAAATGCGTGAAGAGCTTCACCGTCGTCTTTTTGAGCATTTCTTCAATGGGTCTCTGTCAACAGAGGATATTTTTAAAGATATGGATTCTCTTTTTGACGATAGTCTATCTGGTTTAGGTTCAAATTTTTTAGGAGGAGAGTCTGAACATTTTCAAATGTCATGGTCAGAATCTAAGGAGGGGCGAAGCCTTCTGATAAAGCCTAAAAGTAAGGATCAAAAGTTTGAAATAAATGTGGAACATGGAATGATAAAAATAGAGGGTAAAACAGAAGAAAAGACGGAGTATGGAACTTCAATTTCTCAGTTCTCTCAAAGTTTTTCTGTTCCTCAGGATTGTGACTCAACGAAAGTGAAAATTTTAGAAAAAGAAGGTAATATTCTCCTTTCTTTTCCTTTTATAGGCGGGATTCAAAAGCAACCTGTGAAGCCTCAAATTGCTCCAAAAAAAGAAGACCGATTCCCATTAAAGCCTTCTCAAGGTGATGTCGAGATTTAGATCTAACTCCTTGAAATCATTTTTTTAAGAGGGGGGAGGAAAAATTATCCTCATATTTATGCCGATAAGTACGATAAGTGGGTTAGGACAACCTCACGAAGGAAATCAAATGTTTAAGACGATTGCACTCTTTTTTGTTTTAGGTTTGATGGTAAGTTGTGCCTCTTATCATAATGAGAGAACAATTTCCTCTCTAGATCAGGAAGCTGATCATCAACCAAGATATGAAAGAAGTTTGAGATAAGAAATTATCTCTTCTTCCACTCAGGAATCTCTTCAACTTCTTGAAGAATTCTTTTGTATGAATCGAGTCTACTGAGAAGAATATTTCTATCAAATTCTTCTAATGACTTACTGAAAAAATAACATCCCTTGCTGTTTTCATCATGTGAGCAATTACTCGCGAATTGACATTTTACCGAGGCTTCATAAACATCTGGGAAACTTTCTAGTAATTCTTGTTTAGTTAAATCAGTAAGTGACATTGATCTAATGCCAGGTGAGTCAATTAAACTAAATTCACCAGCATTGATAAGTTCTGCCCAAGTAGTTGTATGGGCCCCTTTTCCCACCTTTCCCAATTCTCCACTTAAGAGTTTTACTTTTCCCTGACTTAATTGGGAAATCAGTCGGCTTTTACCTACTCCTGAATGCCCAAGTACGATAGCCGTTTTCCCAAGAAGCTCGTGCTGAAGTTCTTTAAATCCTAGAGAGAGGTAGATTTGTGAATAATCTGGATTTTCAGAGCAAACTTCGAAAACTTTAACATTTAAGCTTCTAAGTCTTTGGGCCTCAAATTTGATATCGAATTGGTTAGATTCGTACAGGTCCATTTTGTTAAAGATAACGACTGCGGGAATTCCCCAGAAAATAGACCTTGCAAGATAACGATCAACTAACCCTCGTTTATAATCAGGTTTCCCAGCATTTGTAATGATAAGCATAAGGTCCAGGTTACTTGCTATAACTTTTTGTTTTTGTTCCCTAGGTAGGGTTCTGAAAATAAAATTTATTCTTTTCTCAACTTCAACAATAGTCCAATCTTCTTGAGTTGATTTTGGCCTTTGGAGTTGAACCCAATCACCAACGACTAAATGATCTTCCTTTAACAAGGTGGCCAAAGCAGTCGCAACAACCATTTCTTGGGAGTCTTGAATTAAGCATTCAAAGTTTCGTTTGGAAGATTTTAGAATTCTGGCCCTATGTAACATAATCACATCTTAGCATAAAACTTATCATCCTTACGATTGACAAATTTTGATAGGATCGCTAAAGTTGGCTCCTATCTTTTAATGCGCACTGGTAGCTCAGTTGGATAGAGCAACCGCCTTCTAAGCGGTAGGTCACAGGTTCGACTCCTGTCTAGTGCGCCATTTTAATCCGTTTGTCACTCTGTTTATCATGTCGATGGATTCGATTTTTCGATTCACTCCGTCAGTACCTACATAGAGGATCTTTATACTTCTCATTCTTGAATTCGTGCTTCGTAGGATAGACATGTCGAGAGAATTCCGTATTGATCTCCTGCTTTTTTAAGAACTGAAGTGAATCTTCTTTGATTGTAAAAATGATAGCCGATGAAGCGCAGGGGGCTTTCCCACCATTCCAATTGGCTATTCCGATTTCAGGTAATCCATCATCATTCAAATCTTCCAAAAACTTATCTTTAACAACTGGAATAAAATGGGCTTGATGCCAAAGTTCATCATATGCATCGATAAAACTTTTATCCCATAAAACCTTACTCTTTTCTCTCATGAAAATTCTAATTTTCGTTTCCTCGTTTGAAGGATAATAGGAGATAAGAACTTCTTTCCCATCAGGTAGTTTTAAGAATCTTTTTTTCATGAGGGCTTCAACATAGGGGTCAGGGTCTGCGGCTAAGACGCTCAACGAGAGAAGCATTATACAGAATAAGAACTTTGCGGGCATAGGCCTCTCCTTCATGATTCCAGCGGTAGTAACCCTTGAGCATATTAAAAAGATTTTTAGTCTTCGGTCTTGTGTATTTGTTGCTTAACCAGCGAATGCCAGCTGCGATATTAATAACTGGATCAGCAAGATCGCTCATCTCTAGATCGAGATAATTATTTTTAAGATTATATTGGGAGTCTTCAGATTTTCCGTTTAGGTCTTTTCTGGTTGTGTTTGTAACTTGCATGAGTCCGGTAGCAGAACTTCCAGGTATTTTCGTTCTGACGGCAGGTCTAAAACGAGACTCAATGGCGATGATAGTTTTTATCAAAAAAGGATCAAGATCTTCAGGAAATTTCAACCCTTGCTCTTTCCAAAAGTCGAGCCAAAACTGGATGACAGAATCGAACTCAGGAAATTCACTATAGCCTTTGACGCTGCCAAGATTTGGATATTCACGGTCTCCGTGCCAATAGAGATAAAGCAGATTTTCAGGAAGGAGAACGGCCTTTTTGCCTCTATTCTTTCGAATATGAGCCTTCACAAAATATTTTATTCCATTTTTTGAAATGCGGGCCTGCTTCTTCACGACGTGTGAACCAGGAGGGGCCATCTTTAAAGTCGGTGGTCGCTTAACGATACTCATCTCTACGCAGCTTTCTTAAGTCTTTCAAGGCCATCAAGAATGAAGACCCTTATTAAAACCTGATAAGGGATTCCTTGCTTTTCAGCGAGGCTCTTAAGTTCTTGGATCGTGACTTCATCTAAAGCGACACTCGTTGGTTTCTTAGGTGAATCCTTGTAGCGTTTCATCGCTGCAAGAATTTTCTTCGAATCCAATTCGTTGTCGTTATCATACTCCTTGCGTGATCTTACGTAAGATTTCTTCATAAGTTTGTCTCTCCTTTTTGTGAGCAGGGCGGGCACTGATAACACGCACTCTGCCTTCTCTAAGAGTAAAAGCGATTTGCAAAAGTTTACCGTTTATAGTTGGGCCGACAAGGCCTAGACGTTGTTCATTGACTGGTGGACTAATTTGAAGCCCGAGAGGAAGAGCTAGTCCTGATCTGAAGACTGCCTCAACTTCCTCGATTGAGATTCCATGTTTTTTGGAGTTCTTGGTCAGATTACCGGTATCCCATTCAAATTCAAAATGAGAAGTTTCGAGTATCCAAAATAATAACCACTCAATAAAAATCCATTGCGCCATATAGGCACTATGATAACACTATTAAAAATACTTTTCAATAGTGTTATCATAGTGCCTAATCAATTGAATCTATTATGTGTTTTACACTTATCGGATGCCATTTTGGAATCTCAAGTTGCTGTAAGTTGTTTGTATTGCGATACAGGCTAAGCATGCGGTTCTGAAATCCACTACTCGGGTGCGCCATTTTTATTTCTCATAATTTCGTACTTAATTCACATGAGTTTCTTTTTTCTTACGTTCGTTTCTAACTGATCGAATTTTCAAACATTCTTATGAAAAATTCATCTATTTCTTGTAGTTTTCCGAAGAGAAAACTTATGAAAATAAATCTTTTGATTTTGGTCAGTTTTCTTATTTCGACTGTTTCCTGTTCACAGCTTGAAATAAGAAAGTGGAACCCTCATAAAGATGAACTCTCACAACAGATTCATAGAGACATAATAGATAATTTAAAAAATAGTTCTCATTCGCTCAGAGGCCCTGCTGGAGATAATTTTTTAAATGAAAGTTTTGACCGGTTAAAATACATGAGTCCCGGAAAATTTGAAATTTATGTTTTCCCTAAGTTTTCATCTATGACGAGCAAAGAGAACGGTGATGAAGATTACCTCGGTCCCCCAAAATTATTCGAGGTAAGTCTTCTTGCCGTTAATACTTGTGATCAGTTTATAAATTTTGGACTATTTAAAAAATTTAGACCCCAAGATATTTTTCCTGCTTCACTAGGGGAAAATAAAAAGCGTCATTGTGCAATTCTAGAAATTGAAAATAAATCATTAACTAGTATGAATAAGTCGCTTCTTAAGCAAGATGATCAGTTGGTTGTACGTATTTTTATCGATGACAATTATCAAACCTATGGTGTTGATCAAATCAACTATCAATCCAGGGGGGATTTTAAAATTATTCGTCGAATTGCGGAGAATGAATCATTAACTGCAGGTCTATCCTTCTTTCCAATGGATTTACCTATTGAAAGATCGATCCAAGAAAATGTTTCTCCTCCGGAAAATTTTGACCATCTTCTCGATGGAGTGGCCATCTTTCAAATTCGAAATAAATATTCAAAAAATTTTCAATCTACTCGATGTAACGGAAAAGTATATCGACACAAAGATCCATTTGGAGGAATTGTTCAAATCGGATGGTGCCAGGGATTTGCTTGGCCAACTTATTTAGAAAATTCGAGATATTTTTCAGTCACTTCATCTTTTAAAGTGGGCCGTTAAAATGAAGTTGATACTTTTTATGCTTTTTTTATCTTTCTACTCACATGCTCACAGATTTGATACTGGCCAGTTTGAAATTACGAAGACTAATTTTTCAGAGCTATTTAATAACTATCGTTTCTCTTCACCTGAAAACATTCCATGGGCCGGGAATTTTTTTCCCTATTCTCTAAATGGAACAGCAGTAAAACTAAATGCCAATGGCGATACAGATCCATCTGGGAGGTCACCGCTAGAAGCATACATTCAAATTTCTGAAAATAGTGATGATATTTTAGACTGGGAAAAGCAACATCACTCTTGTAAAAAGTTAACTGGAGATTTGAAAAAATCCTGTCAAGATTGGTGGGGCCATTGTAATGGTTGGGCCGCTGCCGCCATTAAAGAACAAGAGCCTCGTAACTCAAAAAAAATTAATTTTCGCGAAGTAAGTGTTGCTGATCAAAAAGGACTTTTATCTGAACTCTGGTTATCTTCTTATAGTTTGAATGCTGGTCTAACAGAGAAAAATATCAAAACTCAAAACTGGGTATACGATCATGACAACAAATCAGATGCCTATAAAAAATTTTGGGATATTACTCCTAGAGCCTTTTTCTTAATTCTGACAAATTATTTAGGTGCGATGAAGACTGGGGTTGTTATTGATCGATTTACTGGAGATGAGGTATGGAATCAACCTTTAGTTGGATACAGAATTCTTCCAATTAGGTCAGAAGATATTACAAAAATTAATGATCAAGGATACACCTACTGGAGTGCATGGATAAGAATAAAAATATTTTGGGCAAATGATATTGGATTAAGTTATGGACATGTGAGTAAACCCTTTAAAATTGACAAAACAAAAGATTCTGAGGAGCTTGAAGATCTATCAGAAGATTATCAAGGAAGAATACTTGCTTTTAGATTATTTTTTGATCAAGAAATTAAAATTGACTCCAGTGGAACAAAAATTACAAATGCTGGAAAAATTGTTGGAGAGGGAGTCTGGGATCATCAAGAGAATTCATTAGATTATACTTTGGATGAAATTAATCATACTCATCCTGATTTTATGTGGATACCCACTCAGGTGTTTCAAGATCAAACTGGCTACGGAAATCCGTTTATAGACGAAGAGATTGTAAATAATATTCTTTCATCAACAAATCTTTCTCCTAGAAAGAAGGGTCCATTTGAACTTAATGTCATTTTCTCAGACTCTTTGTTTAAAGGTCAGGCCTTAGATCCAATAAAAACCATGAAAAAAATAAAATCCATTTTAAGAAGAGAATCCATTAAGCATAACATAAAACCCGAGGATGTAGTTTTTCAGTCAGGTATTGTTCGTGTAAAAATAACTTTCCCATTTTGGATTGATACATCTTATTTATCGAACCTCTTTCTTTCGGCCGAATTACCATTTAAGATTGATTCCTAGTATTTTTTCAATAATTAATTCGGAGGAACATATGAAATGGTTTTTGCCTTTTGTTCTAATTTCATTCCAGCTTCTAGCTGCTGATTCTTTGAAAATGAAACCTGGACTTTGGAATGTTGAAATGAAAATTAAGGGCGCAGATGGAAAAGAATTTGATCCCTCTGCAAAAGTGAGAGAGGCACTTGCAAATATTCCGGAGGCCCAAAGGAAAAAAATGATGGAGATGATGGGAGAAATGAAACCTGCCATGTCTCAAAAAACTGGATTTGATGTTTGCTATACAAAAGAGATGATTGAGGACCCAACAGCTTTGGCAAAAAATGCGGGACAGCAGGGGAAATGTGATTCTAAATTAATCAGTCAATCGAAGTCAGAAGTTAAAACACAGTTTACCTGCAAAGATGGAACAACTGGAGATACAAGCTGGAAAGTTGGTAATCCTGATTCATACGACGGAATTGTGAATATGAAATCACCTTCTCGAGGAAATCAAACCTTAATTTTTAAGGGAAAGTTTTTAACAGAGAAATGTTCAGATCAAAAGTCTATTAAGAAAACTAAGTCTGATTCTTAACAACTTCAAAAAATATTTCTTTAACTGGATGAGATGACCCAGTAAGTTGTAGATGATCATAGAGAGTGACAAGATAAATTCCTAGATAAAGAAAATCCTTAGAAATATGGATTTCTTTATCTAGCATAAAATGACAAACTTTAAGGATTGAATCCTTGAAATGGTCTAGATCAAACGTCATTTCTTCATCAAGGGCCGAACCAAAATGAGATTTGAATAATTTGGCAAGATGGTCTTTATCCTCATCACCCCATGTTTCGTTAAGCATTCCAATATTTTTTAATCCCTGTTTATAAAGTTGATCATCCTGAAAATAAAAACCTTTATAAACATCAATAAGTCCTAGGCGAAAACTCTCAGTTAATTGAACCCATAGACCTGTAGGACACCAATTAAGATGATCATTTTCATAATTAAAGTTTTGAGATCTCAAATCTAGAAAAAGTCCATGCTTTGAAAAAATTTGGGTGAAATATAATTTTAAAAGAAGGTTTCCGCTTTCTTTTCCGAATTGTTGATGGTTTTTTTGCTCATTTTGTGGATTAAATTTAATATTCTTTGGAAGCAGTATTTCAAGGCTTCTGCGTAGGTCCTCAGCTCCTTGTTTGTTTAAAATTCGTTTAGATATGAGAGGTATTTCTGAAACTAATTCATCCCATTTTACTACCTTGAATAGAATGGTTGGAACGTGAGTCAGGATTTCTTTTAAAACACCAGGAAGTAATTTTTGTATAATCATATCTATTTATTCTACACTATTTTTTTGAAATATTATGTGAGCAATATGATAAAGTCTTCAAAAAGATTAGGATTCAAAGATGAAAAAAATTCTTATTGCTGGCGCAAGTGGTTTTATTGGAAAGGCACTCATTCAGGAGTTACTTTCTAGTGAGGAAGTAGAAATTATCGGATTGTCGAGAAGTGAAAAGACTTCTCATCATCACAGACTAGTGTGGAAAAAATGTGATTTGTTTTCTTTAAAAGATATTGAGGATGCAATAATCGGTTGTGAAACTGTTTATTATCTAGTGCATTCCATGCTTCCTTCCGCTTCACTTTCTCAAGGTACTTTTTATGATTTTGATCTAATTATGGCGGATAATTTTAAACGTGCTTGCGAGAAATATGGAATAAAACATATTATCTATCTTGGGGGAATGATTCCTGAAAATGAAGAACTTACGTGGCATTTAAGGAGTCGTTTCGAAGTTGAGGAAACGTTCAGACATTCCAAAATACCAACAACTTCATTAAGGGCCGGACTTATTATTGGACCACAGGGCTCTTCTTTTACTATCTTAAAAGCTTTGATTGAAAGATTACCAATTATGATTTGTCCAGCATGGACTAAAACTAAATCTCAACCTGTGACCTTGAATGATGTTGTTAAAGTTTTAATACGCTCATTGGATGATAAAAAACTTTCAAGTGGGATTTTTGATTTGGGAGGGCCTCAGATACTTACTTATCAAGATCTGATCAACTTGGCGGCGAAGAAATCCAGGAGGAAAAACCTCCTCATTACTCTTAATGTTATTCCTCTGGCCATTTCTAGATTTTGGGTCACTCTTGTGACAAGAGTTCCTAAAAATTTAGTTTACCCACTGGTTTTAAGTTTGAGACATGAAATGCTTGCAAAAGAAAAATTTCGTTATCCTTATCCTGAGGACTTAAAAACTTCCTTGGATGAAATATTGACTGAGTCTATGACAACTCAGGAAAATAAAGAAGTATTTAAAGGGCATTTACCACAAGAGCGAGATGTGAGGTCAATTCAGCGCCTTGTTTTACCCCCGGGGAAATCGGCAGAATGGGTGGCCAATGAATATTTTAAATGGTTGCCAACTTTTTTTTCTTCCTTAGTTAAGGTGAAGTTAATTGAGAATAAATGTATTTTTTATTTGGTTCATCCTTCACTTGAAATTTTGGTTTTAGAAAAGAATTTGATGAGGAGTTCTTCTGATAGACAACTTCTTTACGTTATAGGCGGAATGCTTGCAGCTGAGCAGGGAAGAGGAAGACTGGAGTTTAGAGAGGTTTTAGATAGAAAATATGTCATGGCAGGCTTACATGAATTTAGACCGGCACTCCCTTGGTTTATTTATAAATGGACTCAAGCCGTTGTTCATCTTATTGTGATGAAAGCCTTTGCAGAACATTTAAAATGGCTTGTGATTTCAATGAAAAGGATCGAAAAATGAATATTTTAGTAACTGGAGCGAATGGATTTGTAGGACAGGCGCTCATTGAACAATTATTAAAATCTGGGCATCAGATTTTTGCCTTAGTTAGGTCGATGCCTTTGAATCCCAAAAATAATATTAAATATTTGATTGGAGATTTACTTAAGCCAGATAGTTTACCTAGCTTAGAACCGATTGAAAGAGCATTCTATCTTGTTCATGGGCTTAAGGGTCCTCACGCTGATTTTGAATATCAGGAATCTACAGCTGCGATAAATTTTTTAAAGTGGATTAAACCACAAAATCCTCAAATTATTTATCTTGGAGGACTTGCGCCAAATGATGAGACTCTGTCTGCTCATCTTCGAGCAAGAGTATTAACTGGTCAGATTTTAGGAGTTTCAACTTTACCAGTTTTAGAATTTCGAGCGAGTATTATCTTAGGAGCAAATTCTTTGTCTTTTGAAATGATCAAAGCAATGTGTGAACGACTTCCATTTCGGCCAGAGATTAATTTGCTTGATAGGCCTTGCCAGCCATTATCTCAGGTCGATTTATTGAATTATCTTGAAGAGGCGATATCGACTCCAGTGCTTGGCCATCAGATTGTTGAAATTGGAGGTCCAGAGGTAACAACATATGGTGAGCTCATGGATCTTTATTCACAACTTGCAGGTCTCAAGAGAAAAAAAGTAAAGTTACCTGAGGTCGAGAAGAGGGTCCTCATGAAGGCCCTGGACTATGTGGTTCCTGAATATGCAGAAATTGGAAAAAAATTAACTGAAAGTTTAGACCATAAAACAGTGGTAACCTCCTCAAAAGCTGCAGAAATGTTTCCAAAGATCAAACCTTTGGGGCTTAAATCCTCTATGCAAAAAGCAAAAGAACAATCCCAAACACACTATCCTTCATTATGGGAAAAAGACTTTTTAAAAGGTCTCTTGTCAGATAAACTTCTTACTCAGTCTGGTCTTATTTCTCCAGATCTTCTAAGACATTTAGAAAAAGTTGGAAAAATTAAAGACATATTAACAAGAAAATCTCATGACTAAATCCATTGCTTTGTTTGATTCAGGTTTAGGTGGTCTTACTGTTTTAAGGGAATTAGCTTCCAATTTCCCAAATGAATCTTTTGTTTATTTAGGGGATATCGCAAGACTTCCTTATGGAAATAAATCACCCGAAACAATTAAAAAATATGGGCTTCAAATACTTCAATTTTTACAACAACAAAATGTAAAAGCTCTCATCATTGCATGTAACTCAGCTTCAACTGTTTTTTTAGGTGAGCGAAGTTTTCAAGGAATACCCCTTTTAAATGTAATTGAACCTGGTTCAGAAGCAGCAATTGCTCAAAGCAAAGACGAAAAAATTGGGGTTTTAGGTACATCAGCGACTATTCGCTCCCATGCTTATCTTAAAACTTTAACCAAATTAAATTCAAGAGTTCAGGTCTTTGAACAGGCATGTCCTTTATTAGTGCCCCTCGTTGAGGAGGGAGTTATTGATGATCCAATAACTCAAGCAGTACTTGAGAGATATTTAGCAGAGATGAAATTGGAAAATATTTCAACAATCATTCTTGGATGCACCCATTATCCTGTCTTACGACCAGATCTAACTAAGGTATTGGGAGAGAAAGTAAAACTTATTGAATCTGGTCAAGTACTAACTCAAAAATTAATTCATCTTTTTGATTCAGGAGAAGTTTCTTTGGCCAAAGAGTCCGATAGAACTATTCGGATTTGTATAACCGATGTAACCGATCATTTTGAAAGATTGGCAAAACAACTTATGGGAAGAATAAATTTCTCATTAGAGAAGGTTGTTCTTTAGTCTTATGTGCTATTGCCGAAGAGCTTCTGGAATTGACCAGGAGTTCATATGTCAGATGAAAAAAAGATCGTTGATTTTTCAGAAAAAAGAAAAAAAACTATTGAGCAAAAAAGACGAAGTTTCGAGAGAGTTGTTTTTCAAGAATTCTTGGGAGTCTATTCAGTTTTAGATGATCAGGGAAGTTCCTATCCAGTTAAGTTAGTAGATATTTCTAGTGAAGGATGCAAATTTCAAATTCCATTTTCTCCAAAGGCAAGGAATCAATACAAAACGAACACAGATCTAACACTTAAATTCTATTTTACTAAAGGAACTTACTTACCATGCTTAGTAAAACTTAGGCATGTAGAAGAATACATAGATAAAGACGGTGAAGCTTACCTTAGAATTGGTGGAGAATTTGATACGGCCTTACCTAGTTTTAAGGCTTTATCAAAATTTATCGACTTTATTTACCAATATGCCGAATTCTCCTGTGTTGATAAGGGTGAGACAAAGGTTTTCTTTTTATAAAAGACTCCACCAAATCCAAACAAATCTGATAAGATAAGTCTTCATTTAATTGGAGAAATCTTTATGAAAATTGCTCTTTTAGGGCACTCTTCTTTCGCCCTAGAATCGGCGTTAGCTTTTGATTATCTTGAGGCACAGATAACCTGGTTTCTAGATGAAATTTTGATCGACCATTATTTTAATTACCTTCCTCGCTGGAACGAAGTTACCAGTGACTTAGGATTAGAAATCCTAACTGAAAAACCGGATGGACTTGATTTTTTGAAATCTGATTTTTCTTGGAAAAGTTGGACTGAAAATTATTGGAATCCACTTTTGTCTTATCTCAGCTCTAGGCAGAATTTAAAAAAATATAATGTTACTTCCATCACCAAAAGATATCTTGCCCCTGTTGAAAAAATTGAAGGAAGAACAAGATTTCATGATTTGTTTAGAGTTATATATGAATTAAATCCAGAAGAATTTATCAATCAACAAAAAGAAACGAACCCTGCTACATATCAACGCTTATCTGAGGAATTTTTAAGATCTCTTCAGGCCAGTTTGGAGATGTATGAAGATTTCGATCTTGTTTTTGATTTTAGAAGTTATTTAAAGCCCAACTCTATTTCTTCAACGGGAAGAGCTTTAGGGGAATTCAAAGTCAGAAGTGACAAAGTTCATATCGGCTTAGATTCTTTAAATTTTTCTCCTAAAGAAGCTTCTCGAGATTTAGCAATAATTGGTTCTCATGAATATGCGGCCACGGTTTTGATAAAATTAAAAGATTGGCTTAAAGATCCAAGAAATAATTTATTTATCATTTCACATGAATCAGATCCTTTTCATGAATTTTTACTCCATGCTCAAGATTCACTAAAGAAAGAAGTTGAATCTATTTTTTCCTTTATGAACCAACAATTTCTTGAAGAAAAAGAAAAATTTTTAGAGCAATTGCGTGATTGGCAAAATTTGGACGAGTTTATTCAAGTCAAAAAACCTAGGCCAGCAGAACCTATTCCAAGATTAGTTTTCTTTTCAGCTCATAATGTTACGGCCATAGATCAACTAATTGATAAAAAGCGAATATTTATAACTCTTGAAATTCCTGATTGGCGTAAGGGTATAAAGCAACCAGAAAATAATTTCTTAGATCTTAAAACGATTGGAATTGATGAAGTGGTTGTTTGTATGGGACTTGATCAAGATAGAGTTGTTCATTTAGCTGCTGATGAATTAGGTTATTTTAGATTTTGTCCAAAAAAATTATTATATAAACATGCAAAAAGAGATAATGATGAAGCACTTGAAAAAATTAAAACTCAAGTCTTTGAACTTTTTAGTCCTAATACTAGCGATTAGTTGTTCAAGAGCTCCACTAAAAGATAATTCAACTTCCCCATTTTACTCTTCAGGGATAGAGCAGTTTTTTTTACCAGAACTCCCAAATTGGGCGAATTTTTCAGTCTCTGGAAAATGCTTTAGATCTCTACCTATTCAATATTTGGATTTTAGAAAACTCAAACTTTCCTATGATTTAACTTATTCTCAACTCGTTGATCTGCAAATTTTGTTTAATCAAAAAAAATCTGAAAAGTTAAGTGAAGCAGAAGAGAAGTTTTTAAAACCAGTTGAGGAGATGGCCTTATTTTCTGAAATGCTAGAGCAGGTTAAATCTAATTTAAGACCTTTTAAAGTTTACGAAACTCATAAATATAACCTTCTTTGGCTCGAAGGCTATCTTGAACAGAAATCTGTAAAAGATTTGTCTGACTATTTGGATCAGGAAGACTTTTCACAAGATCCAACCATTATCTATTCCTCTTGTAAAAGTAGGTGGGAGTTGGAAAAGTGGTTGAGTGATAATAATATTGAATTTGAATCATTTAGTCTTATTGGAGCAGATTCATTAGTGGCTTTTAATTTTGAAATTAAGAATATACCTGGATTAAAATTGGATTTAAAATCCTACTTGGGAAAAGAGATTGAGTTAAAAACATTTTATCTTGATAAAAAAATGAGTGAATTAGAATTTTAAAAGGATGGGAGTTTGTTATGTTTGGTGGAATGAAATTTGAAAAATCGAATCACAAAGAAAATGTAAAAAAGCTAACAGCAGTTTTTAAAACAAGTCTTGGAGAATTTGAAATCGAGTTATTTCATAAAGATTGTCCAGAGACGGTATGGAATTTTGTTAATTTAGCAGAGGGAAGACAAAAAACGGCAAAAGAAGGTCCATTTTATAATGGAATTATATTTCATAGAGTGATCAGAGGTTTTATGATTCAAGGAGGGGACCCTGAAGGATCAGGTCGTGGCGGTCCAGGATACCGTTTTGCTGACGAATTCAAATCTCACCTTCGTCATGATTCTGAAGGTGTTTTATCTATGGCCAATGCAGGCCCGGGGACAAATGGTTCTCAATTTTTTATTACTTTAGATGAAACGCCTCATTTGGATGATCGTCATACAGTGTTTGGAAAAGTGACTAAAGGAATGGAAGTTGTAAGAAAGATTGGAGATGTGCCAACAGGAGCGATGGATAGACCTCGTACAGATGTCGTCATGAAAGAAGTGTTAATTAGAAGAGAATGAATTTGTTAACCAGGGGAGATTTTATTCACCATTAGTTGAATAGATTCATTCCCCTGGAACTTATTTAGCCCAAGAGTGAATTGAACAGATAGGGCATTATTATTTTGATTTTGATAAAGTTCCTCTGGCATTGGTTCATTCCATCGGCCAATGTAATTGAAACTAACTCCCTGGAGAATATTTTTTTTCTGATTGGCCTCGCAGAAGCTCCATCTGACATGAACATCCCTCATAATTTTGTAGGATTGAATGAGGGTATTTTTAAGTCTAAATATTGGACGCTCATTACCTGGTCCAAAAGGCTCGAGTTTTTCAAGATCTTTAACTAACTTGGGTCCAATATCTTCAAATGAAAGATCCAAATCAAAACTCGATGTTTTTGTTCTCAGATTGACAGGAATGTTTTTAAGTAAAGAAAATACTTTGGACTTAAATGCTGAAAAGTTTTCCTTTTTCATTGAAAGACCAGCTGCAGATTTGTGGCCCCCAAATTTGATAAAGAGATCTTCACATTCTTTAAGTATTTCAAAAATATTTAAGTCGCCAGCGCTTCTGCAGGAAGCTTTTATAATTCCTTCCTCCTCAGCATTGGTAAAAACAAAAGCCGGTATTTCAAAAGTTTCTACAAGTTTACTTGCAACAATACCAATAACTCCCTCATGCCAGTTTGGTGAATAAAGAATACAAGCAAGAGAATCTTCTGATTTTATTTCTTTAATAAAATTCTTTTTAGCATCTTCAAATACTTCTGACTGGATTATCTTTCTCTCTCTATTGGCCATTTCAAGATGAGTAAAGTGCTCCTGGGCTTCTTTAATGTCGCTGGCAATTAACATTTTAAGAGCACGTTCCGGATGATCAAGACGTCCCTTTGAATTAATGTGAGGGCCAATAAAAAAAGAAATTTTCTCTGAAGAGATTAGATCTGTTTTAAGTTCCTCAGGAGCAAAAAAGGCCCTTATACCTGGATAAGTGGTTTGAGGCATTTGCTTAAGCCCATGACGAGTGAGTTTCAGATTGATAGAAGTCATTCTTGCTAAATCTGAAATAGTCCCAATCGCAACAAATTGTAGAAGAGGATAAATGCTAGGAATATTCTGACCCTGACTTGCAAGGTCTTTTTTTATTTGTAAAGCAAGAGCAAATGCAACTCCAACCCCGGCCAGAGATCGAAGAGGAGAGTTTTCTGGTTCGTCTCTTCGACAAGGATTAATCACTGCAAAAGCTTGAGGCATTTCAGGAGCAGCATCTCTGTGATGATCTGTAATAATTAGATCGAGTTTATCTTTTGCATAGATTGCTGTTTGAGTATTAGTTATTCCACAATCCACTGTAATTAAAACTGAAACTTTTTTTTCAAACGCCATATCGATAGAAGAGGGATGAATTCCATAACCTTCAACAAATCGACTTGGTTGAAAAATTTCAGCATTAACTCCTAATAATTGAAAAAAATGCCACAAGAGTGCGCAAGAAGTAGTTCCATCCACATCATAATCACCATAGACGCCAATTTGTTCTTTATTTTTGATGGCCTCAATAATTCTTAAAGATGCCTTTGAAATGTCTTTCATTTGAGTGAGATCTGGAAGTTGATTAAGATTCCATGAAAAAAAATCTTCTATTTCGGTGTTTGATAATCCACGTTGGTGAAGGAGTTTTAAAAGAAGGGGATGAAAATCTTGATTGGTTGTTTGCATTTTTAAAGACTAGCAAACTCACCATAAAACATATAGCCCTTTAATAAGATCTTCATCATCTAGTTGGTCAGCTGAAGAGAAATGATTTTCCCACTTTTCGTCTTTATCTTGGTGAATTTTCTCGAAATAACGCAAAGGTAAAAAGGCTTTTTTGCAATGACTACAACGCTCTGTCTCGAAATGAGATTCGTTTAATTTAAAACATGAATGGCAAACGCGTATCAGTAATTTTTCGTTACTTGCTTTACCTAAAGTTTTCATTGATCCCCGCAGGTTGGGTTCTTTTGGGGCTTATCGAAAGAGATTAAAAAATCTTTAATAAAAAAAGCTCCTCAACTTTTTATATTGAGGAGCACTGTTTTTTAGATGAAAGTGTTAGGCGCCTGTGGGTATTGAGTGAGTTGACCTCCACTCATATCAAAACCAAATGCTGGTTGACCAAATTGGCCGGGATTAACTTGCATGGGAGTCATTCGAGGATCATTTTGAAAATAGTTTTGTGGAGCGAGACCCCAATTATTCATACTTGGAGAAGAACCCGCTTGTGGCATTTGTGAAGAGTATTGCCCAAATTGATCCGGAAATTGCCCACCTGGTCTGAATCCATTTTGATAATATACCCAATTTCCTGCAGATTGAGGTGCATATTGATAGGCCTGTTGGTTAACTGGGCCTTGGTTTTGGAATTGTTGTTGCATTTGGTAGATTTGCTGGTGTTGAAACAGCATCATAAGCATTTGATTCATACCAATAAGTTGCTGAAGAATTAAATTTTGATCTTGGACTAATTTGTCAGCATTTGAAGTAAGAACTTCTTTCTTTTCGTGCTCACAAATCTCTTTTTTATCATCGCTCGGATCATTGTTTTCAGTTACTTTCTCATCTTTGACTTCTTCTTTTTTGTTGTCTGTATCATTTTTATTTTCTTCTGTCGAAGAAGGTTTTTCTTCAGCTTTGGAGACGACAACTTCAGTCTTATCAGTGTTTGTCTTTTTTCTTTCTGAAATAATAAGTTCGTGATGCTCAATCAATTTTAGTAATTCTTCGGACTGTATTTTAAAATCATCAATTGATTTTTCGATGAGTAAGATTTTATCCTCTTCAATTAATTTTTTTGATTTTAGTTGTTCAAATTGTTCGGAGAACACAACTATTTCTGAGGCGATGGATTCGATTTCTTTTTTATTGGAGACAGCCTCTTCTTCTGATAGTTCAGCTTTTTGGAGGTTCACATGAACCGTCGTTATTTTTTTTGAAATGGAGGCATTTTCTTCTCCCAATCTTTCTTTGCTTATTTCCGGAATTGGCCTTGAGGGATCAACTTTAGAGACAAGTTGATCAAACAATGGTGTTTTGCTTTCTTTCTTTTGATCTCTCTCGGTTTCAGTTACTACTGTTTCAGAAGCAAGTGATCTTGATAGATTGTGAATCCCAAGTTTATTGGGAGCAATAGATAAAATTGAAAGCATCGGTATGATCGCCCATGCATGATGTGGTTT
>JACCDO010450057.1_pt1 | contig 45132 bp, 39 predicted proteins | sample 7446101 | NCBI WGS metagenome assembly JACCDO01 (sample SAMN15323440, study PRJNA562643) | freshwater metagenome | isolation source: river surface water | place: USA:Blue River Watershed | collected 2017-08-16 | reverse complement strand
TTTTTAATGAATTATACTGGCATGATTTTTATGCTCAAGCCATTTATCATTATCCAAAAGTACTTGAAGGAAAATCAATGGATGAAAGATTTGATAAAATTAAATGGTCTGGTAGCTTAAAAGATTTCGAAAAATGGTGTCAAGGAGAAACAGGATTTCCAATTGTTGATGCTGCTATGAAACAAATAAATACAACTGGATTCATGCATAATAGAGCTAGAATGATTGTTGCTTCTTTTCTAGTTAAGACTCTATTGTGTAATTGGAGATGGGGTGAAAAATATTTTGCTCAAAAGTTAGTTGATTATGATCCAGCTAGTAATGTTGGTGGATGGTTATGGACAGCTGGAGGAGGATTTGATTCGCAACCATATTTTAGAATCTTTAATCCATGGACACAATCTGAAAAGTTTGATAAAGATGCTGAATACATCAAATATTGGTTACCTGAATTAAAAGATATTCCGGCTAAAGATATTCATAGTTGGAATATTTCATACCAAAAATATAAAGACATTAATTATCCTAAACCAATTGTTGATTATTCAGTAAATAGAGTTAAAGCATTGGAAACATATAAAAAATATTTATAATAAATATATAATTTTTTTATTTCTCATTTTTTTATCATTATAAATTAAAATAAAAAAACTAATTTCATGACAAAAACAAGTAATATTACTTTAAAAAGAAAAGATAAGAAAAATTTGAGAACTAAATTAGTTCTTAAAAATAAAAATACAAATAAAAATACAAATAAAAATACAAATACATCGAGAAAGAAACAACTTGTTAGTAACTATAAAAAATCTAATTCTATTAAAAGAAGATTATCTAGAAGAAGAAATTACCACAGCATTAATAATAACTATAATTTAAAAGGTGGAGTTGTAAGATATATGTCGACATTTACACCAGAAAAAATAAAACTTGAATTTGATTTTGATAATATTTATTATACAAAATATAAAGAATTATATAATGAAATTATTTCTCGTAGTGAAACGTTAAAAGATCTTGATATACATCGTTTATTAGAAGCATATTTAAATTTAATTATTTTTTCCAATCCGAATGATGAAACAGTAATTGCACAAAAACTAGATAATTTCAGATTTTTAGACCCACATGAATTTCAAAACCTTAAATCATTATCTCTTCAGTTACCATTATCAAATCTACATTATCCCACCGGTCATATAAGAAATCGTGTATTTGATCAAGTAAAAGCTTATTTTTTATCTTTTATTTCTAATTCATCTCTTAGAAAATTAAAAATTCGTATTTCATATTTGCAAAAACCACATAATTTATCATTTTTAACAGAATTATGTGAAATTATTAAATCATCATCTATTAAAGAACTAGACTTAGAGTTTTGTGATTTAACACCATTTCAATTAGAAATTTTGGCTACTTTATTAACAGGTGATACAAAATTAAAAAAATTAGGATTAAAACGTAATTACTTATTTAAAAAGAGCCCATTTAATAATACAGATATTAATCCTATAGATGATCAGGAACAGTGTACATTATTGGAAATGTTTTTTTTAAGATTGGTTAATTCAAAACTTGAATCTTTAGATTTATCACATAATGGATTTAATTTATCACATCAAAATGCTATAAACTTATGTCGGAGCTTGTCGAATGCTAAGCTATCAGAATTAATAATTAAAGAAAACATAGATAGACAAGTTTATTATAACGGTGCTATAGGGGATAATCTTACGAATCTAAAAGAATCATTAAAACATTTATTAAGTTCAAAAAAAATAAAAAAAATAAGTATTGAACCATATTTTAATGTTAACGTATTAATTGATATTTTTAATAGATTTAACTTATCTGAATTTCAAAAAAATAAAAAACATTTAGATATCTATAGAAATTTTATGTTAGAATCCCCATCAATTGATAATTTTTTAAAAGAAATTTATGTACACGCTCTATTAGAAGCTTGTTATGAATTTAAAACGACATTTAAATCTGATTATCAATTTGATTATTGTATGTATGATGGTTTTGAAAGAATAAAACAAACTATGGTTGATGAAATTAGAAAGAAAAAAAAATTTATACACACACAGTTCCGAATGATGGGTGCTCTTCATGAAGCTCTTGATATTCCACCAATTGTATGTCAATTACCAAATAGTGTAGAAAAAGTAAACTATGATGAAGCATTGACAGTATGTAATTTAGGAGAATTATTATATGATATAGTAAAAAATAATATAAGTAAAGGTTTACTTAAAAAGTTAACTTTGCAAGAATTTGATTTATTAATGCATGGTACAAATATAATAAATGATGAAATCTCCAAACACACTGATTTGTGTAGATTGAAAAAAACCGACTTAGATATGGTATTAGGTAAATTTCCAGTTCAATATCGCGATGTTATTTCAGATTACTTAAAAGAAAAAAGTGACACCACAGTTAATACTGGTATTTTTAATGGAACATATAATAATAAACCTAAAAAGAAGGGTTATATAAAGGCGAGTACAAATGAAAATGAAGAGCTCACAGTTAATACGGGTATTTTTAATGGGATATATAATAATAAACCTAAACCTACAAATACTGGTTATGTGGAAGTAGGTACAGATCCATCTGAAAATTAGTAAACACCAATACCACAAGCAACTTTAAGAAGACCAAAAAAAGTATTGGATGTTATATTTACAGTTAATCTAATTATTTATAATTTTATTAGCAATGTCTAATAAAACAGTCTTATCTTTCTCACCCATTTTATCCCATGTTTTAATCTGGAATATATATGGTGTTTTTTCAAATATTTTTCTATGTTGAATTATTTTACGATAAAATAATCCTCTCCAAACTTCTGTCCAATCAGTTTCCATGTCCTTCAATTCTTTTTTAGTAGGGGCTTTGTAATTACTCATCTTAATAACATAAGCAGCGGTTGAAATATAAGGTTTTCTCATAGTTAATCCTCCATCTGCCCACATACCCATTGAATATACATTCTGAGTCATCAACCAATCATAAGAATCCAAAGAAAACTCCATAAACCATTTATAAGATTCATCAGGTGAAATATTCATTAAATTGAATATATTACTAATAACCATTAATCTTTGAATATGATGAAGATAGCCAGTTTGAAATGCGGATTTTATAGCATCATCAACCGGTGGTAAACCAGTTTTACCTTCATATAATTTACTATCTAATTTTTGATTATTTTCAAAAATATTAGATTTAGTCATTTTTTCATAATAAAATAAATAACAATATCTTTGATACTCACGCCATCCTAGAATTTGTCTAATAAACCCTTCTACATTATTAATTTTGGCTTTACTCTTCATAACATCTTCAATAATATCATGTGGATTTAATAATCCAACATTAAACATTGGGGCAATAAGTGAATGAAACATAGTTTGATTGTCATCTCGAATAGCATCTTGATAATCACCAAATTTATTAAGTCTATCTTTAATGAATTTTTCTAACCAAATCATTGAACCATTATGTGTAACTGGAAACCAACAATTATCCAATGTTAATGCTTCAGGTCCGCAATTATTTTTAAATATTGGATGAGTAGAAACATATTCAATAGCTTCTTTAATATACTTTTGGTCATCCTTTGTATTTTTTCCTAATTTTGGAATTTTAACACCATCAGGAAGAGGATTTCTATTTTCTGTATCATATGATTTAGTTTCAGTCAAAACACCTATTTGTTCTTTAACCCAATTGTAAAAATGACCTTGAACAATTGTTTTCTTTGATTTATTTTTATTGTAGTATGAATTTAATTGGTCTTTTGTAACAGCAAAATTTGGATTATTAAGATATTTAATGGAAGGAAAAGCTTTGTTAATAATACTTTCTAGATAATGATCAGTTAAATCAAAAGTATAGATTTCTTTTTCTAAACCAGATTTTTTAATAATTCCTATAATTGATGAATATTTAGGTTTGTATTTTTTATCTTGATCTGGGTTTTCAATTAAAGTATCAAATGAATGATAATGAACTTTTATATTTTTGAATTCTTTATTTGATGTCAAATAATCATAATAATATTTCATAGAAGCTCTATGTAATACAAGTTTTAATTTATTGAAATTTAATTTTTGATTTCTAAAACCAAAAAAGACAGGTTCTTCTAGTATATGAATCTCTTTAAATTTTGATACAATATCATCTGGATAATATTTTAATTCAAATAATTGATTTGGGAAAATTAAGCAAGACATTTTTTATTTTATTCTTTCTATCTTATTTTATTATTTTCTCTTTTATTTTATTTTATTTTATATATATTATAATAAAAAATGGATAATTCTAAAAAAAATTTATCTCAAATAAAACCTGAAATATTAACAGTTGTTAAAAAACGTAAACATGCTCCTAGAAGAAAAGTTACTAAGAGAATGAAAATTAGATCATTAAAAATAGTTAAAAAATTATCAGGTGTAACTAGAAACAGAAATAAAATGGTCTAGACTATAATAGAAAAATTTCTCACATAATATAATAATAATATTGGAAAATTGGAAAATTTGAAAATTAGAAAATTTGAAAATTAGAAATGTATAAAACTATAACACCATCAAAAACCCAAAAAAAAGAACATAGTTTCTATCATCAATATCAATCACAAAAAGAATCATCATCTAGGTTAGCTAAATTACCAAGTAAAGAAGAAAACTCACGCATTTCAAGTATTAAAAAATTTAAATTACCATTAAATCAAAGAGAAATTTTATGTCCATCTAAATCAAAATATTTTTTTAGTATATCAGATTGTTGGTATATTAAAAAAAAATTAAATGAATATTTTGATATTCGAAAAGTAGACATTAGTACTTTGCTTAAAAATAAAATTATGCAAGATGTTGCCGATAAAAAATATGTTGAGAATATAGATTTTTCAAAATTTGATAGAAAACAAGAATTAAAATATACTTTAAATGAAAATTTAATGAATAATCCTGAAATTTCAGAGCGTGTTAAAATGTATCTTAAAAAAAGAAAATTCGAAAAAAGTATGCAGAAAGAATTATTAGTTTCAATGCTCTTACACAAAGTAGGAGGAAGAAAAAAGAGAAAAACAAAAACTAAAAATAAAACTAAAAATAAAACTAAAACTAAAACTAAAACAAAAAAATAATAAAAAACTAATAAAAAGACTAGAAAACAACATACAAATAAAAGAAATATTTAGGTATTTTAGGAAGTTTTTTTTAAATAAAAAATTGATTTTTTTATATTTTTTAATTAAGTATTGTTACAGATACTTAATTTGTAGCAAATCTTTAACTACTTACAACAGTTAAATTTCTATTTTTATAATCAAAATGTGTGATCGTAAGACTTTTATCCAAGACATTGAGAACTCCGGTACTACTAACTTTATTAAGCAGATCGACATTTACAAGACATGCAAAAAGGAAGATGCTGAAAAATATGTGATTGAGTTGATTGATTCAATTGAGAAGGGTGAAATCAAGAATAAGCACGAATGGACTAAACAAATTAATATTCTTCGAAAGAAACTCCATTCAATTGTTGGTAACATCTCTCTTAATTATGCTTATCTTACTTTGATTTCCCAAAACAAAATCAAGCCCAATAAGTTTTTCCGTAGTTTTACGGTTGGTCATGAATGTCGTAGTGAATACGGAGTTGTTTCTGTTTCTGTGATGACATCACCTAATCCTTCAATCATTAACGAAAATGGTGTTGAAGAAACTCAGAGTTTTAGCTGTAAATACAATTGTGCTTACTGTCCTGATCAACCAGGATCAGTTCGCAGTTATATTCGTGGTGGACCTACTGCTGAACGTGGTTTTCAAAATGATTACCAACCCATTGCTCAAATGGATGATCGTTTGTCTGCCCTTTATCTGAATGGTCATGATATTGATAAGTTGGAAGTTCTCGTTCTTGGTGGAACATGGGATTCTTACCCAATCCAATACCAAGAATGGTTCATTACCCGACTTTATTATGCTGCCAATACATTCTTCGATGATAAATCAGTATCTCGACGGAAAATCTTCAGTTTGGAAGATGAGAAGGAAATTAATGAAACCGCAATGGTTCGGATTATTGGTCTTACTTTGGAAACTCGTCCTGATCAGATTACTTCCGCTCAAATGCTTCGTCTTCATCGTTATGGATGTACTCGTCTTCAGCTCGGTGTTCAGCACACGGATGATCGAATCCTCAAGAAGGTCAAGCGCGATTGCTATCTTGCTGACATTATTCGTGCCAACACCAATCTCCGTAATATTGGGTTTAAGCTCGATTTTCATCTGATGCCTCAGTTGCCTGATGCTTCTCAGGAGGACGACATTAAGATGCTTCAGCGTGTTAATGAAGATCCGGACCTTCAGGCTGACCAGATTAAAATTTATCCATGCGAGGTGACTCCATGGACACAAATTGAAAAATGGTTTCTGTCAGGGGATTATACACCTTACCCCAACGAAGATATGATTAATATTGTTATTGATTATAAGACAAAGGTTAAGCCATGGATTCGTTTCAACCGTGTTGGTCGTGATGCCCTTCCTGCTCATGCGATTGCCGGGAATCCCTTTCCTAACCTTCGTCAGGTTATTCAAGATGAAATGACTAAACGCAAGCTTAAGTGTAATTGTATTCGCTGTCGCGAGGTCGGTGTGGTATCTTCTCGTGTTTCTAGGATCAATGAAGCAATTCTGATGGTTCGTGAGTATGAAGCAACTGGTGGTAAGGAATTCTTTATCAGTTTTGAAACTCCTGATGAAGAAATCATCTTTGGCTTTTGTCGGCTTCGTCTTTGTCCTAAGGCTGGTTATGTGACAGATATTGACCCAATCACAAAACAGGAAGTTGAAGTTAATGCTTTTCCTTACCTGAATAACCATGCTTTTATCAGGGAACTTCATGTATATGGTAAGGTTAATCGTGTGAATGATGGTACAGGAACTGATGTTCAACATCGTGGATTCGGCAAAAAACTGGTTGCTAAGGCAGAAGAGATCGCCACGTTCCATGGATTTAATAAAATGGCAATCATTTCTGGTATTGGTGTTCGTCAATATTATCGGAAATTTGGATATACTCTGGAAGGAGCTTATATGACTAAGACATTGTCATTGCGGAATGATGGGCATAACTATGGTTCACTTTCAATTGATGAAATCTGTAACTATGTTATGTTTAGTTTGATTATTGTTTATTTCTACCTTAAGTTTCTTTTCCAATATTTGGAGGTTGAGTTCTTCTGAAATTAAAAGTTGAAGATACAAAAAAATTAAAATAAAAAATTAAAATAAAAAATTAAAATAAAAAAATTGTATATATTTTATAATTTAATGTAAATATTTTTTTTATTTAATATTTATCAAAATATTAGAAGATAGAATATGTATAATATTCATGTTGATGGCTAGCAATAAGAATTTTTCCATTTCCACCATCTCCATAACTTTCTTGAATATTTTTATTACTATAGAGAAAGATATTACTCCGAATTCTTTCTTTAATTGTACCAAATTCTTCGATCAATAGTTCGAAAAATTCAGGATTCGAAACAGTAATATAAACACTGACAGTTTCATATACTTTCAGATTAGCATCTTTTTTATTCTTTTGAATATTTTTAATCATCAATTCCATTGTATCTTCCAAAGGAGTTGTAATGATGTCCTTTGAAAGTTGAACCAAAAGCCCGTTGGAAGTATAATCAACTAAATATTCTTGGTTAGATTGAACTTGAGGAATACACGACCAAACTTCAGAAGGTAAAGTATACCCCATACATTCAATTGTTTCTTTACCTAGAAAGCATGATGGTGACATAGTTTTAAGTTGCGCAACCAAAGGCATTAGATCACGTTTGGCAATTCGACCAATCGCCTGAGTATTAAATTTCATGATCAAGTCACTTTGACTTTCTAGATCAAGAATCTGATACTTAATTTCATTAACTTTAACAGTCGTCATCAATTCATTTTCCAATTCCTCAACATTATCTAGAAATTCTTTCTTCAGATGTTTTAGAACCAATTCTTTCGATTTCATCCGAATACTAATCTGATTAGAAGTTTTAAGACCTCGAACAGCCATTACAACATCCACCATACAATTAACTTTATTAGCAATTTGAGGATCATACTTCAGGGAATTAGAATAAGTTTCAAGTAATTCTAGATGAATTGTTAGTTTAGGATGTTTTTCAATAGATTCAATACTCCAATCAACCAAATCATTCAGCCCATTGTAAATCTTTTCACTAATAAAAGGTGTAATAGGTGAAATTAAAATGGAAAAGATTCGTAGAAGTGTCCACAAAGTACTAAGTGATTGTTTCTGGATACTTTCACCATTAACACCTTTCATATTAAGTTTAGAAAGATTAATATACCATTTCGAAAATAATTCTTCAAATTCAATCAATAGAGGAACAACTAGATACAATTTATATTCATTATAATGTTTAGTTGATTTATCAATCAGTTCTTTCAATTTACCTAGAATCCATTGATCATAAATTTGGGTTGATTGAACCAATTGAAACTTTCCTTCGGGTTGTGTAGTGTTTTTATTATTGTTCTTAATAAGCAATTTAATTTCTGATTCTAGGAATTGAAAGCAATTAAACAACTGGATCAAGAACTTACTCTTCAATTGTAACCCTTCTTCTTGGAATTTCAAAGGTTCAGAATGAGTTACTGGTGAATCCAAAAGATACAAACGCAAGGCATCCGCACCATATTTAACAAGAACTTCTTCGGGATTAGGATAATTCTTATAACGTTTAGACATTTTAATCCATTTTCCAGTATTATGAGGATCAGCCGATAAAATAAGCCCATTAACAATAACATTCTTATAAGCACTTTTTTCAAAAAGAATTGTTGATAGAACTAGAAGGGTATAAAACCACCCACGAGTCTGATCTAAACCTTCACCAATAAAATCAGCAGGAAAATATTTCATGAATTCCGCAAGTAGTTCTTCATTTTTACCGGAAAGTAGATCATAGATTTCAGACCCTTTGAATTTACGTTCCACCGCAAATTTACCATAAGGCATTGAACCAGATTCAAACCAACAATCAAAAACATCATTGATGCGATGAAGAAAGTGTCCAGGGTTTTTACGTGAAGGAATCTTAATATTATCCAAGAATTCACGATGAAGATCTGTAATACTACCTTTTTCTAATCCGGCTAGTTCTTCCAGTTCTGTTGCTGAACCAATACAAATAATTTCAGTGAAATCATCATTAACCCATAGAGGTACAGGTGTTCCCCAGAAACGATTACGACCAAAAGACCAATCACGAGGGGTGCTTAGCCATTGAGCAAAACGAGCATCACCTACATTGGAAGGAACCCAATGAATATCTTTATTAAGGTTAATAATTTTTTCATTGATTGAATGAACATCAATAAACCAAGCGGAGATTGACTTTTGAATCAAAGGTGTGTCAGTTCGGTAACAAAATGGATAGGAGTGTTGGATTGTTTTAGCTTCCCAGATTAAATTTTGAGATGTTAAGTTTTTGATAATAACCTTATCAGCATTTTTAACATATTGACCGTGATAAGTACCATCATCAACTGTTAAACAACCTTTATCATCAATTGGACATGGAATAGTATTTATATTACGTTGATCAATAAGACCTTCACGAAGACAAACACGAAAGTCATCTTCACCCATACCAGGAGCTAAATGAACAATACCTGTTCCAGCATCAACTTTAACATATGAATCATCTAGAACAGTAAATACTTTAGGGTTATTAACAGCAAGATAATTATTGTAATCAAATGGTGGAAAATATTTAATACCTAAAAGTGATTCTGCTTCTATTTCTGTGACAACAGTTAGAGCTTTTGTTTTAGTCTCCCAATTTTTAATTGATTCAGCTGCCATAATAAACGTAGTTCCTTGATGTTCAGGGTCATCAACAAGAGTCCCATCTTTCAAAATAACTTTTGGTTCCACCACACAATATTTGATTTTAGTATTGATACACAAAGCCAGATTACCTGTAAGTGAATAAGGTGTCGTAGTCCAAACTAGAAAATACATTTTACTATTAGTTGCTAGTGGAATAGTTTTAAGCCGAAACTTAATTACCACAGAAGGATCTTGTGTATCTTGATAATTAGATTTTGCTTCAAAATGTGAAAGACATGAACCACACCCAGTTGAATAAGGCATTGGTGTAATGCTTCGATAGATTAGACCTTTATCAAAAATCCGTTTAAAAACACCTAAAGTTGAGTTCATAAATTCAAAATCCATAGTTTGATAACTGTTTTCAAAATCAACCCAACGCCCCATTCTAGGAATAATCTTTTCCCAATCCTTCACACATGAATTAACTAGACTACGACAAGTTTGATTGAACTTATCAATACCCATTTCATAAATCTGGTCAGTTGTTTTGATACCTAAAGTCTTTTCACCAAGTTGTTCAATAGGTAGACCATGCATATCCCAACCATTAATTCGTGGAACATGATGTCCATTAATTGTTTGAAATCGACATACTGTATCTTTAATAGTAGCTGCTAGAAGGTGACCATAATGAGGGCTTCCAGTAGCAAAAGGTGGTCCATCATAAAAGTTGAATAGAGGTCGATTTTGCTCTTTAGTTGTTTTAATAGTTTCTTGAAATACATTATTATTTGTCCACGATTGGTAGATTTCCTCTTCAATATTCGGAATATTAATTTGCGACATTTTAAATATTAGTATTTAATTATTTAATAATAATCAATTGGTTCTCTTTATATCACTAAAAAACCAATTAGAAATTGATATATAAAAAAAAATTCAATTTTATTTGGTTTCATTTTCTTTTTCGTTTTCAATTAAATTATTATTTGTATTAGTAACTGATTCTAAAAGATTATCAAATTCAGATTCTATTTCAGAATAATCCGATTTTCTTAGAAAGATATTAACAACTGTATTTTTGCCTTTTTTAGAATAACAAACAAATTTATTATGATGATTAAAAATTTGCTGATCAGAAATATTAACTATTTTCTTAATTTTATCTGTATCTTTGACCAATTTCCACCCATCTTTCTCTAATTCATAGTGTCTTCTCAAATTTATGTCACTACAAATGAAAGGTAAAAAAGATTCATGATACTGTTGTTTTTTTCCGGTTAAATCCTCTAGTTGTAGACAGTACTTTTTCTTGATATATGTATAGAGACCTTCACCATAACTAGGGACCCCTAATTTTTCAGAATTTTCAAGAAGAACTAGGGCTTCGTCTTTAGTTAAATGGTATTTAGGATCATTTTTATAATTTTCTGTGAATGTATCTAAATCTATCATGTCTTTTAAATATTGGTTTAATTTGTCTTTTTTAGTTTTATAATTATTAATTTGTATATTTACATTATTTACATTATTTACATTCAAATTGTTATTTGTATTATTAATTGTTTGTACTTTCGCATTCATATCTTCCTTAAGATCTTTCAGCAAGGAAGCAATATTATCTATTTTATTATTAACAATACTTTCAACTTTATTATTGATAATTGTTTCAATATTTAATTTTAAATCTTGGTTTTTTTCATGTTCAGATTGAATTAGTTCAATATTATTTTCAATATTTGGAATAGAAGTGTTTTTCTTACAAATCTTTAAATGATTTTTTTTTATATATTTATTTTTAAATTCTTTCAAACAAAAATCACATGTTTTATCATCTATTTTACTAATAGTGCTATCTTCAATTTCTTTTTTTTTGTTAAATAAAGAAATAATAGTTTTTTTTGTGTAACCTTTTAGTTCAAAATTTTTAAAAACCCAATCATTATGAATATTTGTATCATTTAATCTGAAATATTTTTTTAGGGTTTCTAAAAATTTGTCATCCCCGTTAATTTTGTAGGTCTTAAAAATATTAAAATCCGATTTTAAAAAAAAAACACCTTTTTGTGACTGACCTTGAATTAGACATTTTAAAGCCGCTAAAACGTTATCCAATCTATTATATGAATTTGTTACAAAAATGGAAAATGCTTCAGGTTTAGACTTATAAAGAATCCATTTTTGACAATGATCAATCATCCAGTATCTTAATTTAGCATAGTTGAGTTTTTCATCATTTTTGATATGTAAAAATATTATCATTTTTTATATATAAGGACTATAGTGTTTAAATCGATTTGGGGTCTAAAATTTTGTAAAATTTTTTAACTATCAATTTATTCAAATTACAAGAAAAAAAAATAATAGATTGTACTTAATATTATTAAAGGTCGAAAAATAACCGAAATACTTATAATTAAAATCTATTTTTGAAGAAATAATCGCATCAATGATACTATAAAGTCAGTTAAGTCATTTTTTGAAGATCGCGCGCGTAGCCTGCATATTTATAGGGGTATGGCAATAGTTAACCCATAATCAACCTTTTAGTTTCATTAAAAAGGTGTTTTTTTTTTAAAATCCAATTTTAATATTTTAAAGATCAACAGTTTTCACATTTTTATTTTTACCATATTCTAAAAACTACTAAACGTACCATAAATATTACTTTCGGATTTTTTAACATCTTGATTTTTTTTTATTTTTCTTTAAAATTTTAAAAATTTATGATTTTTTATAATGGTTTTTTTTCCCTATATGATCAGGACAAAAATATTAACTATCCCAATTTCAACCTTTTATTTTGACCAAAAAAAAATCAAAAAACCTTTAAAAAAATAAAAAAAAACATACTACATATTAATATATTCAAAATCTTAACTACCCCATAATCAACCTTTTTTTATTAAAAATAAAAAAATATTTTATATCTATAAATATTTATTTTTTTCAATAATACTTTTATAACCAAAATGATAATAAGCCCAATTTCAACCTTTTTTTTTGATACCCTTATCAAGCATAATTTATCCATAAAGTATCTTAAAACCCCATTATTTTAAAGGGTTTTAATATTTTGAAAATGATAATATCCCAAGGACGAAAATGATAATGAGCCCAATTTCAACCTTTTATTTTTTCAGATAGTACATGGAAAAAAATACTGTCATATATATTATATGAACGTTTTAACAATAAATATAAAAATTATTTATGTATAATCTATTTAGGATTAAAATAATAACTAGCCCAATTTCAACCTTTTTAAAATAAAAAAAAAATATAAAAACTTAATTGATGTAATTTAATTTTTATAATGTAATTAGGATTAAAATAATAGATACCCCATTTTCAACCTTTTATTTTCAATGAATATTTTAGGACTAAAAATATAACTTACATATTTTCAACCTTGTAAAAATCAAAAAAAATAAAAAACTTAACTTAAAAATGAAAAAAATATTTTTAGTAATTAAATTAGGATATAAATAGTAACTATTCTATTTTCAACCTTTTATTTTTTTATTGTAAATTCATTTTATTGACCCATGATGTTCCATTATATCTTTCGAAATTCATTATTCCATTCGCATCAACAGAAACCCTCCAATGTTTAGTATTATTTGAACTATTTTCAAAATAGAAATATTTTATAGTATTGTCATTATTCCCTAAAGTTATATCAGAATCATATGTTGTATCTGAATTAATTTTTAATAAACCATCTGCTGTTATAGATACATCATTATTTGAACTAATAGTTAATTGTCCATTGCCTGTATGATGTATTTGAGGATTATTAGATGATAAAACAACACCATGATCTTTATAAACATTTATGACTGAATATTTATTAATATTATAATTCTCTGACATTTTGCTAAAATAAAACTATACTTATTACTTTATCATAATATATTTTAAAAAATAAAAACAAAAAAATATTTTTAAAGAATTTCTCTCCAAGATAAAGAACCACATATTTTTACAGTACTAGCTTCTAATCTTCTACCAACTAATGAAAGTACTTTCGATTGTCCAGAAATAGAACTATTAACTAAAAGACTTGCTAGGTATTTATCATAATTGTATACTAATGTATTTTGTGAAGTTGCATAACCAGAACCTAGTAACAAAGCATCAGTTAAGTCAACGGCTGTTGCTGATCTATCATATTCAGCACACGAATTATTTTGATCTTGTTCATTCCAAACAGCATTCGTTAATTTAGAAGAATTTGGTAATATATATAAATCCCATTGTAATGGATTTGTAGTTGAACTAAATATTGACATTGTTTTAAGAATTAAAGTTTTTCGATTATATGGTTCTGATTCTCTCAATCTAATAGATATAATTGGTTTTGTATTAACAGGGTCATTATTAGCAATTGTTAATTCAACAGATCTACCAACTGAAAACATAATTCCTTTGGGTTCATAACCACCTTCTGATATAACTGTAGAACATATCATTCTCATTTCAGCATTAACATTACTTGTGCTTGATATTTCATGTCTGATAGGTAATTTAGCAGTTCTAGAATATGGCATTTTTATTCCAGTACTTATTGGTAATCCAATTCCAGAATGATTAAAAACATGACCCAAATGGAATTTTCCTTTAATAAAAAATCCAAATCTAACCGTACCTACTCCAAGCCATTCTTGATCAATAGCTAAAATTAATGCTTTTGAATAATCATTTACAGTAAATCCTGAAGGACCATTACCATTAAATTTATCATAATTCCATGCTGACTGAGCAACGCTTGTATCAGAATTATTTAAACGAACAACTACTGATAAAATTGTTCCATTTAATTCAAAAAAACAACCATTACCAGTACCTGCTGTTTTTTCAACAGAACTATCAAAACAACCCACTCTACAAGTTACACCAGCTATTCCGCCATGTATAGCTTCTAAAACTGTTGAAAAAATCATAAGTCTTGATTTACCAGGTTGATATGGTACATACTCATATGTTTGACGTACTACTTTGTCTAAATTAGCCGAAACAGCCATTTGTATATATGAACTATTTGTAATAGCATTAGATACAGCAGTACCGGTAACAATTTCATCTACTAAATAGGGTAATTTACCAGTAGTAGCATTAATTTCAAATAATGTATGAGGTTTAGACGTTCTTAATCTGTCAAATCCATCTTGGTTAGTTGAATTATTAGATAAAATAAGTTTTTGATTATTTAATAATGTTGTCATTTTTAAGATTTATTTATATATTATATTTAATCTTTACAATGTTATTTATTTCAATTTAATTTTGTTTTCAATAATTTTAATTGTATATTTTTATAAAACTTCTACCCATGATAATGAAGCATAAGTTGTAACATCGTTAGTTAATCTAACTCCACATAAACAAAGAACCCTTGAATCTCCCGCAATTGAACTATTAATTATTGGACTAGCTAAATATTTATCATATTGGAATTGAATTGTACTTGAATAATCAGCATATCCAGAATCTAAAACAATAATTTTATCACTAGCGCTTGTGATATTTGTTGTAATAGCAGTAGGTGCGACAGGATCACTATATATTACAGTTGCCGTTGTGTTATATTGTGTAATTGAATTATTATTATCTATATTAACCCAATCGATTGAATTAGCATTTAAATAACTTGAATTTGGTAATAAAATTAAATCCCATTGTAAGCCTCTATCTTGTGTATTTAATAATTCAATTGATTTCAAAATAATTGATTTTCTATTATAAGGTTCATTTTCACGTAATTTTATTGATATTAATGGTTTATAATTAGATGAAATAGTGACTGATGAGCTTCTACCATATGTATATGTTATACCGGTTGGTTCAAAACCTCCTTCTGATAAAATAGTAGAACATATCATCCTCATTTCAGCTATTTTATTATTACTTCCAGTTACTTCATATCTAATAGGTAATTTAGCGGTCTTTGTATAAGGAACTGTAATTCCGGTGTCAAAATGATTAAAGATATGACCTACATGGAATTGTCCATTAATAAAAAATCCAAATCTAACTTGACCTACACCTAACCATTCTTGATCAATTGCTAATATTTTAGCTGTTGAATAATCATTAACAGTTAATCCAGATGGCCCTGAACCATTAAATTTATCAAAATTCCATGCTGATTGTGCGACTCTTGTGTTACCAGCATGTGCTGCGGTATCATTACATCTGATAACAGCATATAGAGTTTTTCCATCTAATTCAAAAAAACAACCATTACCACTTCCTGCTACACTGCTTTTTTCAACATAACTATCAAAACTACCTATTCTTTCATATGTACCTGTAACACCCCCTTCAATTGCCTCAAGTACACCTGAGAAAATCATAAGTCTTGATTTACCAGGTTGGTATGGTACATATTCATAAGTTTGACGTACTATTTTATTTGTACCTGAACCGTCACCTGATCCTGTAATTCCCATGCTAATATATGATTCATTTGTATTAGGATTTGATGTTGCCCCAGCCCCACTTACTATTTCATCAACTAGAAAAGGTAATTTTCCAATTGTATGGTTTAATTCAAATAATGTTTCCGGTTCTGATATTCTTAATCTATCAAAAGCATCATTATTGCTTGGTGTATCTGTTAATATAATTTTACCAACAGTTAAAACTCCAGACATATTATATTATGTTTATGATTATAATTTTGTTTTATAATACATATGGAAACAAAATAAATTAAAAATTGAATTATTAAAAAATAACTTATACAAATTTATATTTCTAGATAAATACTTTAAAGAAATAATATTAATTATGTCTAAGCGCAAAGTATCTTTTACACATGAAGATTTAATTCATGAATATGAGATTGAAAAAGAAAATCAAAATGATTCTGATCCTGGAACAGATTACGAAGAAGAAAATGAAGATCCTCGTGAAATGCTTCAGAAATTATTAAAAAATCGTTCATTTGGTAATGAAGAATTTGGAGATGATTATGAATCTAATGCTGAATTAAAACGTCAAGTAGAAATTACTTTTAATGATTTTCAACAAAAAGCAAATAATTCTTTTAATAATTCAATTAAAATTCCTGATATGAAAAGTTTAAAAGATCCATTACTAATTGAAGAAAAAAATGATATCAAAAAGATTGTTGGTAAAGAATATGATAAAAATGAAAAACCATGTCCAACTTGTTCAGAATTAATGACGGTTAACTATAATAATTGTCAAGTTTGTTCTCGTGAAACTGTTGATATTCGTTGCAAGCATTGTATCCCTAATATCTTTGATTTATGTTCTCAAAAATGTCGAGAGGTATATGAAGGTGGCATTTCAGTTATCGAAATCACAAATGATGAAGATGAACCTTTTGTAGTAATTGAAGATGATGGACAAAATATGGTACTGACTGTAACAAATCATAAAATCTTCTACAAAGAACTAAGTCAAAAAGATATTATTTCTATTAATAAACCATGTCCAAATTGTAATAAGGAAAAAGAATATGACGAGGATGAATCAGAAGGTGATAAACAACAAAAATTAATGGAAAAAATAAATATGGGTCTAGACAAGAAAGATGATGAAGATGAAAATGATCATCGAGTAAAGATTGGTGTAGTTCCAATCAAATGTTATAATTGTTCAGTTAATTATAGCTATATTGTAGGATGTGGTATTTGCTATCAAAAATCTGGATTACAATATTTATGTGATGAGTGTGAGAATTCATTCTAGATTCTTTAAGATATTAATTTCTCTTTCTTGAGTCATAATTATACTATTTAATAATTTTTTTAATTCAATATATTTTGGATTATCTAGATCATATTTTTCACCCTTATCTAATAATCTTTTTGACATTGTAATAGCCATTGAATGATGTGGTATCATTCCTTTAACATACTGTTGAGGTGATATAAAAGTTTGATTACGAATCATATATAATGTAACTAGAATAACAATAAAGCTAGGTAAGATATAATTATACATTTTGTAATAAATTCCCATTAAAAGAAACATCCATGCTGTCATTAATGAGGACATATAAATATCATTTAGACTAACCCGGATATCTGATATTTTATCAGACCAGATATACATAGATGATAAAAGCCCACTAATAAACATTATAATAACCATTGATAAATTTGTATGATTCATTTTCTTTTCGGTTGGTGTAATTAAAATTGAAACTTTAAATCTTTTTATTATATTAGTGGAAAGAATTTGAAAATAATGTTATCACCACAGGATATTGAATCATCGAAATTTAAAAATATTTATTATAAAAATCTACCTGATAAAAATACAGAATTTTTTTGGTATAATTTCAAGGAAAGTATACTTAATTTGCTAAATTTATTACAAAATAATAATTTGAAATTAAAATATTCAACAAAATGGAATGATATTATGAATCATTTAACTGAAACATCAAATCTATTAAATAAATTACAAAAAGAAGAAAAATATGATCAAATTATATTAGTTATACAAAAATATATTTTTATAATAGCAAGGGTGTTATTTATACCATATACAAATTATTACCATTTTAATATTTTTATAACAAATTTAAAAAGATGGGAAACATGGGTTCTAGATTCTGATTCTATCTCAATTAATATTCATAATAAACATAACTATGATTGGTTAAAAGGCAACGAATCTGATGATTATTTTATGATATTTTTTAAATTAAAAAAATATATTAGTGATTACGATAATTATAAATTAAATGGTAATATTATTGAAAAAATAGAACAAAAAATAAATAATTATCACTATTGGGATTTTTCATCTGAATTATATCAACCTCTAATAAGTTATTCTCATAAAGAAAGTAACAAAATGGTTTTAGATGAAATATATCAACTTATTATTGATGAAAAATTTTTTAAGCCTACAATATTAATTGAAATATCTCATTATTACCCAGTTATTAAAGATTTAATTAATGTTGGTTATTTCAAAGATAATATTCCAGATCATTGGACCATCGAAAAAGCTTTAAAAAAAAGTATTAATCCAAATTTTGTAAAAAAATAAAAATATATAGATTAATAAATTATATTAACATTAAATAAAAGAACAGAAAAGGAAAATAAAATAAATAAAAATGAAACCATATATTTTTTGGACATTTGTGTCAATTTTAACAGTAGCTTTTTATCATTTGATATTAAAACAATTCCAAGTTCTAGGTTATAATAATACATTAGCTTTAATATGGTTACATATAATAATGGTTATTTTTTTATGTATTTCATATTATAAAAATCAAGGAAATATCACTGAAATAGTTACAAAAGTTATAACTGATAAAAAATTCTTATTAATGGCTTTAGTTGCTGGGTTTTTCAGTTATATTACTCATGATTTTGGTTATTATTCTTTCTTACAATATAGAAATCCTGGATATTTTGAAGCATTAATTAATGCGGAGGCTTTAGTAGTTCTAATTCTATCAATATTTTTATTCAATTCTCATTTTGGATTACAAGAATTATTTGGGTCTGTATTAATTATAACTGGAACAATTGTTTTAGCTTATAAAGAATCAATAGCTTAATTAATTTTCAAATTTTATTTTGTTTTATTTTGTTTTAATTTTTATTTAAGTATTTCTTTTGGATCTTTTAGATCTCTTAGATCTCTTAGATCTCTTAGATATATTGTAATTCTTTGTATTTTTATTTTTCTTTGATTTAGAAAGTTTTTTTGATTTAAATCCACCTCCACTTACCGATAGTCTTCCAGTTGCTGCTATCGATGCGGCAGCATTCTTTTCTGCTTTTATTTCCTCTCTTGCTTGTGCTAATAATGCTTTCGGACTAAATTGGGCTCTTTGATTAGGATGTAACTTAGCTATGATTTTACGTCCTTCAGGTGTAAAAGGGTAGAATGTTGTAACTTCTGGGGCTCTTACATGAACAGTTGAGGGACTTGTTTGCCTTAATAATGTTTGAGTTGTGGTTTTTACTCTGTTTTTTCCACCTAAGCTAAATAATTCATCACCTATCATAGGGTTTTTATATATTGATGATGGAATCATATGTGGTGCTCTTTGATGATTTGTAATTTTATGAAAAACAACATTAGGTTTTACTCCTGCTGGTAATCTTAAAGAACCTAATTCCTTACTTTTACGAACTACCGTTTGTAAAGTAGTAGGGGAATGTTCTAATTGATGAACCATTTTACCAATACTATTTTTTACCAATGACATTTCTGACTATATTGTAAAAAATATAGTCAGAAATTTTTATTTATTTCATTAGTTTATTTTAGATATATAAAATCATAATAATAAATAATAGAACAATAAAACATAATCTAGAATATGAATAATATAAGACAAGACGACACTAATATCAATTCTTATTTTGATAAAATTTTTGTTATAAATTTAAAAAAAAATGTTCAAAGAAAAGAGTTAATGATTAAAAAATTAGAAAAGAATCAAATAACCAATTATGAATTTGTTACTGCTATTAATGGATATGAACAACCATATTATAATCATTATACTGTTTTTAGATTAAGAAATCAATATTTTGAAAATGCGGGAACATATGGATTGCTTATGTCTGTTTTAAAAATATTAATATTTTCGAAAATAAAGAAATATAAAAGAATATTAATTTTAGAAGATGATGTTATTTTTCATAAAAATTTCAATAATGAATTTAAAAAAAAAATAAAAGGAATACCTTCGTGGAAATTATTATATTTTGGAACTAGTATGCATGAATGGAGATTTCAAGAAAGATGTAAAATAATATCAAACAATGGTATTATGACATCATCTGGATCTATACCAGGTGCTTTTTCTATAGGAATAGATTCATCTGTTTTTAATGAATTAATAAATTCAATTTATGTCACCGGGATGCCATGGGATTTAGGACCATTAAAAAATATTAATACCAAATATTCTAACCAAGTTTTAATATTTTATCCATATTTGAATGTATGTGAAACGGAAGATTCTAGCTTAAGAGAATCTGTTACACTAAAAGAAACAGCAAAGAAATGTTTATGGGATTTATCATTATATGATTTCAGTTATAAAAAATAAATAATATAAATAATATAAATAATATAAATAATATAAAAAAATATTAAATATGAAAAATATTAAATATGAAAAATATTAAATATGAAAAACAATTAAAATATGTTTATTTTAATTTTAATTTTAATTTTAATTTTAATTTTATTTTATTTTATTTTATTTTATTTTATTTTAATTTTCAATCTAATTGAAAAATAACTTTATGAGTTGTGTTGTTTTTAATATGATCAATCATTTCATCATATTTTAACATCTTATTTCTAGATGGTTGATTATTTTGAAAGAAATCATAATTATTTTTTCTATCAATTCCACTAGAACCACCATCTAGACAGAACACAAAAGGGTGATTTTTATTCTTTTCTAATAAAGAAATTGATAAAACTTTATACCATCCCATCCCATCATAAGACGTAAATAATGTATATATTTTTGATTTATTATAGTAAACAGGATATGATGTAATTGACCATGATTCATCACAAGTTAGATTTGAAAATTTAATTTTTTCTAAAGTTTTAACATAATCTTTAGAATCTTCTTCAATTAAATTTTTAAATAATTCAGCATGTTCACTTGGTAAAATATTATAATAATGAAAATACGGGGTTTTTGAGTTTTTAATCCATTGAGATAAAATATAGATTAAATAATTATTTGGAACTGCTGACAAGAAATGTAACATTGTTTGTGAAGTCTGATCATTATAAATATTTTTAAAACTTTGTACCACAATTTTAAATAGATCAAAATTAGGATATTCAATCGGATTAAGCATCTGACGCATTTTATTATTTAATAAAATGACATCAACTAATTCTTTCCATGAATTGATTCGGAAGAAATGAAATAATGTATTCTTTTTAATGTCATGAATAATAGATTTATTGTTATTTTTAATATCATTACTATAATATTTGGCACCAAAGCTATATAAAGGATTACTATTTTTTTTATTATCTAGTTCTTTAATTTTTTCTTGATTATTGACTATGAAATCAATAAAAGCAATTTCACCATCTTTCACTACTTTTTTAAGTAATTGAATAATGGGATCATTTGAAATTTGGCTCATTATTTAAATTTAAGTTATAGATTAAATTTTATGTATATCTTATATGAAATAAAATTCAAAAAGTGAAAATTCAATTTTTATTTAACATTCATTATTTTAATCTCTTTTTATTTTCTGCGACGAAAGCTTGATTTCTTGCTTTTCTTACTCTTTCTTAATTGTTTTTTGTTGGAACGTTTAGCACTTCTTTTGTGGCTTCTTTTACGACCACCAGTTTGTGTGCATGAAGCACCTGGGTAAGGACCAACATTTGGTCCATACATACCATTCGCTCCAGCAACACCTTGTGAAACAGCATGGAATGGACCATACGCACTAGAACCATCTACTAATTTAGCATCACCAGCTGGGTGATAATTATCAGCATCTCCGCCAAAATAAGCTTTAGGTAAAAGAACAGCACCACCACGTTTATTGCTTCTTCTTAATTTTCTACTTCTAGATACACTACGTGATCTAGATCTTGATTTACTCTTAGATTGTTTTCTAACAGCCATATTTGTTTATTTATTCTATTTTATAATTAATTGAGAAAAGAAAAAAATTATAAGAGGTAATAAAAGAAAAGAAAGGTAATAAAATTAAAATATAATAAAATATAAAATACTAAAAATAAAATATAAAATACTAAAAACAAAATATAAAATAAATGAATATAGATAAAATATTAAACATACAAGGAAGTTTAATTGATTTATTAAATGAATTAGAAAAAGTAAATATTGATTTTGTTAGTCTAGACGGTTTATATGGGTATATTTTTATGATGAATCATAATGAATTCAATTATATTATACATAATATTGAAAATGATAGAGAAACTTATACTTTTCAATATTATCAGAAAGATAAGTCAAAACATGATATACCTAATGCTGTATTTAAGCCAGAAGAAATATATGATTTTGAAATAAATTTAACTAAAAAAACCTTTAAAAAAGTAAATCAGTACATGGTTATAAATTTTATGGATTTTATAATTGAAGAAAATAAAAAACAAACAGAAATAAATATAAAAAAAAAGGGATTTTTCTGTAATATTATATGAAAATTAAATATAAAAAATATATCATATAATTATTTATAACTAAAATATATTAAAAAGAATGGCCTTTTTTATGATTGATGGTGATTTTTATGATACATCAGAAAAATTTAATCTTTATAGTTCAAAGATGTCTCTTGATATAGAATTATTTCGTAACCTTATTTGGTCTAATTATGAAGGTATTGTAAATAGTATTGAAAAAGGAGCAAATGTAAATTCCAAAATTAGATATCCATATGTTATTAATAAATTTCCATATGAAAAATCATATGATGATTTCAAATTAAAATGTTTTGATTGTTCAAATCAAAATTCATTTACAAATATTGACATGAAAGTTTATTCAGCTTTAGATTATGCTAAATTAAGAGTAAATGATGATCGAATTATTGATTTATTAATAGCAAAAGGGGCTAAATAAAAAAATTGATATGATATAATACATATATATTTATGTTATTTAAATATTATTAAAATATTATTAAAATGAATAATAATTGGACAATTGAAGAAGGAGAGCATGATTTTATATTTAATATGTTTTATATTTATGTTTTAGAATGTGAAAATAATAAATTTTACATTGGTAAATCTTCAAACCCTTCTTTTCGTTTAGAAAAACATTTTAATGGAGAAGGTTCTTTTTGGACAAAAAAATATAATCCTATTAAAGTAATTGAAATTATTCAATCAACTGATTCTTTGGATGAAGATAAAATAACTAAAAAATATATGATGAAATTTGGTATTCAAAATGTTAGAGGAGGATCATATACTAAATTTGAATTAGATGATTGGATGATTAAAAGCCTTGAACATGAATTTATATCAGCTAAAGATATTTGTTATACGTGTAATCAAAAAGGGCATTTTAGTAAAGAATGTCCATTAAATAATAAATTTAATATTGAAAAATATTTAGAAGAATTTAAAAATTTATATCAAGTTGAGGATGAGATTAGTAAATTAGAACAAATGTATAAAAAAATATGTATTCTAAATTATCAAATTAAATCAACTGAAAATTGTAAAGATGAAGAATATATTAAAAAAAAATTATTGGAAGGAGAAATAGTAAAAATTGACGAAGAAATCCTTCTACTAAGACAAACTTTTACTTCAGAAAATTGTTATAGAAATAATGAAAAAACTAGAGATACTAATGAAAAAATAAATAATTTAGTTATACAAAAAAGAAAAATAGTATCTGAGATTGATGAATTAAACCAAAAACTTGGATCATATAATTATACATATCATAATATATGTATAAAAGATATTCAAGACACTCAAGATACTCTATCGAAAAATGATATAATTTTCAATAGTATTGTGGATAATATATTATACATAATTTATAAAATTATAATTTATAATCTAGAAAAAAAGAAAGAATTGAAAGAATTTATAGATATTACTGGAACAGAAGATTTAATTGAAAAGAAATTATTTGGATTATTTAAAAAGAAAATCACATTGATGACATAAACATAATTAGAATTTTACATATAAAAATTTAATATTTATAGTCTTTAATATTTTTTTATTTTTTCATTTTTCTTTTCATTTTTAATTTTTCTTTAAAAAATGATTTAAGTAATTTTTAAATTTATATAATTACAACAGATTTAAATATATTTAAATTAAATTATTAATAAAATGACAACAAATTTTGCTATTGGTATTGATCTTGGTACGACCTATTCGGCTGTTGGTGTATTTCAAAATGGAAAAGTTGAAATTATTGCTAATGACCAAGGTAATCGTACGACACCTTCTTATGTAGCTTTTAATGACACTGAACGTTTGATTGGTGACGCAGCAAAGAACCAAATTGCTATGAACCCAACAAATACTATTTTTGATGCTAAACGTGCGATTGGACGTAATTTCACTAACTCTGATCTTCAATCAGATATGAAACATTGGAGTTTCAAGGTTATCAATGAAAGTGGTAAGCCAAAATTCGAAGTTGATTTCAAGGGTGAACGTAAAGCTTTTACTCCCGAAGAAATCTCTTCGATGATTCTCGTTAAAATGAAGGAAACTGCTGAGGCTTATCTCGGTCAAAAAGTAACTGATGCGGTTATTACAGTCCCTGCTTATTTTAATGATAGTCAACGTCAAGCCACGAAGGATGCTGGTCATATTGCTGGTCTTAATGTTCTTCGTATTATTAATGAACCAACCGCTGCCGCTATCGCATATGGTCTTGATAAAATCAATGATGAAGAACATAATATCCTTATTTTTGATCTTGGTGGGGGAACGTTTGATGTTTCCGTACTAACAATTGATAATGGTGTTTTTGAAGTTAAGGCAACATGTTTTGATCCAGAAACACCCATTTTAATGGCCGATGGTTCATCACGTTTGATTAAAGATATTCAAATTGGTGATAAAGTATGTGGTGATGATAATACTCCTCGAACAGTTACAAATACGATTAAAGGAAATGATCAAATGTATCTTGTAAAACAAAGTAAAACAAATGCGTATGATTATATTGTAAATAGTAATCATATTCTAGTCGTAAAGGCAGTCGGTATTAAACCTTATATTACAAAACAACCAGGAGGTTCTTCAGGTTTCAGACTTGTTTATTATGTTTATTGTAATGATGAAACATGTAATAATTTTGATTGTAGTAAAAAAGGAATTAAGAAAAAACAACGTGGGTATAAAACAGAAAATGAAGCTAAAGAAGCTTTAGAAAATCTTGAAAATGGAGAATTAGATGAATATTATATTAAAGAAGGTACTATTATTGAAATGAATATTAAGGATTTTATGAACATTTGTAGTAAAGATGTAAAAGAAACCCGTCTTAAAGGTTATAAATCTTCTAGACCAACATTCTGGTATAATAATGTAACTGATATGGTAAATGAATTTACTGACGAACTTCCAATTGACCCATATTTTCTAGGTTTGTGGCTAGGTGATGGAAATAAAGATGATGTTGTTATAACTTCGTCTGATTATGAAATAGAAGAATATTTAAATGAATTTGTAAAGAAATACGAAAATCTTAGTTTACTTAAATCTACAACATATGCTGGTTCAGTATCTTCAACCGGAATAAAATCACAAAAAGATTACCATCGATACAGAATTAAAAATAATGAAGAAAATACATTAAATCCTATTAGACAAATACTTAAAAATTTAGGTGTTTTAAATAATAAACATATTCCTGATATTTATTTAAAATCATCTGAATCAAATAGACTTAAGTTACTTGCTGGTTTAATAGATACCGATGGATCATTACAACATAATGATAAACACAAAGTATCAACAAGTTTTGATTTTAGACAATCTGAAGTCAATAAAACTTTATTTTTTAATGTAAAAATGCTTGCTGAATCATTAGGTATGACGGTAATTCAATCTGAAAAGGTAGTATCACCAATTGGTGATAATGAGTTTTTTAGAGATGGAAAATCAAAACATATACATTATATTATTAAACTATCAGGAAAAGTGATGAAAGACATTCCATGTTTGATTGAACGTAAAAAAGCAAATGTTATATGTCAAAACCATACTTTCTTTGATTCAAATACTAGTAAATTAGAAATAGAACCAATTTCAGAATATGATGGTAAAGTTAGAAATGAATTTGTTGGGGTTACTGTAGATGGAAATCATCGATTTTTACTTGAAGATTTAACGGTAGTTCATAATTGTGGCGATTCCCATCTTGGTGGTGAAGACTTCGATAACCGTATGGTTGATCACTTTGTTGCTGAATTCAAACGAAAGAATGGTGGAAAGGATCTTACTACTAATGCTCGTGCTCTTCGTCGTCTTCGTAGTGCTTGTGAACGTGCCAAACGTACTCTTTCGTCGAGCACAGAAGCAGCAATCGAAATTGATTCACTCTTTGATGGTCTTGATTTCTATACCAAGATCACTCGTGCCCGTTTTGAAGAACTTTGTGCTGATCTTTTCCGTGGTACTCTTACACCCGTTGAAAAAGCTCTTGCTGATGCCAAACTAAGCAAAAGTGAAATTAAGGAAGTAATCCTTGTAGGTGGTTCGACACGTATCCCCAAAGTCCAAAAACTCCTTCAAGATTTCTTCAATGGCAAAGAACTTAACAAGAGTATTAACCCTGATGAAGCTGTAGCATACGGTGCTGCTGTACAAGCCGCTATTCTTACAGGTGGTGCTCAAAAGGATGAAAAACTTGATCAACTTCTTCTTCTTGATGTAACTCCTCTTTCTCTTGGTCTTGAAACAGCTGGTGGGGTTATGACACCAATTATTAAACGTAATACATCAATTCCTACTAAACAACACCAAGTATTCTCGACTTATTCTGACAATCAACCAGGTGTTCTTATTCAAGTATATGAAGGTGAACGTGGTTTCACGCGTGATAACAATCTTCTTGGTAAATTTGAATTGAAAGGTATTCCTCCAGCACCTCGTGGTGTGCCACAAATTGAAGTTACATTTGAACTTGACGCCAACGGTATCCTTAATGTCTCGGCGACTGATAAATCATGTGGTAAGACTGAAAAGATTACAATTACCAATGATAAGGGTCGTCTTAGTAAAGATGATATTGAACGGATGGTTCAAGAAGCTGAAAAGCATCGTCAAGAGGATGAAGATAATCGTAAACGTGTAGATGCCAAGAATGGTCTTGAAAGCTATGTTTACAATGTTCGTTCAACATTAGACAATCCTGAAATGGCGAATAAATTCTCGGCGGAAGATAAAGAAAAATTGGAAACAACTGTTAAAAATACCATTACATGGCTTGAATCACACCAAACATCGGAAACTGATGTTTATGAAGCCAAGCAAAAAGAAGTAGAAGGTGTTGTTAACCCTATTATGACTAAGATGTACCAACAAGCCGGTGGTGCTCCTGGTGGAATGCCTGAAGGTATGCCAATGCCAACCCCATCAGATGTTGATTAAATAAAAATCAAGCATAAACTAAATAAAATTTTAAATTTATAATTTTATTATTATTTTTTTGATATTACTTTTTCCTAAAAAGTATTTAAGATTTTTACAAATAATTATTTAATAATTAATAAAAAAAATCAATAACTAATCAATAACAGCTAATATGTATTTAAGATTATTTAATACTGTAAAAAAAATTATTCCTAAAATTTCAGAAACAGAACTTATTGCTCTTAGATCTGGAGGGGTAAGTGTTGATAGAGATGTATTTAGTGGAAAAATTAATTATAATAAATTAAAACAAGAAAATTCGATTAAAAATAATAATGACTATGAAAAAGATATGTTAGATAAGACTAAATATATTTTAAGAAAATATGGTGAAAAACCATTATATCCATCAAATAATATAAATAATATCGTGGAAGATCTAGGAAATATGGGATTTTTTGGAATGATAATCGATAAAAAATATCAAGGAAATAAATTACCTATATCTGTTCAGACAAAAATTCTTACAATGATGTCTTCATATAATCCTTCGATAGCAGTTATAACCATGGTTCCAAATTCTTTAGGTCCAGGTGAATTATTACAACATTATGGAACAGAAAAGCAAAAAACGAATTATTTACCTAAATTAGCATCTGGTAAACTAATTCCATGTTTTGGATTAACAGGACCAAAGAATGGTAGCGATGCTACTGGGAATATAGATGTAGGTACTCTTAAGCAAATTAATAATAATAGATATATTGAAATTGAATTAAATAAAAGATATATAACTCTAGCACCTATTGCTGATTTAATTGGAATTGCTTTTAACCTCAATGATCCAGATAATTTATTAAGAGAAGGTAAAAGTGGTATATCTTTAGCACTAATTGATAAAAATCATCCTGGAATAATTAAAGATACTTATCATAATCCAAATAATGCTGGTTTTCCAAATGGTACTTTAAAAGGTAAAATTAGAATAGATTTAGAACAAATTATTGGTGGTGAAAAAATGGCAGGAAATGGTTGGTCTATGTTAATGGAATGTTTGGCAGTTGGTCGTGGTGTAAGTTTACCAGCAAGTGCAAATGGAACATCAAAAGCGATTACATATGGTATTTTAAATTATATCCAACATAGAGAGCAATTTAAAATTCCGATAGGTAATATGCAAGGTGTACGTGAAAAATTTATGGATATGTTTTATAATACATGGGTTATTCAATCATCAGTTAATTTTACATCGCATATATTAGATAGCGGAACTGTTCCATCTGTCCTAACAGCCATTATGAAACAACAAACAACAGAAAGAGCTCGTAAAGTGTTATTAAATGGTATGGATATATATGCCGGAAGCGCTATTTGTATTGGTCCAAATAATTTTTTTACAAAATTTTATAATTCAAGTCCTATTGGTATAACAGTTGAAGGCTCTAATACATTAACACGTAGTTTAATAATTTTTGGACAAGGTCTTAATAAAAGCCATCCATATATTTATAATATATTTGATTCAATTCAAACAAATGATTTAAATAAATTTAAAAAAGAATTCAATAATATGGTACTATTTTGTAGTAAATTATATGTATCAAGTATATTACCTAGTAATAATAGATTAGAACAGTTAGTTAAAAGATATGCTAATTTATCAAATTTTATTGCCTTACTTGGAGGAAAAATCAAATCAGAACAAATGATTTCAGGTCATATGGCAGATATATTATCTAATATTTATCTAGCTAAAAGTATTATTTGGTATCATAATAATAATAAAAATATTCCTGATGAAATTAGATATTATTGTCTTGATAAATTATGTTCTGAAGCAGAGATGAAAATTAATTTAGTATGTAATAATTATCCTAATAAATATATTAAAATATTATTAAAACCTACAAAATATAAAATTAAATATGACAAATTTAAAAATGAAAATATTGTATATAATACTATAATTCGAGATGAAAATATAATTAACTTGTTAAAGGAAAATATATTCTATGAAAATAATGTAATTGAAGAATTAGAAACATTATCAAAAATAAATAAAAATACAGAGTTATACAATAAATTATATAATAAAGTTATACAAGTTGGTGAATATAAAAAAGAATAAAATAATAAAATAATAAAAGAATAAAGTATTTTTTTGATATTACTTTTTCCTAAAAAGTATTTTTTTTTACCAACACTTTTTTCTAAAAAGTGTTACCAGACTTGAGGGAGATATTTGGGGCTATCGTAACCATAGATAGTAGCTTTAAATTCACCATTATATCCTGGGACATTAACAGCATCATTATCATATAATTCTTTGCAACCTTGATCATCATTACATTGTCTTCCATCAATACTTAATGGGATTTTAAGTGAATGGTATTTGTCACTTGTTGTGTAATAACACCATCTGTCTCTATTGCTTATTGTAGGTCTTCCAAATAAAGGCATAATATTATTGTTATTGTTATTTTCATCTTTACCATCATTTTTAATTAATAATCCAATTTGTTGAAATCCCCCTGAATATCCACGGGTAGGAGTATCTACAAATGCTGGCATACCAGCATTGGCAAGAACATAACTTCTTTCGGGTGGTAATAAGGGATTAGTTAATCTTTCTTGTTCTTTATTAACAATGTATTGTCTTGGTGATGGTGGAAGAGGTTGAGGGTACGGTTGATTATTAATGAAAACTTTGTCACCAAATTTTTCAGATTGTTGAGTTCTTGGATCTTCTACTTTGGAAAGTGGAATGTTTTCATTTATTCCTTGATTGACAATTGGTATAGTATTGGAACTAGAAACAGTATTATTATTGTTCATATTATGTGTATTCATAGGGTATTGTCTATCATAATATTTAAAATATATAAACATTCCACCAATGATTAAAATAAATAATATAATAATCCATGGGATCATACTTTCCATACAAATAACCCCTTCAGGGCAAGTATCCATATTTCCTCCTTTTTGTCCACCTTTATGGGAAGATTTTCCTTTAATACTAGTTTTAACTTTTGATTTTGTCATTTTAATTTTAATTATGTAATTTAATAGTATATTTTTATTATTTTACTCTTAGAAAATAATATTATAATTACTTTTAAAAATTAAAAATGAAAATAATAAATGAAAATAATAAATGAAAATAATAAATGAAAATTAAAAATGAAAGTAATAAATTAAATCAAAGTAAATAAAAAGATATTATTGAACAATAGGCTCACCGATTTTATATTTTTCTTTAATTTCTTTGGCTTTTTCCATAGTATCCTTAACAATTGAGTTTAAAGAAAATATTTCTTTTAAGTTTTTACTTAAAGATTGACCTATTTTTTTACATTTAGTATTTTTACATTTAATTCTTAATTTATTCATTTTAGTAAAATTTTCTCTATCTTGACAAGCAATCATTTGTTTAAAATTATTTTTTGCTTCTAATTTACATTTTTCTTGAATTTCTTTTTTCTTTTCATCTGGAAAGATGTGTTCGCAATTAGTCTTTTCGCATTTATCTAGTTTTTTGAAAAGTTGTTCCAAATTAGAATTATTTTTAACAATTATTTTATATTTTGGATTAATTAAAATTAACAATTTATTTGATATTTTTTTGATATTATCTAAATTTTTTTTACAATTATCTGTAGAACATTTATGTAATTTCTCGAGTATTTCTCCAAACTTATGTTTATCAATACATTCCGCAACTTTCATAATACCTTCAAATCTATTCTCACCTGTATAATTTGTTAATATTTGATTACATTCGACCACAACTTTTTCAACTTTCTTTTTAGGAGCAATATGACCACAATTTGAGAAGGTACAATCATCTAATTTTTTATTAGCATTACGTAATTCATTAATAATTTTTAATATATTTTTTTCATTTATAGATGATCCTTTTTTTGAAAGATTATTATTATTTTTATTTTTTTTTATAGTTGACATTTTTATTTTTATTTTTATTATAAATAATAGATAAAAATCTTATTTAAGAGAGACTTAATATAAATAATTAGGAATTTAATTACGAAATTTATTATTATACAAAAAAATGGAATTAATTGGGTATTATAATTATGAAGATAAATTAAACTATGATCAAAATAATTTTTTAATTAATGTTGAAAATAATTCAAATAACATCGTATATTTTGATTTTGATGAATCAAAAAATAAATCAAATATAGGACAGTCTATTTTTTCATTCAGTCTAAATTCTAAAGATGAAAATAAATATGTATATGATGTTATGATTAAAGAACAAACAAATACAGCAGAATTTGTAGCGATTGGTAAAGTTGAAATTTATTATAATATAGTTGATTCAAATATTAAATTTAAACAAATTCTTGTGAATGGTGTTATAAATGGACCTTTACATGACAAATATAATGATTGTTTTATTATTTATATTGAAACCTATCTACATCTTCTGGTAAAAAATTAAAAATTAAAAATTAAAGAAATAAAATATACTAAAATATTAAATAAAATAATAAATAAATAAATAAATTAATAAATAAATAAAATAATGAATAACAATTCAAATTTAGATAAATATCAAAATCTGGAATCATTATTAGATGTTTATCTATTTTACCCTCTAGCAGATTTAATAACTCCATTTTTTCATGATATATTAAAACTTAAACCTAATCATATTACAACATTAGGATTTATTTTTAGATTATATTCTGCTTATCTAATTTTATGTAAAAATTATATTCATGCCACAGGTTTTTTCTTACTTGGTTATTTATTTGATTCAATGGATGGTAGAATGGCTAGAAAGTATAAAGAAGGTTCTTTATTTGGTGAAGCATGGGATTCAGTATCTGATACTATTTCAACAATAATTGTTATTGGATCAATCTTATACATAAATAAAGGAAAATTGTTATGGTGGCAATGGTTAATGTTAATATTATTTATATTATTAATTAATATATGGACATATACACAGGAATCATGGACAACATTTCAAAAAACAGGACATTATGATTTCTTGTTACATAAAAAAGATAAATTCAAAAATGAACAAGGGATTATACCTAGAATTTATATATTAATTAATGATGGAAGTATGGGAATTGATACTATATTTAATTTAAGTGGTGGCTTTGAATCCTGGAAAAAAATTCTTTTATGGTTAATGCCATATATCGGGTGTGGAAATCTCATAATTTTATTTGGATTATTTATTTTATCTTTTCATTACAAATGAAAATAATAAAATATTAAAAAAGGAAATAAAATTGATATAATGTATATACTATATTATCAGTATATATTAGATATATAAATGGAAATTATTGATTATAAAATAGATAAATTAAAAACTTTAATGGATGAAAATGCTATTAGAGAATTAAAAAATCAAATTAATAAATATGTTAGTCTCGATAATAATAATGATAATGATAATTATAAAAAGATTGATAATTTATTTCTTTATCCTAAAATTAGACAATATGGACTAAAAGTAGAAATTAAACAAAGAAAAATGTTAGTAATGATGATTAAAAAAGATAATAAAGAGTTATACTATAGATTTTCATTTAATATTAAAAATCTTTTGCTAAATTATATTGAAAATAAAATTAAAGAAAAAGAACCAGGGTTTTCAATAGATAATAATCTAGAAAAGACACTAAAACTTCTAAAACAAAAAGGTATTTTAACTGAGATTAATCATTATAGTATATGGATTAATAATAATATTTATCATTGGGGATCAGATATAAAAAAATGGAATATATATGGTGAAAATGAAACGAATAGAGAAGTAGTTAATGATTGGGAACCAGACTTAGAATATCCAAATACATATTTTACTTTAAGAACAATATCTGAAATAGAAGCATTTTGTAATAAATATCAAAAAACACAATTTGATATAAATTATAATAATAGTCATCATTTTAGAACATCAATGATTAAATTTTTAGGTATTGAAAATAGTAATTGAAAATATAAATATAAATAAATATTATTAGGATTAAATGGCAATAATTATATAACAAAAAATTGATTATTATTATTTATAAAAATATTATTGGTTGGAAAAATATAATTTCAATCTTTTCTTAAAATGTGTATCCCAATGGATAAATTAAGTAAGCAACAACTTTCTATGGTAGAGGCAGCGATTGAAATGGCTGAACAATCATCATTAAATTTTCGTGTAGGATCTGTTCTTTTTAATTCAGGTATTAAGATTATAGGTGATTGTAATCGACATGGTAACACTTTATATGACCCTTCTGGATTTCAACATAATGTATGTGCGATTCATGCGGAAATGGGTGTTTGTATGGAATATTACCAACGTTTTAAGAAAGAAGGCAATAGTTTTCGAGACATTCGTAAATTGATTCTTTGTGTTGTTCGTCGAAATCATAATGGAAGTATCCGAAATGCCAAACCTTGTATGGAATGTACTAATTTTCTAAAAAAATGGTTTCCATGTAAAATTTTATATTCAACAGATGATGGATTTGTACTTTCTAAAGTACGTGACTTAGAATCCGATCATTTGTCTTTCATGCAAAGGAAAAGGAGGCTCTCTCCTAATGGACGTTTGTGATATAAGTTTTTACTTTTTGACTTTTATATTTAATATTATAATACCATCGATAAAGAGGTATTTAATTTTTTTTTATTTTTTTTTTATTTTTCATTTCCGTTTTCTTTTTCGTTTTCCATATGATCATTTCTAAAATTAGTTTGTTTGAATAAAGATATAATTTTAACCAAATCATCAAATCTAGAATCTAATAATTTTTTATCTGATTTAACTTTTTCCATAATATTATAATATGTTGGAGTTCTAAAATAATTAAACCATAAAGTTTTATGATATTCAATCCCTTTTTTAATTTCATTTAAATCATTGTGAATTATTTGAATAATTTCCATTAATTTACTTAATGAGAAATTTAGAGAATTATTAGGTGATATACGATGTTCCTTCATAATATCATGTATGTCCCTAACTACAGATTCAACCAATTCAACTTTTGAATCTAAATCTATTGACGATATTAATTCTTTAACATCATCATGCTTTTCATGAACAATATCCCATATTTTAACAAACATTTGTTTAGATGTTTCATTAAATATTTTTGTAGCATAAATTATCATTAACCCTTCAACCATTTGTATATATTCTATTCTATTTTATTATACTTCTATAATTTTTTTATTAAACTTAATTTAATTTAATTTAATTTATTTTTAATTTTATTTATTTTTATTTTAATTAAAAATTAAAAATTAAAATTATTGTCTTTTTTCTAAGATTATATTAAATATTATATTTAATTAAGAGATAGAATGACATTTGAATTTAATTTACAATTATGTATTCTAGTAACAATTATAATAATAATTTTACTATACTGGTATAATATTAAATATAACAAAAAAAATGAGGGTTTTATAGGTACAACCAATTCAATTTCAACAAATGGTGAAATGAATCCAACTAATTTGGCTAGTGTTCAGAGTTGGTATCAAAACATTATGTCATCACAAGAACCCACAATTTACCAAGAAGCATATGATAATATGACAGAAGATAAGATGTCACCTGTTGTAAAATTCAATTTAAAGATTGATCCGAAAGGTAATACAATTGATCCGACAACAGGTCAACAAATGACTAAATTATTAGTGCCACTTCATGTAACACCATTACTAGAAGGTCTAATATTAGCTATATTTAATGATGGTAAATTATATTATAAAAAAAATATATTTGATGATCAATTATGGATGGGACCATTAAATAATTCATTATATGGATCACAAGAAGACGGGATTGGTATGAGAATGGTTATGTTATTTCCATTAAATAATAATTTTGAAAGACAAATTAAATTAATTGGAGTGGGTCAAGATAGTTGTTTATATTTTAAAGAAACCGAAGATTTACAAAGTAAGTGGGTTAAATCTCAATTAGAAGGAACAGGTAATGATAATTTAGTATATTTATTTTGTGATTATTATCAAAATGCTGAAGAATATTATCCATTATTATATGGAATAACCAGAGATGGTTTAATAGTTTACAAAAATTTTAATGGAACTGATCCAGATAATAAAGTAGAAGGATTAGATTTAATTAATAAAGCATCATTTACAGAACCAAATCCTAAAATAACAGATAATATTAAGGTATTAAAAGTTTATTGGGATAGAAATGGGTTTTTAATAGGTATTGGCCAAGATTTTAGATTATATCAAAAGAAAGGGATTGATTGGAAAATTCGTCCATGGGAAACTAGTGAAGATATAAGAGGAACAAATCCTGGTGCTAATACAAAGTTGATTGATGTTATTATGGATAATGATGCTAGAATGATTGGATTAGTATTAGATTCTGATAGTAATCCACCGATGATTCGTTTTAAAAAACAAAATTTAAATTATTATTTAGCTGATTTTGAAGAAATATCAGATGTTAATACTCAAAACAAAATGTATAACCCACTTGAATTAGTTAAGTTTAAGACTGGTTTAGATTGGATTTCTTATTTAAGTTTTCAAGATCCTGATGAAATATTATACCGTTCAAATAATTTACAAGCAATTTATCAAAGAAGTATAATATCTGAACGTTTAAGATTACGCAATTTATGTAAAAATAGAAAACCAACAAGTAATTTAGAAGCTCGTAATTTTGATTTTGAAAGAATTGCTAAAGAAAAAGAGACTAAAATTAATCAACTTACTGAAGAATTAAATGGTTTATTAGTCTATAACCCATCATCTGAAGCATCACCTTTATAAATTAAATTTTTTATTTATTTATTTTTTTATTTATTTATTTATTTATTTATTTATTTATTTATTTATTTATTTATTTATTTATTTATTTATTTTTTATTTTGATATATTTTTATCAATAAATACATATAAAAAGATTAAGTGATATTATATTTATACTTTTAAAACTTGAAGATTTAGATTTAAAATGAATGATAATTTATTAATAGTTCCGGTAGAAAAAATTATGGAAGAATTTAAAATTTTTTGGCAATATCCGGTAATAACTGAAAAAGAATTTTATTTACAAAATAAAGATGATCCTAATTCTTTGACGATTCCTTGGGCAACCTTAATTGATAGTCCTTTCTTAAATGGTATTAATTTAAAAGACATATCTAATTTTGTCATTAGTATTAAAAAAAATTGTAATAAAAACATGAACTATTATACATGTTGTCAGCATATTTTTTATCAAAAAATAATTAGTACATGTAAATTTTTAGGGATTAATACAATATATAGTCCTCATAAAGTTAAAGGGATTGATTATATTGATGGTGTAAAAATTTTACCATGTCCTTTATATGCTATTAATTATGAAGATGAATCTAGAAATCAAATTTTTAAAAATAAAAATATTGATTTTTTTAATAATAAAAGAGATTATATATATTCATTTATAGGAGGATATCAAAAAATATATTTATCAGATATTAGATTAAATATTTTTAAAATGAATAAAGACACAAGCCAAATTTATATTAAAAATACAGGAAGTTGGCATTTTAATGATGTTGTATATAATAAAACACAAAATATTGAATTAAAAGAGAATATTAATGATGATCATCAAAACAAAACAAATGAATATAATAATATTTTATTAAATAGTAGATTTTCTTTATCACCTTCTGGATCAGGACCTAATTCGATAAGATTTTGGGAGTCATTAGCGGTAGGATCTATACCAATTTTATTATCAGATACATTAGAGTTACCATATCATCCTGATTGGAATGAAGCAATTATTTTTTTAAAAGAAGATGAATTAAATTCATTAGATGACATTTTATCTGACATAGATGAAAATAAAGAAAATCAAATGAGAAAAAAATGTATTGAAATTTATCATCATTTTAGAAAAAATTATAGAAATTTGTAATAATAAAAATCTTTATTTCTAATAATAAAGATAAGATAAATATTAGTCAAAATGGACCATCGAATTTATGGTATAATAATATTTGTGGGAATAATACTTTTAATTTATTTACTTAATTATAATCAATCGAATAATTCTTTATCATTAGAAGGTTTTGAAGGTGAATCTACATCATCACCAACATCAACATTGCCATTATCAGAACAAGAATTATTATCTCAATATTATACTTATGATAATACATTCATTGATTTAAGTAATAAAATAGCTATACCACAAGGAAGTACAGCACTAAGCTTGGCTGATGCTTTAACTATATGTAATAGAAATCAAAATGCTATTGGTTTAACTAAAGATAAAACAGTTATAAATACATATTATTTAATTTTAAAAAATAATTATTGCAAGACTAGATACATGGGTAGTGATTTAGAGAAAGATAAAGCAGGAAATTTTAAAACTTTTATTAAAAATACTATAAAAAATAGCGATATAATGTGTTTAAATGATGATTCATTTGATAAAAGATATATTTCTATAGGAGGAAATTATAATTTATGTTGGATGGTTGGTAATGATGATAAAATAGAATCTGTTGATTTATCTAAACTTAATGCTACTGGAAAATATATTAATTCTAGATTTAAAATAGTCAAAGGATTAGGTGGTACAAATACTATTTCATTTAAATATGTTGAAAATGGTAAACCAGATAGATATATTGTAAATGATTATCCTAAAAAATCGTATTTATTTTTAAGAGAAATAAATTCAAATGAATTTGATTGGAAAAACAAGGCATCATTTAGAATTTCACCTTCTTTAACATATAATTCATCTGATAATATTACAAATAATAATAAAAATAAATATTCATTAAAAATTATGGGGTTTCCAAATATGTATATTATTGCTAATGAAATATCAAAAAATTTTTTAAATATTGTATCATCTGAATCTCTTGATGTGGAATCATATAACAAAACAGATTTTATGTTTTTAGCAGAATTAACAAAAGATACAATTTCAGAAATAGAAAAAGATTTAATACCTTCTAATGAAATGAATGAAGTTAATAATGATTTATCACCATCAAATAAATTACAAAAAATGAAAACAACTAATTTATACACATTAGATAAACAAACTAATTTATTAGACAACCAAACTAACATGATGAATGCTTATGACTTTATTCATAAAAATAATATGTCTAATATTAGTCGAGAATTCGCAAATCAATCCGCAATATTAGCTTTAAGTAAATATTTTGAAGAAAAAGAAAATATGAAAAAAATTACTTCACAAGGATTACCTGATAATACACCTTCAGTAAGTAGTATGAAACCAACCTCATGATTATACATTTAATTCAAGTTTTTATTTTTGTTATGATATTATAAAAATATATCTAAATATATTATAAAATTAAAATATTGAATAGCAAAGCAAATTAAAGAATGAAAGTTATTTTTTATTTATTAATAATTATAATTATAGCTTATTGCTTAATTTTAAATTTATATAGAACAGAAACTTTTAATTCTGAAACACCTGAACCACCGTCAGTTACTACAGTTTCATATCAACCAACAAAGAATGAATTAACATTAAATTGGACTAAACCCGATAGTATTGAACCTATAACAGGATATATTATAATGATAAAAAATATTTTACAAAGTCCTCAAGCGCCTGGCTTAATTATGAGATTTTATAATAATTCTGATTGTGAAACATGTAACTATGTTATAAAAGATTTAGATTTAGATCCTGCTAGTACATATCAAGTTGCTATTATGGCTGTAAATAAATATGGAACAAGTGAACCAGGGTTAGGTAATCGTCCATTTGTAACACCAATTATTCCAACAGCTGCTCCTACATCATCTCCATCACCAATAATAGAAACTCCATCACCAACAGGACCTTCAACATTAAGTACTATAATGGAAGAAGATAGAATTAAAACTGCGGCAGCAAATAGACAAGTTTATTTAGATCAAGAACTAGCAAATATGACATCCAGAGCAAATGGTATATATGAAGTAGGTTCTAATACTTTAGATTATCCAGATAATTATTTAGATGATGTAAAACAATCTGTTAAAACATTAAATGATTCAGTAAAAAAAGATTTACAAGAATATAGATTAAATGTTCATTTAGCAGCTGTCACAACATCTACAAATTCACCAACTACATCAACTACATCAACTCCATCACCAATGGCTTAATCTTTTACTATTTTTATTAATTTTCATACTAATTATTTTTATTTTTATTATTTCTTTATTCAAAATTTATTTTATATTTGTAAAATAAAAAGGTATTTATATAATAAAAGAGTAAAATGAAGGTAAAACTTTATAATATTTTAGGAATTTTATTAACAATTATAATTATAGGAGGTATATTATATCCATGGTCTAAAAGAAATATTAAAGAAGGGTTTGTAACAGATCAAGATAGATTAGCATTTTTCCAGTTTTTATTAGATACAAGAAGACATGCTCATAAATATAAAAATAAAATTCTTAAATTAAAAACTCAAGCTGAAAAAAATTTAAAAACCGTGAATGGTCAAGATTATATAAAATATGTTACTGATATTAAAGATAATATAACTAATGTTGGTAATTCATTTCGTGACGGAGCATTGGAAATAAAAACAAAAATTAATGAAAATACTATCAAAAAATTAAATAACGATGTTAATACTTTTGTAAATTTGATAAGTACTTTACCAATTGACACACCAAATCCTAACAGTATTGATCCTTCTGCTTCAATCCCACTTACAAATATAGGAACTATTAAGTCTGTTAATACTGGTATAATTATGAATGTAAAACATTTAAGTCCATATAATCTTGGACAAGATACATATAATAATATTGTATCTAAAAATAATCTTAAAACAACATTCCCTATAATTATGATTTTTATGAACAATGGTTGTTTAACATATGGTGATAATGGTAAATATTATTCAAAATATTGTGAATTAACTAGCAAGACTCAATATTTTGTATTTAAAAAGATTTTGAACGGAACAGATTATGCTAGAGATCATTTATTAGGTGATTACCAAATTAAACAAAAATTTTTAAATGAAAACGAGAACCCAGATGAATTTCCATTTAATATCATTTATCCTGTTGATAACGCAACTAAATGTGTTAGAATTGATATTGATGGAATAAGTATTGAGGATTGTAAACCTTCCAATTCAAATATTGATCAAAGATGGTCTAGTACACATATATCCAATAAATCATGTTATTAATATAAATTAATCAAAAAAAAATAGAAATAAAAATAAAATCTTTATAAATAACAAATAACAATTAACAAATAACGACTAACAACTAAAAACTAATAAATGGGTGAAAAAATAAATTTTAATATTATTATAATTATTACTTTACTACTAATAATTATAATACTTTTAAGTGGTGTTAAAATATGTAATATTCCTTATAATAAATCAACATCAGATCCTCGTTATATTGATACAAAATATAAATATATATCAGAACCTTTTGGTACTGATACTCCAATAGATCCAAATGTTGTCCAAATAGGAAATCTTTCAAAAACTTTACTTGAAAGAGCTTTGACTCAATCTGTAGATCAAGAAAAACAAAATAAAAAAATTGGTGAGCTAGTTACTCAAGTCTCTTTTTTAGAAAATAAAATAAAAACTTTAGATCAAATGTTGTAAAAAATTATTGTATTATATTTTTCTTTTTTCTTTTATTTTTAAATTTTAGATAATGTATCTTAATTTTTTGAATAAAATATCTAAATTATAAATAAAATAACTATACCACTTCAAATGTTTTCAATCAAAAAAAATATTTTAATATATAGCATTATAGGTATATTTTTATTATTATGTATCTTTATCTCAATTAAAGTAGATAATTATTATATACTTAAAGATAATACAAATGTATCAAACCCACTTAGAGAATCTTTTTTTGTTAATACTCCCAAACCTACAATTATACCAAAACAATTAATAGACATGAATAATAAATTAACTAATATAGAATTAATTTTAAGTGGTTTGAAAGAACCAATTAACAATAATTATGACAATAAAATAACATATGATAATAAAAAACCCTACAAAGCTTCTGTTACACATTATTATGGCTAAATTCTAAATTGATGAAATTTATAAAAAAATATTCTTAAATAGCATTATTAGAAATAAAAATAAAAATTTTCTTCAAATTAAATAAAGTAGATATTTAAATTATATTAAAAATGAGAACGGAAACTCAAATTTTTATAGTATTATTTATATTAGTAATTTTATTTTGTTTAGCATATAATCAAGAAGGATTTGCTATATCAGATGATAAAACTGTTCAAAATATAGCTAGTTTTTTAGGATTAGCAACTGGTAATATTAATTCTCCTCCTAATACACCTGAAGAACAAAAAGATTACAAAGCAATTTTATCGGAAATACAAACTTTAAATTCAAATTTACAACTTATGATACAACAAAATGCCCAAAATAACAAAATTCAATCTGGTGACCCAATTCCCGCTGATAATTTAGAACAAGTAAGTGATATTAGAGCAACACAAATAATTCAAGATTCTTATATTAATGATTTACAAAATAGATTAACAAATTTAAACCAAATTTATCAAACTTATTTACAAAAGAAAAATTCTGAATCAATAAAATATGATAAGATCCCAGTTTATTCATCTTGTGTTGTTTCAGAAGCAAATGGTCAATATACCATGCCTACACCAACCGTATAATTATAAAATAAAAAAAGAATATTATCATCTTTATAATTTCATATTTTTTTAATATTTTTAATATTTTAAATAAATTTTTATATAATAATTTCTCATTAAATAAAAAAAGAGAAAATGATGACAGAAAAACAATTATTTTTAGTAATAGCAATAATATGTTTAGTCTTATTTATTGTTTATAAATTATATAATAGAATTGAAGGTTTTGAAATTCCAACTACAATGCCATCTGACACACCAACACCAACTGATACACCAACTACACAACCATCAGCAGATACTTCTTATTTATCTGAAATATGTCCAACCATAGCTCCTAAACCATGGTGGGAATTAGAACCACCAAAACAAATAGTATCATTTATTACAGGTGTTAGATTCCCAGTTCATGCTATTAAACCAGCTGATGCTATTAATAGTCCTTTTCAAGTTCCTTACATTAAATCAGGTGAAACCGAATCATCTGGATGTATAGTTGTTGAAAATGCTGGAACTTTTTCAACAAGAATGTGTAATGCTGATAGTAGTGAACAAAGATGGAAAATTAAAAGAGTTCCTGATAGCGATGCTTTTAATAATTTAATATCTGTTGGTTTACAATATTATTCATCTAATGTCAGTTCAACAGTTAATTTACCACCAGGTGTACAATATGGGTTTTTTATGGTTATTTCAGAAAAAGATCCTAGTATGGTTTTGGCCAGTAATGGGGGTAGTTTAACTGTTCAAAGAATAGGTAATTATACATCTCAATTTTGGGATATAACAAGAGATATAGGTAACGCGAATATTGCTATATATGATGTCCCTCCTGAAACAGGTTTATCACTCAATTACACAGATCCAAGAAATATTCAAACTTCAGGTAATGTTTCTAGTGCTGGTTCAATGTATCAATATCCTGGATTAGCTGGATCTGGAACAGGTTCAGGTACAGGAACAAGTAGTTCATCAAAAGGAGGAGCTACTAAAACAACAAATGGATCAAATCCTTTTAATATTAATGTCAATTTTGATAGTGAATCATTAATGAAATTATTTGGAGACATGTCAACAACCGGTGCTGGAATTAGTGCCAGTGATTTTACAACATCAGCCACTAGTGTTCCTGAAGGATTTAATCCTAAAGGTTCTGGTGCCAATTGCCCCGCATGTCCATCAATTTTAACTGATTATATATCAAAAAATAATATACCATGTTTAGGTTGTAAATTATAATTACAATTAATTTAGTTTTTTTATTTTGATTTATAAGTTATTTTTTTCTATCAATAATATTAAAGTGAAATAAAGTAAAAATAGGGAAAATATGTTTTTTAAAAATAGAAACCATAATGTAATTTTAACGCTTGTTTTAGTAGTTATTGTATTTTCTTTCTTTTTGATAGTTATGCAACCTACAGCAATGCCTAAACAAAATATTGAATTATTCTCTGGAGATTTAATAAATCTTGAAAAATTTGCGGTTACTGATAATAATGTAGCTCAAATTAAAACAGATTTAACAGATATCAAAAAGAATATGGCTTCTGGTTATCCAGATATGTCTAAATATGCTCTTAAATCAGAATTACCACCAACTACTGTTTGTAGAGTTTCTGATGCTGTTGATAAAGGGGGATATGTTGCTAAAACTGATACTACAGCATTAAATCAATTAGTTAAATGCCCTGTTCCAGCAAATTACAATCCAAATGATTATATTTCTAAAACAGCAGCATTACAACCTCAATTATGCCCTGAATGTCCAACAATTGATACTACTAAATATGTCTTAAAATCAACATTACCACCTGCTCAAAAATGTCCTGATTGTAAGTGTCCTCAAGTTAAAGTATCTGCTGGATTATGTCAAAAATGCCCACCACCACCTAAATGTCCTGAACCAAAACCATGTCCTGTTGTTGAATGTCCACCACCTAAACCATGCCCTCCACAACAGGAATGTGCTCCTTGCCCACCTAAGGAAGCTTGTCCACCTAAAATTTGTCCTCCATGCCCTGTTATTCCTACACCAACTGAATGTCCTAAATGTTGTGATAGAGATGTAATTAAAATTTTAAAGAAGACTATTTATGTTGATCAAAATGGTAATGAAATTAAAACTGTTGATGAAACATTAGTTACACCAACACCTACTAAAGCTGCTACTCAAACATCATCACCTTCAGGTTCATCAGCAGCCTCTAATCAAAAAATAACTGATTCTTCTGGTTCATCTGGAAGTGTAAAAACTGGGTCTGGATCTGGTTTAGCTACACCTCAACCAACTACAAGTATTGGTACCGCATCAACTTCAACAAGTGGTTCATTAAAGGATCAATCTGAAGCTGGTATTTCTAGCTATTTTAAATTTAGTAGTTCAGATGATA
>JACCDO010711448.1_pt1 | contig 45140 bp, 51 predicted proteins | sample 7446101 | NCBI WGS metagenome assembly JACCDO01 (sample SAMN15323440, study PRJNA562643) | freshwater metagenome | isolation source: river surface water | place: USA:Blue River Watershed | collected 2017-08-16 | reverse complement strand
CAAACAAACTCCATGCGGCGACGAAAAGATGCACGTGGCCGCTCCTCCAAAAAATCTGTGGAACTCCCACAAGCCACCTCCACCACACACTAGATTCACAATGCCGCCCTGCCGCACATATTCTCCGCACTAATTGTAAAGACTTATGCGAACTTGTTGGGCATCCCGTCGCAATAATACGAAGCAATGCACCCGGCCGGCCACCCATGGAGATTACTGTATAATTCACACGGTTTCTGCAGGCACAGCGCCATATAGTCGCCAACCGACTCCGCCGCGACCTCCTGGCGCAGCCGCAGCCGCAGCCCAAACAATTGCCCGCGCCTGGCAAACTCACGGCCCACGCCTCATCGCAGCCACTCGTGGTCCCTTCAGTGCCTCCTGGGCAGCCCCCCTCGCCACCAACACGGAAGAATTTTCCACGTTCGATCCCCTCCATACAATCCCCTCCCCATACCGATTCACATATGTGGACCCCACCACACATACACTCTGGTGGTTCGATATTCGTGCCCTGACAGCCATGCCGCGTCGCGGCCAATCCACCCTCACAAATCCATATACTCGTGCCGCATTCCCCGCCTATGCCCAGACCCGCTTCGACCGCCGCATGAATTGGCTCCTCCAGCGCCGCTACAATCGCGCCATTCCACCATCTCCCACGCATACCCTAACTGCCAAACAGCGATGGTCCCTGCGAATCCTCGAGGTATTCTACAACTTCGATCAATTAGGGTTTAGTGTGCCGGCCACGTGGTTCGAGGGGCTAACGCCTCCGCTCCAGACCTGTCTCCGATTTCAATTAGAAGAATTGTGGAGGCGACGTGTGGGTCCCGATCAGCGCGAGGCTGTTATTCCTGGAATAACCGCAGCGACTGGTGGCACACTTTTCCGCGGCGCACTTTTCCCTGGCATCGGCGGTGAAACGCTGGCTGCCGAGACCCTTGCCGTCTTCGAGCAACTCCTAACTGCATCGGCCGATAAAACCCAGCGCATCGTTGGGGCACTTTATTGCATTGCTGCACTGACCGTTGTAAGTCCCGCCGCTCACCAAGCATATCCATGGCTTTTACCGAGTCTTTAATGGTATACGAAGCGGGAGCGGGCTGGGCCAAAAATTTTTTGCCGACGGCGGCTGCCATTAAAAACTGTGCACATTTCCCTAACTTTTTATGAAAATGTGTGCTGTTATGGCCGACGGGGGGCCGGCCCAAAAACTTGATTGCTGGCCGGCGGCGGCAGGGTAGGGCACCAACCCCAAGCCACCCAAATGTCCAACGCTATCATCACTGCCACCAACTTCTCTACCTCTAAGGTTACTGCCACGAATCCCCGTGTTCTCGACAGCGGCGCCAAGCAGTCGTATGTCAACTATGACGGCGGCAAGTTCATCCTCCAGACTCCTCAGAATATGACGCTCCCTTACGGGCTCGGCGTCAATGACAAGTCGAAGTTTGGCGGGACGGGCATTGACTATTCGATTGATCTCAGCCTCAAGGGTTATGATGACCCCACCAGCCCTGTTCACGGGTATTACCAGATGCTCACTGCGCTCGATGAGCATATCATCTCGCTTGCTCACAAGAACAGCAAGGCGTGGTTCGGCAAGGAGCGCAGCATTGACTCCATTCGCGACAATTACAAGTCGAGTGTGAAGTTTGCGCTCGATAAGGAGGGCAACCCGAAGCCTTACCCTCCTACGCACAAGCTCAAGCTCCGCAAGCTCAACGGCGAGTTCGAGACGAAGTTCTACAACCCCAAGGGGAAGCCTTACCGTGATACGCCGGTCGAGGACCTCCTTCCTAAGAATGCACAGGTCACCGTGCTTGCCAAGGTTGCCGGCCTCTGGTTCTCGGCGGCTGGCTTCGGTCTCACTTGGCGCGCCGAGCAGATTGTCGTTCACAAGCTCCCTGAGCGCATGAAGGACTTCGCATTCGTCGGCATCCAGGCTGGTGCCGTTGAGGACGAGGAGGAGACTGTTGGTGGCGGCGCTGGTGGCGCCACTCAGGTCGACGACGATGAGGTGTTTGCCAAGCCCTCGGCAATTGCGGCTGTTATGCCGGCTGCTCCTGCACCCGCTGCGGTTGCAGAGCCCGAGTCCGAACATGAGGCAGAGGACCATGAGCCTATTCCTGCACCGGCCCCTGTGAAGAAGGTCACAAAGGTTGTTAAGAAAGTAGTGAAGGCTTGAGAGCCTTAACTCCTAACGCTTCGCTGAAGGTTGTGAAAACCTAGACAGCCTCCGTCCATCAGAGCACAACCCCTAAAAGCAATCATATGAAGATGTATTAATACTCATATAACACATATTGTTCCAACTGCAATATTTTTTATTCGCCAATTACAAATTTAAATACAAACAGACGATCGGGTATATCATATGACAGCGCTCCATTAGGTGCAATAGAAGATGCTGGGTCATTTGATTCAAAGTTTTTTAAATATAGTGTAGGATTATTTGTATGTAATTTATATTTATTATTGCGCAGCGACATCTGCATTTCAATTACATCGCCCGCAAAAAATGGCACTGGCCGAAGAACTCCTTTCGAATCCTCCTGGAATCGTGCGGGATCCAGGTTCATAACTTGCTGGACAACTGCTTGCAGACCGCTTGCATCAATACCAATGCTGCTACCTGCCGCATCAAGATATCCCTCCAATATTTGCGCATTTGTAGGAACTGTGTTAAATGTATATCCTGGTGCCCCGCGCAACTTCTCTATTTGCCGATTAAAAAGGAGGGTTGCTTGCGAGCGTATAGTCGGATCATTTGCAATTATGGAAAGTGCGTTTGGGTGACCAAGTATACTATACGCAAAATAGCCGAGGATAAAATCTTGCAAATTATGGAAATTGTTGGCACTTGCTGTGTTTATACCTGGCCAAGCACCAGATGTATCAATATGATTAATACCTTTATACGCCAAATTATATGCAGTTCCGCTGCTGATAAACAAACTCCCCTTAATTGCATTAATAAGTGTTGTCGCCATGCTGTTATTTACATATGCCCGAAATGTATCTTCATTTTCTAATTGAATATAGTTTATCCAACCTTTTGCATTTGCTAAATCATAAATTGCAGACTGTGCAATTGGAACGGTGACCGTTACAGGGTCACCAGACAGCGATACGTGTGCACCAAATAGTTCGGCATTTAATCCACATATGTCCACTGTAAAAGGTAAGGCGATTCGTATACCAAATGTTGTATATGGATCGGCTGGCATTTTATTAATCAGCCGGAAATTATTGTGGAATTCTCTCTAAAAAACAACAGGGGTATGTTTCAAATAGTTGTAATAGTTATATTACTTTATTTGAATCTAATTAACCAGAGAGTATTTACTCGAGGGTGAAACGGAGGACGTAGTACTTGTCCCATGTCGCACCGAGCTGAGTTGCCGGCGCGGAGGCAATAGAGCTGGCAGCAGTGATAGTGTCAACTGCAGTCGTCGATGCATCGGCAGGAGGAGTGCCGTAGAGCTTGTAGGAGTTGGTGTGGAGGTAGATCTGGACATCAATCATATCGTTGGGCTGGAAATCGAGCGCAACGAGCTTGCCCTTGTTGTCCTCGGAGAAACGGGCAGGGTCGAGGTTCATGATCTGCTGGACGATGGCAACGGCACCCGACTGGTCGATACCGATCGAGGTGTTGGGGGTACCGGCCTGGACAGCCGCAACCGCCACAACAGCACCAGACGCATCCGCGTTGACACCATCGATGTTGGCCTGGGTGAGGTTGAGGTTGACACCCGTGTTACCACGGAGGGCACCGAGGCCAGTCGAGAACTTGTTGCCGATTGCCGTGCGGAGGACAGAGTCGTTCTTGATGGGGGCGAGGGCGCCGGGGTGACCGAAGATGGCGTTGGCGAGGTAGGAGAGAACGAAGTCCTGGAGAGAGTGGAACTGCGTGTAAGGGGATGACCAGCCGAGAGAAGTGCCAGAAACATCGAGGTTGAGGAGACCCTTGTGGGCGAGGTTGTAGGTGGCACCGGCCGTCTTGTTGACGGCAGCCTCGAAGGCCGTGATGAGGGGGCCAGCGAAGTTGTCGTTGATGAAGGCAACGAACGTGTCCTCAGAGGCCGCCTGGATGTAGTGGAGCCAGCCGGCAGAGAGATCGCTGACGTAGAGCTTCGAGGCAGAGACCTTGTTGGACACAGGGATGACCTCACCGCAGAGATCGACAAATGCACCGAAGAGCTCTGCAGTGAGACCGCAGATGTCAACAGTGAAGGGCATCTTCACAAGGATACCGGGAGAAACAGCGGTGTCAACAGCAACAGCAAGACCAGTAGACATTTGTTTGTACTCATGCCGAAGTTCTTTTTTTGGCAGACCGATGAAAATCAAATAGGAGCATATAGGTATTTAGTTATGAAGTAACTGTGGGATATTTTGTATACATTGAAAAGTAAACCGGGAGAAGCGCTGTTTACTTTAGAAACGGCATATGTGTATTACAACATCTTAATCAAAGTCCCATAGATTAGTATGTCAGTAACACGTGTAAATCAACAGCGCGTCGACTTCTATGTCGAGACAATTGACCAATTGCTGGGTATGCTTGATATGCTTGAAAACTGTCATGATGCAAGTGGCAGTGCAGGAACTTCCCGGAATCCTTATTTACTTGATGTTGATATGGGTGGTTTCGAGTGTATTATTGGAGCCGAGTATTTCATATACGTTAAATTGTATGGCCCACCAATTGATGGTGAATTCGATCCGGACTTGCTTGAGGCAATCCGTGAAGGTCTCCTTAAAACCGCGCAATATTCAGCACCAGCACCTGCATCCGCACCGGCACCAGTATGTGGGACATGTAGGCAAACTAGATGTTGCTGTCCCAAGAATAATTTATTCTGTGGAGGATGCTCGCAGCCTAAATTACATTGTTGCTGTGCTGCGCAAACGAGTGGCTGCGGGGCGCAAACAAGTCCATGTGATGACCCGCATAGCGACTGTGGCGATAGCATTGGCACAAGTTCGGTAACATCGTTATACACTCCAGCAGAGATTGCAATTAGTAAGTGCTTACAGGATCGTTTGGCTGCTGAATCACAGTCCACCAATATTAATGCATGCAATATCCCACATTGCAGTCGCTGTATGAATGTTGTGTGCTGCTGCTATAATCCATGCTATACGCGCCCATGTTCTCCTTGTGGTGTTAGCACAGGTACAGGTTGTGGAACTGGCACAGGGAGCGGCTCTGGGAGCGGCTCTGGGAGCGGCTCTGGGAGCGGCTCTGGGAGCGGCTCTGGGAGCGGCTCTGGAAGCGGCTCTGGAAGCGGCTCTGGAAGCGGCTCTGGGAGCGGCTCTGGTTCTGGCTCAGGCACAGGGAGCGGCTCTGGGACGGGTCTTCCACGTATAATTGACCCTAATCGCGTTGTTGATACTGACGTCACAGGAACAGACGCAGGCGCAGGTATACCCATCAACAACGATTATCAATTCCAAGTGTAGACATATGCCAGTATCGCTCTTTCAAACAGACCAATTTAGAATTCGCTTACAAGAACTCCCCGACCAGCGCCTCAAATTCTATCTTCGCGTCGAAAATGAATTAAAATCCATTTATGAAGCGATTCTTAAGAAAACCGACTCAATCTCCAATATTCGCGGGCGCCTTATGCAACTCCGATTCGCCCTAACTGCACAATTAGCGGCGACCGGCGGAGTCCCGCTTGCTTAACATACAACATTATTGATTATAGTTAAGGAAATCCTTATACAATTTACTATTTGTAATCTCAGAAATCTCAAACGACAGCGACATATTCACCTGTCGATTATCAATCGTATTTCCATACATATCCATAAGCCTTATGTGAAATCGTGGAATATTGACCGGCTGCTGAAACACATACTCGCGCGTATAAATTGACGCTTCATCGGCAAATATAATATTATACTTGTCCTCTTTCACAATGATTTTCGCAAAACAATAAATTCCCAGCGAACCACTGCTTAACTGGAACGACTCATAATCGTTCACCGCCAGTAGCAAGTATGTATCTAAATGCACATCCGGTGGAGCCTCCGCCAAAAACCGCGACCCGCGCCCATACACGCGATGTCTGAAGCCGAGAGAATATCCCAGGCCCCAGTCATTTGGCCGGTCCCAACTCATATAACGGAAATCCAAGATGAAGTTCTGTGGTGACGGCCCATCATCAAATATAACAATCTGCGTCCGCACAGGGTCCAACTGAATCTTCAAATCCATGCCCCCACCGATCGCCGTGCTGATTTGCGTCAATTCAAATTGGATTGCATTTAGGAGGTTGGTTGCACCTGTCCCAAGTGTGTAGTTACCCTCGTCGATTTGTGCAACATACTCTGCCCCTGTGCTTTCCAAGATAACTCTAAATGCCACGTTCTTGCGCGCCGGCGAAAATGCGTAAAACATGTTCGGAATCTCCGCACTCACCAGGCGCAGGCGGATAATATTCTTGTAGGGAATCGCCGGCCGATAATGGAAGTCCGTCGTAGTATCCGTGGGACTTTCACGGAACCTGCTGTCGACGTTCACAATTGTCCGCTTAATGTCGTTGGAGTTCACAATGTCATTTGAATTCCAAAAGGCATTCTTTTTTGCGTTTATCATACTGCACCTACTATCACCACATCTATCCTAAATGCATTCTGTGGCCGCGCTTGTTTCACTGCGCTTGCTCGCACTGCGCTGGCCGCGTCGCATTTACTGCGTGCTGCCGTTCGCCGGATAATCACCCTGCGTAACCTGGACGGTCGATGCGCACGCACAGCCGCGCTCCGCATACTGCTGCCCGACAACCTGACGAGGCCCACCGAGGTTGCGCTGGATGAGGACCGCGTTGAGGGGACCGTTCCCCTGCTCAGGGCGGACCGACGTGCCGGCTTGGACCGCCGCTGACCGGGCAGCATTGTAACTGTAAAGAGCGCGCGCCTGACGGAACTGCGTCAGTGTCGAAGAATCATATGAGCGGGTTGACATTGGGATTACTATATAGTAATAGTAAAATTCACCGGCACCGACTTAGTGCCTCTCCAATTATTTCGCGCGACCGGTTCCACTACAACTGATCCAGTGAAGCCAATCGGATATGACATATCCAAGACAATATCCGTGCCGGCCACATTGGTCGCCACACGGTTCCCGTTCACATATACATTATACTTGACAATCGACCGATCATTCCCCGCCACCCATGATACATCCAGATCACCTCCAGTAAGGCCCGTGACGACGACACCCGTAGGCTGCGAGTTCACCAGGTTCGGCCCCGAAATGTTGACCGCCGGCAGTGGACATTCAGGATATTTAGGGGCCGGAATGGGAGTCTGCACAACAGGCACCGGGCATGGTGGCAATGGATATATATATGGGTCATACTGCTCAAATCGCCGCGTGGGGTCAATTAGGTTGCGGGCGGTTGCCGCGACAGAGTCGATCACCTGGGATATGCGGGCGGCCTCCGATATGCCTCCAGCCGAAATCCCGTCAATGAGCACCGGGCTCCGCTCGACTGGCACAAATCCGCCCGCACCACTCGCATCATATCCACCCGAACACGCAGTTCCTTGTAAAATCCCCGCCTGACCCGGTATATACTTATAGCATGGCCCGTCGAGTTTACTCTGTAAATATGCCCCCGATTGTGCCTGTATTTTGATGGGTGCCACTGGACAGCATGCGTTGGCTGCCCGAATAGCGGCCTGCACACTGCACGCCGCCGCTTCGCGTGCCAGCCGCTCTGTATAACCCGATGATAGTGTCGGATAGCCGGCCATCTTCTTATTATCACTGCATGTTTTGCGCCTTCATTAAATCCCCGCTGCTAGTAGCAAGCATGTCCCTAATGGCAAAACTCACACGTGCCGATTTGGCCACATATATGGCCGTTGCAGGGCTCGCGCTGTCTGTTATATTTCTCTACGTATCCCTAACTGCAATGCGTGAAACTTTTACAGGGACCACTGAGCAGCCCGTCGACAAACTCCTGTTAGAAGAGAGTGATCTGCCAGTGGTTAAATCCAGCATACGTGAGGCAATCATCGAAAGCGACGGCGGGGAGTTCCTCACACAGCAATTAGAGTTGCTGAAGACTACGCGAGAAATATATGGCGAGTTGCTGGAGAAGATGGCGATGAATTTGGCGGCGGCTGCAGAGAGCCGCGATGTGGCAGCATATAAACAGGCGGCGATCGATAAAATTTCCGCTGAAACGGGAGGTATGCCACCGCGCTTTTGCGATGATGCGCGGGTGGAGCGCCTACTGGGCGCAGATGCCGACACAGAGGCGCTTGAGCGCTTGGCGGTGTGTATGCCAAATAAACCAGCGAAATATCTGATTCTGCTGTCATATGCGGCGAAGACATATATGAAACAAGTGGGCGCCGCTAAAGAGACTCTGGGAGGTCCCTATGAGGCCACGGCATCGGCTGGCCCCGCCGAAATGGAAATGCCCACATTCCCTCCAGAGGCTGTTGAGGGCTTTTCCACAGCATCTGCACAGGCGCCTGCTGGCACAGCATCCCTCGTCGCATACACGAGTCCCTATCGACTCAACACACCTCCTAAAAGCAGTTCTGAGCTGCCGCTTCTGGCTCGCACACCATTTGATAATCGCCTAATTGCATGGAAAGCGGCCTACAATGCAGAATCCATGAAAAGAATAAAGGCATATTTAAAATATATTAATTGGGCACGTAAGCAGACAGCCGCACTTCAAGCGGACCTCCAGTCAGGTGCGATGATAAACCAATTAGTGGGTGCGCGTGCCCCGCTTGCTTAGGGTGCGGCTGCGACCCTTGCTCTTGCCGCTGCGCTTGCCGCGGGTATTTCGTGAAGTCGCCGCCCGCTCCTTCCGTATGCGCTCGACCTTCTCCCGCAGCAGCGACTGGTATGTCTTCTGATGACCCATGCATTCAATACTTATGAAAGGGAACGGTGACTTCCCATCCCTCCTAAAAGCAGCCTGTAAAGTCATGACGCGTTCCACCAGACAAAGAATTGGCCGACCAAAGAATGCCTCCAGTGTCGAGCGGAAAAGGAAACTGAGGTAAAGTGTGATGAGCGTATCAAAAGACGCCAAAAAGATCCGCCGCCCATCATTAAGCGACACCGAATTATACGAATGACACGCTGTTGTTTGTATAATTGCCACCACAGGCTTCGTCGTGCCCCGCATATAGCCCATATAAATCGGCGGGAAGAACTCGGCCACTGCCGCGAACTTCTTAAATGTGAACGCCCCGTCGGCCCGCCGCTGCAGCGCCGCCACATCATCGTCGGGCCGTTCACTATAGAATAGGACAGGACTCCGCCCTCCTAATAGCCAATGCACGGGATTCGCCTTTGACCGCAGGCGATGCGAATAGTAATCAATCACATCGCCCCCACACAATATGCGCTGCTCGCTTATGATAAAGTCGAGGATCATCGACCGCAGCTCACTCGGCAACCGCCCCACTTTCTTTGTGGCCTGTTTGGTGCTCCCCAAGCGACACCCTTTTAGGGGCGCGTAGGTGTTCAGGAGAGTTAGGCGCTCATACACTTTCTCCCACCGCTCCACTTCCCCACGTGGCCGACTTAATTCAAGGTACATCATCATACGGAGTGTATTAGGGTCCATATAGTATATGCCGGCCTTCTTGACAGCCCGCTTGCTAATAATGGAATAAAACACTGGATTGATTTCAGTCACATCGGCGACTGGCGTGTAGTTCACATACACCTTCGTCGTTCCCTCATGCATTCCTGGGCGCACACCGATGTCGGCGAACCCCTCGTCCTTCAACATGGCCGTCAGGTCCTCCAAGTCGGACTTCGAATCGGGCGTCAGGAAATCGTAGTCTGGAATGGTCGTCTCAGGGTCGTAGAACTTGTGCTTGAGCGGCAGATGCGCGTTGATTGCCTGGCCCCCGTAGCATACACGGCGCTTGGCGCGTAGGAACTTCTCGACGAGCCCAATCGCCACCAGGATTTCCTTGTCGTGGGCCGCATCATACTCTAATTGCCGCCCCGCCTTCTCCGCCGCTGCCGCGAGGAGTGCTTTCTGTTTCTCAATCAGTTGACTGAAAGTGTGAGGCAAATGAGTGAGACTATCTTCCATTACTATTAGCGGGGATTTTTCTAAGATGGTCGCACACTCAGGTAGCCGCCGTTGACATCGGTCGCAGAATTAGACTGTCCGATCTGGACCGGTGGAGAATCCTTGAAGCGAGCACCGGCCGGCTTCGCCACATAACTGAACTTCTTGAAACGTGTCGGGCCATAGAGCGGAGCCAACTTGCCCTGGTCGTCAAAAATATCCACTACAATCCCTTGCACACCAATGCGGTCCATGATAAGTTTGAGATTCTCTTCAGTTGGCGTTGGAGTTCCATTAGGTGAAATGGCGACTGACCATGTGGTCGTGGCTGTCGTCTTGGCCGCGTCGAGTTTATCGGTGGGGATTGATATGTAATATGCGTATGTGTTTGCGTGGGCGCTCACATGAATGTCTGATTGCTCTGGTAGGCCGTAACCGGTCGGTCCACCGGTCTCTTGTGTAGCATATACACGGGCATTTATCATCATGTCGAGGTCTTGCTTGGGGGTTATATACACAGGGAGGTTGGGGGCACGGAAGTCGCGCGTGTCGAGGTTGGAGAGCACGATAAACGCATTCTTGAAGGTGCTGATGGGCTGCTTGAAGAGTTGGCCCTGGGCCTGCTGGCGGGTATATTCGCCCTTCAGCATCCACGGATAGAGCGGGGCGAGTTCACCCGCGATGGCGGCCATGAAGCGCATGCGTGCCTTGATATTTTCGGGGTCCGTTGCACCGGCCGTTGGTTTGGGTGCGGGGAGGCGACGGACGGACAGGAGCAGGATGATGGGGTCCGTGCCGGCGGCGGCCTGGTCCTTCGTGAAAGTCTTCAGCGCCTCCGCAACACGACGAATGCGGCCCGTGTTATTGCTGATGAGATTGCCGGCGCTGTCGCGGCATACGAGGACCGGCGTCTCGGGGTCACGCGACAGATAGTCGATTTCAAACACAAATAGGCGGACACCCTTGCGGAGTGCCAGGCGGACGGCACGGGTTTCGTCGAATACGCCGTTTTCATATGGCCCCAGGTAGCCTGCATTGCGGGCACCGAGCACATGGAAATTCACGAGCGCCTCTTCATCGTCTGGGATGTCGGCGAGGCCGGCTGCGGCCGGGTCTGGTTTTGCTGATACCGCCCCACCGGCCGAGTCGAGGATTGCACTGTGCTGCTGGGCGAGGCTGTCGGCAATGCGCGTCTGCTCTTCAGTGCGGCTGTCGGCGATTCGCACATTGTTCTCGGGAGTGGGCCGATTGGCGATTTTCGCGCGAATTTGCCCGAGAGCTCCAGACAGCCATGCAAAAAGAGCGATGGCGACGACGACGAGGACTCCAATGATGACTGGCATCCAGGATGATGAGCCGGTTGTTGCGGCCGCTGCGGCATTTGTAATTGCCTGGCTGGTGTTATTAATTCTTTGTGTGAGTTCACTAGCTGCCTTTGCACTTGCATTTGCGACTGTATTAGTCACCGCCCCCACTGCGCCTATGGCCGCTGCCGCTGCCGCTGCGGCATTTAGCCCAGCATTTGGTTCTCTCGTTCCACTATTCGGTGTTGTACCCGCCTGCGTTGACATACTACTAATTGAGCATATTATAATTCCACACTCAATTGAAGCACATACCTGTGCGCCACATGCCCGCGGACCTTCTGATACAAATAGCCGACCCCCATGAGAATCATCGGCACGACTAATAGCGTAAATCCGACGGCGTCAATCGAATCCGCTGGCTCACATGGGAGTTTGTAAGGCAGATACTCTGAATTCATTAGGGTGACCTGCCAACTCGTCACTCCCATTTCTGCAGCAACCCGCCGGCGCACTTCGGCATTCACCGCCTCGCAGTGGCGCCTGTAGTTGCCCTTGTCGTAGTAAATGCTGATACGCGGGCGTAGCGTAATTGTAAACCGGCGGCTCGTCCCTGCCACGGCCGTATAGTTGTCTGCGGCGATCTTCTTCTTGAAGTCCGCCACAAGACTGTCGACAATCTTCGCATTATATGACTCGGCCCACGCCGCGTGGGCGGCCGTGGCGCGGGCCTCTTTGGCGGCTCGCGCGCGGGCCCGCTCTGCTCTCGCAGCTTCCTTGGCGAGCATCTCCTGGTGTCGCGCAACATCAGCCGCATGCTCGCGCTCAAGGCGGTCACGAATGGCTTGAGTCTTTGTGGATGCAGACATGGCTTGTATAGTGGTGGCTGTGGGTATCTCTACAGTTAGGGTGCAGTGCTATCTCAAATTTTTATGTGCTGTAGACATGTCTTTAAAGTATACTTTAGTAAAGTGTGAGGGAGACACTCAAAGACACTTTGCCGGCGGCGACGCCAGCCAGCCGACCACTTCCTAAAAGAATACTTTAGCAACCTGCTGCGCACATACTTTAGTAAAGAATTGCACTCGCTGATACTAAAAATAATATAATTTTAATATCAGCATTACACTGCCCCCGCACACCCCCTAATTGCCGCCCCGCCCCCCTCACTTTGGCCGCGTCCCGCACACATGCACACCGCTTGTGTGGCCAATCTTCTTGAACCAGTCGGAGCGTCGCATAACGGGCACGCCATACTCACGCGCCTTTGCGATCTTTCCTGAGGTGGCCACAGCGGGGTCAATGGAGTCAGGCACAATAAGGCATGATGTTGTCTTTTTCAAATTAGCATCGAGCGCATAGCCGGCATCATGTGAGACATCTACGACGGTCTGGTCGCGGAATCCGCTCATACAAATGGATCCATGAATAGGAATTGGTGCGTCGTCGGCTGCTGCAGCTGCTGTCGCGGCACCGGCCCCGCCACCCGTGGCCACCGCCACCGCCGCGCTAACACCACACAACCGCCGCCATTCCTCCACATCACCCCTAATTGCAGGTAGACAGGCCAGGAAAGCCGTCCAGGAGTCCGCACTCCAGCCGGCAGGTGCAGCTGTGCCGACCATCCAGGAATCCCAGTTAGGATATGCTGCGAATGCAGTGGTGACCTTCGACTTGCCGAAGCCACGCGGAATTGCAGGGCAGGCCAAGATGAGCCGGTCCAGGGGCGCAGCGCGCACTGCAATTGCCAGCCGCTCCTTCACACGAGGCCCCAGAGTTCGTCCGAGAACTGCGCACAGATTCCCGTCGTCTGTCTTGAGAATTGCCGCGACAGACCGCAGACCGGCCTCCACGAGCGCCTTCGCAGCGGCGGGGCCGGCACCCTCCACACCGAGAGTCTTCAGGGAATGGTCCAGTTTGGCCGTGCACTCCTCGGGGGTCTCACCAGGTGCGCGAATGTTGACACCGTCCCAGTCGCCGGCGGGCAGGCGCGGCACCCCGCGGACAATGACACCCTCGATAATGGGGATGACATCACCGCTGCGGCGAATGGTGACCCGAGCGCCAGGTGCGATTCCGTTGTCGACCACGAACTTTGCGTTGTGGCCGGTCACGAAACTGATGGTTGCCCCGCCGATCTGGACGGGCTCGATGGCGACCCGTGGAATATAGACGCCCTGGCGGCTAATGTTCCACTCCACTTCCCTAACTGCAGTCTCCGCACGCTGGTCGTCGAGGGCCATCTTGAAGGCGAAGGCTTCGGTGGGCAGTGTATCACCGTCGACCGCGGCCTCCGTGCTGGTTGCCTGGGCGACCACGAGTCCATCGATATCATACTCGGAGGCCGCACGGCGCTCCAGGAGTTTGGCGGCGAGCCCGTCTTGGGTCGCACCGAGGGTCGTAACATTCCATGGGACCTCATAGCCGGCGGCTGCAAGGAGTTTGAAATGCTGGCCACGGGGGACACCCGCTGGTGCGCAAATCTGGTAGGCCACGAAGCGGAGAGGCAGGGCATCCGCAGGAGCGACCGTGGTCGCGCGCTCATTATGGAGCCACCCATTGACCTGCGAACGAGCCGGCGTGCCGGCGGTCGCATGGGCCTTACGCATAACGATTTCCCCACGCACATAGTGTGGGGCGCCCGCAAGCACAAGACCAGCAATCTGTGGCACATAGGCGGTCAAGTCCGACCCCAGTGTGCCATTGCCGCGATTGTAGAGGCGACCTGTGCGGCTGTCCCAGAGGGCCGACACACCGTCGAGTTTGTCGGACATCACATAGGGACCCTTCTTGGTGGCCAGGAAACGCTCCAGCGCGCGCTCCCCAAATTTGCCCTTAGAGAGCGAGGGGAGCGGCACAGGGAGGCGCACCGTGTCGCCGTCGGGTGTCCAGCCGGTCGCATCGAGTGCAGCGGCGGCTGAAGGATCTTCGCGTTTCACCTGGGCCTCCAGAGCGTCATACTCTTCGTCGGTCATGATAGGCTGACCACCGGTAAAGTATGCTTTCTTTGCGGCGAGGAGTTTGTCTTTTAGAGATGGCTTGGCTTGCGCGGTGGCGGCAGCAGTAGCAGAGGACATTTTGGCTTGAAGACTTTGTCGCGAGGACACTTTAGCAGGCGGCGGACGCCGGCCCTCAAATTTTTTTTTCCGCGCACCCACCATACTTCTAAATGAAAAATTTCGGGCATTTGTATGGATATTTAAACTCACTCACAAGAGGTCTACTGCAATAATGTAAGAGCGCCCGCCCTTATATAGAAATTTATATCATATCTTGGAACATCAGCCAGTTCCATTTTATCAACGGACGCAATTAAATAGTCAACATGTATCATATATTTGGCAATTAATTTAATATTTGCCAAGTCTGACTTGGATGCTATAAACACTTCACCCTCATTTTCAATTGTGGGCATCAAATTATCATTAAGTATTGCACCTACATTATCGTCAAAATGCCCTATATTTTCATCTGGCAGTAATTCGCCAGGATGGGGCGCGGTCCCTTCAAGAAATCCCTCGAATCGCTCAGGATGCACCTCACGGTAAGAATATTTACCATGGGTCAATTTGATGTCTTTTGTTGTGATAAACACTCCCAGCATTTGGTCGCTTTTATATTCAGTTGCTATTGCCATTGAAATTAGCAAATAATTCCCGAAATACACACCAGTCTTTCCTGTATCACTGCATTTACGACGCGACTCCACTATATTTTCGCAGTCATATGATAACAGTTCTTTCGCCGCCCTATATAGAATTGTGCCTGCTGGAATAATCACTTCGTCCATCCGTTATTGTAGTGGCTTGTATATGGCTCGTTTTGAATGACAACCTACTGTCTTTAGTGTCGTTCTATCTTCAAATTTTCACAAGCGCACCTGCCACTTCTCTAAATGAAAAATTTGGGATGTTTGTATGGATATGATATAATGTTGCCTCTCCTCCCTCCCTTTCCCCCTTCAATCACTCACATATATTGCCGGCATATGCCCGCAAGGTCGCGCCAGAAGCATAGTGGTGCCCCCATGCGATAATGGCCGACGAACCAGCCTTCTTCATGGGAGCCAATTGCACGATTCCCATTTGACTGAATGGCTTCGGCCGAATTGCATGTGGTCATAAGCGCGACCGCACCGGTGGCCACGTGCAAGAGCGCACCTTTGATCCATGTGCCGTGTAGTAGACTGGTCTTCTTCATCGCCATAATCAGGCGCCAATCATCAGGATTTTTTGTATGCGGCAAGAGGGCCGCGCGATATTCGCGGATGCACGGAATGTGCGTCCATTCGTCATCGAGTGTGGGCGCACCCGCAGGAATTTCCAGGACGGCCAGTGCGGCTAGACGTTTGTTATACTGCAGGTTGCCTGGGAGGTCCCCGCAATAATACTCTCCAGGAATCGAGTTTGGCTTGAGTATATACTTCTCTTCTGACATGGCTTGTGGTCTTCACCTAACTATATCAAGCGCAGCCACATATCAATTTTATTGTGGTCTCACACACAATCTCTAAATGAAAAATTATAGGGGTTCATTTAGAAGTTGTTTGTGCAGGTGTGGTGGTATATACGGGATTATTCAATTTCATACGAGTGTTCATATTCGCAGTCGCCAGACAATACTGGCGAGTATGTCAATTCAATCTCCTCGGTGATGTTATGGAATGCCTTGTAGCGCTGGACAAATTCCATCAATTCTTCAAGTGCCTCGTCCTCATATGTGAGTGCACCAGTCTTAGTGTCCATGCGACATGTAATCCCAATAAATAGATCGCATATGTAGCCTTTGTTTACCTCGGTTGCATATGTGCGCATATAGCGTCCTCTGTCATATGATAGGAATCGGCCGCCGTGTGCAGCAATATCCCGAAATCCGAATGCAATGTGAGGGCAGTAGTATGAGTATCCCATTGTGTGTGTGGCTTGTTGTCGGTTGGACAGCCTACCGTTGCTGTCGCCCAATACTTCAATTTTTCCAGCATCCCATTCATACTTCTAAATGAAAAATTACAGAGGTTCATTTAGATATATTTTGTGCGGTTTACTTCATCGCAGCAACGGCTGCACGGTCAGCGAGGAAAAGCTTGGACTTGGCGGGACTGGTCCGCTTGGTATATGTGGCGACGGCCTGGAGCATGCGGAGGACTGCAGTGCGGCCCTCGGACTTGACGGCCGCACGGAGTGCGCGGTGGCGCGAGGCATTTGTCTTGGAAGTGTTGTAGCCGAAGCGGGCAAGACGGCCCGTGCGGAGACGCCCGATGCCGGCGGAGCGGTGACGTGTGGTCCACTTGCCGGCCTCACCCATATTGCGGACACACTTGGCGCCCACATGAGAACCGGATTTACGCGTAAACGCACGACGACGTATCATGCCACGTTTGCAGGTGCGAGCCATATTTCTAATTGAGTGCGCCGAAAATCAATTAGGGATGGATGACGACCATCTGAGGAATATCATCGCGGGGCGGAGATGGTGAGCGAGTGCGTGTGTGAGTGCGAGGCCTGGGTTCGTAGATCTTGGCCTTCGCAATGAACTTCTCGAGGTGCATTTGGCGGGCGTGAAGGATGGCCGTAATTGTGGCAGCGGTGGCCGCAAAAGCGGTGATGGCAATGGCTTGATTCATTGTAGTGTAATTGGCTTGATGCATTAGGTGGCGGGCAGGGGTTCTTCAAATTTTGTTGAGGAGATACAAAAATATAGGCAGTGCTGTGGTTTTATGTTTAATGGCTAAATATACGGTATTTAGAGGGGGAGTCACTTGGAGAGTATTACTCATCATCATCGTCATCATCGTCCCAATAACGATCTTGCTCCTGCAAGATGCGCAAGTAGACTTCCTCGCGCCATTTGGTATAGCGCTCCTTGCGCTCAATGGCGCGAATGGCTGAGAGCGCTTTCTTGGCGGCAATGATATCTGCGTTTGCATACTCCTCGACCATCTTATCGAGTTGCTTGTCGGTCTGTGCGTAGTTTGTGGGCGGCTTGGCCGCAAGGCGTGGAGAGCGGCGAGGGTTGGCGTTGGCGTTCATTTAGTTGGCTTGAATGGCTGGGGGCTTGAATGGCTGGGGCTTGAAAGGTGGTGTCCGTGGACGTCCTACATTGCAGCCGATGTGACTTTTCAAATTTTTTATGTGCCCGCGCGACTACATAAAAAATTAATATAGTGCTGTGTGAAAATTTTTTGTTATTGTATGACCAGTAGTGGATGCGGTGCGCGGTAGTCAGATACTTTAAAGAATCTTGGTCGTTGTGCGCCCAGTCACATATGAGTAGGCCCACTGGAGGTTGGCGGGCGTCCACGTGGGCTGGGCCTTAGCGACAAGTTCCTTGACCTCGCGCTCCATCCACCACATGTGGAACTTATCGAATGCGAGGCACTTGGTCCGGATATTGATGATTTCTGAGGCGACATCCGCGATGTCCTGTGCAATGGCCTTTCTGGCCTTTCCTTGGCGGACAAGCATCGCGATCTCTGCCTGGCGGCGCTCCTCACGGCGGGCCGCGCGGGCCTTCCTGGCTGCGTAGGCATCAGGGTCCACATACTTCTCGACTACTGCATCGAGTCTGGCATCAGCCTGCGCGTAGTGAGTGCGCGGCTTGGCGGCGAGGCGGGCAGAGCGGCGGGCAAGGGGCTGCTGGGGCTTGGTGGCGTTCATTGCTGAGGGCTTGGGTGTGGCTTGTGGGCGGCTCTAGAGGGTGGGACTGCAGGGCCTTCAATTTTTTTTGAGCGGCGCAGGGGTAGCGCAGTATTTCTATTTGATCTCTGCACTTTCTAACGCGGCTATAAGAGTAGGCAGTGTCTTGGCCATATAACTTTTTACCTGGGGACGAAAATGAGAATAATCATAGGCATAAAACCGAGACGGATCATATTTAATATATTGATATGTAATATATATTTTATATTCATCGGGTATATTTATAGTTATATCCCTACCTCCTATTATGAGTATATGAATATGTTTGGAATTACGTAGTCTAATTTCATCAATAAATTCGCATATATCATCAACGGGAACTGTTGCATATCGCGTAATATATATAAATAAACATGGTTGTGATGTCGCATGTTCTATTAATCTGGTAAATCGCCTGCTATACTTTTCTGTGTAGTCCCCTTTGAAATCTTCATGTGCAAACCACATAGTTGTTTCAGTGTTCACATGTTCGGGTGCTGTATTTGCATTTCCAATCAAGTCTGACACAGTAACATCAATAGAATTTCCATTAAGAATGCGCTTTATTAATTTTATATTGTATGATATATTTGTAGTATATAGTTGTTCTTGGAAAGTTATCCAATCAAACGGATAACTGCACCCTCGTATTGCAAGTTCTTTTAATATTAGTGCTGGTAAACAGTGATCACCAAGTGGAATAATGGCAGGAGTGACCATAGTAATTATAGTTCAGTTAAAATATTACAGAAAAAAAGGAGGGAGTCCACCTCCGCCTGCTTGAGCGCTCTGTTCATAGGCGGCAGCTCGTGATAGACTAATTCCATACTCCGCCAACGCGGACCCAGGGCCCTATCGCCTAGTGTTGGTTATTCGCCTGCTGGTTCATGACTAGGACCCCACCACCGGACCTAAGAGCAGTTCCTGTGCTCCAACATGGCTGACTCGGCCCGTCCCATGAGGGACTTGAACCTGACAGCGGGGCTGTGCTATCTCTACCAGGGACTCTACAGTTGAGTCCATGTCTGGCAGCATAGTCCACATGTGCCGCCCAATGGCCACACGCGTCTAACGACTTTCTTTTTCGAAGCCGGCCCACGGCTTCCTGTGCATCGCGCAAGCACAGTGCGGATCCCACATCCAGTGTATTCTCCGTCCCCATCCGTGCGGGTCTTGCACCAGACACCCCAGGCCAGTAGGCTGTAGGTGCTAAGGTTACCGCTCGGATGGCTTCAGAGTCCACACTAGATGTGTTAAACTTGCCAGTATAATGCGCCCAGTTCTCGGTATGCTTATATGTAAGCATGTGTCCCTACGCCACGGCGCCTCCCTACAACCCTGTCTGCAGTCAAACAGGGTGCCCCATGCCAGAGTTGGAGAGCAAACTCTGGCAAGGGGCGGCTTTTAGGGTGGCTGGCAGCCCCGTTTCAAGTTTTTTTTGAACCTGATATACCCCCTGTGGGCACGCCCACATAACTCCCGTTTCAAGTATGAAAAAAACTTGAAATAGGGGTTTTCGTCCCACTAGAGGTCAGCCACGAGGCCCATAGGGGAGCGTAGTGGCGAGAGACGAGGCAAGCTCACGTTGAAGGCACCTGCGGGCGCTGGAGTGGTAAACTACCCGTCTCGACTCTCATCGGGCTATATACGATTTGCAGCGTGCCGCGAGGCGCCTGTGGGTGCGGAACCTGATGGGATGGTGTGACTCGACACCAGGGCCTAGCAGACAAACTGCAGGGCTGGCGTTGGATTGAAGTCTCACACTGCACTTCGCTCAGTATAAGTTCGGCCCCTCAAAGATATGTAGAGGGTATGGGATCGCAAGGTCCCTAGGCAATACCAGGTGCCGCCGCGGGCTGTTCGGGCAATGGAGTGCGTGTAGCGTGGCCACAGCAGATGGCTTGAGGCAGATTGAAGGCGTTGGCTGGCATGAAACGAGCTCGCGTTGGGGTGTCTTTCGCAGATAACAACGACACCGGCTGCGGATCGAACCGTCCGCAGTTACCACACATCGGTTTACTGACTCCACTTCCCCCATGGCTGGCATCCCTACTGCCCCCACGGCTGGCACCCCTACTGCCTACACCCCCACCACGGACGCACTCAGCGCCTTCAAGAGCCGCATCGAGGAGTTCCACGACGCCTCAGCGAGAGACATTGACAGCATCGACGCCTACTTCGGCGGCGAAGGGTCATACTGCTCGCGCGAGGTGAGTGACCTCTGGGCTCACACGATCGAGTCGCTCCAGTCCTACCTCTACTCGAGCTTCCTGCGTCGCGAAGAGGTCTCGTCTGAGCTCTGGCAGGTCTACGAGGACTTCTACTTGGCCAACAAGGACTACCACCCAGTCGACCCCTGCATCAAGGGAACTCACGAGTCGCTCGACCGCTTCTACTACAGGCCCCTCATGGAAGAACCTGAGTGTCCGAGCGGCTACGAGACCCCACCTCGCGCCCGCCCCGCCTCACCGAGTCCCTTCGGTGCGTTGCTCATACAGAAACTCATGGCGCACGCGGGCGGTGTGGCGAAGCCGCCTGCTGAGGATACCGACGCTGAGTCCATGCCACCACTCGAGCGCACCGACTCGCCCCTAACAGATGAGGATATAGACGAAGCACTCTACACAATCGAGGCCGCGTGGGACTACTAGGCCCGCACAGCATCGACAACCCGCACAAAACAAACTACAACACAAACAAACCCACAAAACCCACACAAATTTTTTATGTGTGGACCGATACTACACGGCACAGTGTGGCACATTTTCACACGAACCGCCACACTTTTCCACACGAACTTTCCGTTGCAGCGCCCCCGGTCGCCCGCCCGAAAAAAATTGAAAGGGCCATGCCGGCTCTATGGAAGGTCGTCCACGGACACAAGCCTTCAAGCCCCCAAGCCTACAAGCTATTCAAGCCAACATGTCTTCCAAGCAATCCGTCAGCAAGTCCGCATCTAAGAAGGCCAAGGCCGCCAAGGCAGCCTCGCGCCCTTTAAAGCGGATCGCCAATATCAAGCAGGCCGCCAATCAGCGCACTGCTGATGCTGCCCTCGCCGGTGACGTCGAGGGACTGCTCTTTGGCCGTGTGACCAAGCACCTCGGTAACGGCGAGGTGCGCGTGCTCTGCACGGACCTCCTCGAGCACCGCGCCATCATTCCTGGGCGCCTCTCGAACAAGCGCGCGACTCCCATCGCAGTCGACGACCTAGTGGGCCTCGGGCGCCGCGAGTTTGAGAGCCGTGCGGCCCACAGTGGCTCCACTGAGGACATCGCAGCCGGCGAGGTCTTCGACATCTCGATCGTCTTCGACCGCCGCTCGGCCGCCCGCCTGGTCAAGCGCGGCATCATCCCTGGCTGGATGATTACCAGCGAGACCGTTGAGGATATCGCAGCCAAGGCCGCACGCCACACAGCCTTTGGTGGCGGTGCAGGCGACGACCTCGGTGACGGCTTCGAGTTTGACTACGAAGGCGCCGCACTCGAGGACGCCACTGGGTCAGACCTCGATGATAGCGACATCGACGACATCTGAGCGCCGCCGCAGCACGCACCCCCCCCCTACAAATCCACAAAACTCACCACAAAACAACAAACACTCCCAAAACACTCTAATAGAACTCCCTCGGAATTTTTAATGTGGGCATCATATGTCTCCGCATTAAAAATTTGAACACCCCTAGTCCACATTTTTAATGTCGACCACTCAAGCCATGTCCATACGCACCTTCTTACTCTACGCTGGCACCGCCCTGCTTTCAAGTGCCTTCACCGCTGTCGCCCTAACTGCAATTAGTATTGCCGTGGAAGGCAGAGATGCCGCGCCTGCGGCTGCGGCGCCCACACAGCACGTGCTGCACCCTGCACCGGCACCCGCGTCACAGCAACTGCAGCGCAGACTCCATCTCGAATCGGTCATGCATAAACTATTATATGACCACGCTGCATACCTTGAAGAAGACATTGATCCAGACATTGATCCAGACTTGCATGAACTACTAAAGAACAGCGATAGGGAATTCCTTGATGATCTATGGGCAATGATTGAGCATCATTTGGAGAGCACCGACTGCTCCGCTATTAACTCATGCAACAACATCTCTTTGCAAGAAATAGCCCTCTATTTACGCAACCTACTTGCACTTTATTAAACAACCCACCGACCCCGAGCGCTCACATATAAAATTTGAAACAAACCCCGTGACATTTTTTATTTGCACCCTTCAAGCCATGGCAGACTGTTTCGCTGTAGAACCCGAGGATATCTTCCCTGAAGCCCCCAGTTACAGGTCGACTGCGTCGGCACCCGCTAAAATGGTGTCCGATGACCTCGACCTCGACATGCCCTTAAAGAAGAAGAAAAAGAAGAAGATTACATTCGAGGACAGCCCTGTGGAAGAGGAGGCGACTGCTGACGTCGCAGCCGCAGCGCCCACCGATGACCTCGACCTCGACTTCACAAAGATCAAAAAGAAGAAGAAAAAGTCTGCCGCAGCCGATGCCGACGCCGATGCAGCACTAGCCGCTACCGAAGAGGTCGACGAAGGCGGCGAGACAAAGAAAAAGAAAAAGAAGTCTGCACCCGCCCCCACAACACTCCTAAATGACTACGACATGAACGACGGGCGTGACTGGGGTCCATACAGGGAACCCGACCTGGAGGACTTCACATACGAGCAGATGCTCAAGCGCCTCTATGAGAAACTCCAGGAGTCCAACCCCGAACTCTGTGGAGATCGCGCCAAGGCCCGCATCAAGCCTCCCAAGGTGAGCCGCCTCGGCACTACGCGCTCCAGTTGGGAGAACTTCACAATCTGCTGCAAGTCGATGAGCCGTGGCACGGACCATGTGCAGTCGTTCTTCCTCGCCGAACTCGACACCACAGGCGCCATTGACGGGGAAGGCCACTTTGTGCTTAAGGGGCGCTACAACAACAAGCACATCGAGGGCATTATGGGCAAGTATATCGCCCAGTATGTCCAATGCCTCGTCTGCAAGTCCCTCGACACGGAAATCACGCGCGATTCGCTGACGCGCCTCAACTTCCTCTGCTGTAACCTCTGCAAGTCCCAGCGCTCAGTCGTGGCAATTAAGTCAGGCTACCACGCAACTACGAAGGCCGACCGCAAGGCTGCGCGCGAGGCCGAGTAAGCCAGCCCAGCCCTAAACAAACCCCACACAACCCCTAAATGAAATCCTCAAACATTTTTAGTGCGGCCCTCAAAAATTTGACCCCCCCTATCTCTGCTACTATTTGCGCCCTCCCGCCCCCTTCAAGCCATGTTCCGTATACGTGAAACCTCCTATGACCCCTATGATGCCCACCAGACCGGCTCCTTCCTGGTCGAATATGAAACCGCAGCAGAGTGTCGCGATCATGTCAAGGCCCGCTACATCGACTACTGCACGCTCCTCTCAAGCACCGGTTGTGCGTCTACTGTCGCCTGCGCAATCGGCATCTCCCCTGTGGTAACTCCCGCACAACTTGCGACATCCCTAAATGAAATCCCAGACTATCTCTATGAGGCGCCCGCTGGCGTCACGGTGACAATTTCAACACCGACATTGTGCGGACACCGCGTCGAGGCCACCCTGGAAATCTTCAATCTGGTCGGCCGCTATGGCCCGCGCGAAGACGACAATTACCCAGAAATCGCCGGCGAAGATGTCCAGGACCCCATGTGCCCATGCAAAAACCCTGTATGTGATGGCGGATGTGGCACAATGCCGTGTGGTGCCTGCATTGATGTGTGTCGTTGTGGTGTATGGAACCCTTACTGAGGTGAGTAGCCTGCGCCGCCCAATTAGTCCAGAACAATAAACTTATCGAAATCAATAAGTGCAACCCGCCCATCAGGCTGCAAGTATAGTTCAAAATCATTCGGTGTTATATTGCGCCGCCTAAGTTCCTCATACAGGCGCGCCAGTTCCTCCACGAGGGCCGGCATTGCAGCCACGGCCGCTCCCACAATCATAGTGCTGTCATCAATACGTTCCATTTTATACGAATTCCCCAGGCACCCAACAGGACGCGGTGTATATAATATTTTATATTCGCCATGTGTCAACACAGAATGCACATAGTGATGCATTTTGTATTGTTCGCGAATCCCCAGATTTCCTCGCACACCTCGCTTGGCTACTTTAACAACCTCCCGCTCACCGTATGCGAACACTTTACCCGACGAACCTTCATTAATCATCATCCTATATGGCTTATTGCGACCCGTTTCAAAGCGGCCCACTTTTTTCAAATTTGAAAAGTCGGCCCGTGCCACTTCTAATTGCCGCTAAAGCATACAAGCCAATGGAAATCCAAGCCATGCCCGCCCTCACCCACCAACAAGCCGTCGACGAGTCCGCGCCAATCTCCCCAGTATTTGCTGCAATTCTGTATGTATATCCTGACTACTTACAGCACACTAGTCTCGCAGACGATCCTACCTACACGGCATCCTACAACAGTTTCCCGCTGCCTGACAGATTTCCTGCCGGCAAATCGTGGCTCAACTACCCTCTATCAGACGACACATCGGACGAACTTTTCACCACGGCCGTCGGCTGGATACGAGACACCACCGCCGCGCCTCTCCTCACAACCCTAATAGATTCCTGGCCCGACTCACTTAGGGTTGGTGATGTGGTCCTACTCGGCAAGTTCCGCTGGACCCTTGATGTGCTTACCTATATGAAGCGCGTCAATGTCGACTCCCTGGATGCAATCGAACGCGCCATTTGGCGGCGGGCAGCCCAGCGCATCCACAGCGAAATCCGCTGCTTTGCGACGAGTGCCATTTGGATGGACCAGGACGACCCGCGGTCTCCACTGAATATGGAGACGGGTCTCGAGGTATACTCCTATATTGTGGCGATCCGCACAACGGCACTCGATATCTTCCGTGCACTCTATCTGAAAAATTTGAACCAGCGTGGCGGCGGCGAGGATGTGCAGTGAATACAAGCCATGTCCCAAGCAAAGCCCACACTTGCCAACGGCGACCTACTACAAGTCGCAGTAGAAGAAGACCAGGCCGGCTTCCGCCGCGCATACACCCTAAATGCAGCCGGCAAACGTCACGGTGTGTGCTATGAATGGGATCTATATGACCGCCTATTTAGCATTTCACACTGGGAGAATGATACGTGCATATTAGTCACAATGATTCATTAATAATCAATTAGAATGATTGTAGTGCAGAAAACTTGAAACATTTTTTATTGTAATATGGTGAGTGCCTCCGTGCAATCGTTAAATCAAGCCATGCAAACCCCAAGCCACACAATGAAGGTCGTAAAACATTACTATGTCATACTCAAGAACCCATTCAAGAACTCGTCACTTGAAAGAGTTCTACATGCAATAGGAAAAATACCATACTTCTATGACATTTCTGCAATTATTGGAGCATACACATATGCTGGAGGTGCATACCATACAAGTCGAGAATATTTGGAAAATAGTGGTCATTTATATTCAACTGGGTGGATATATATGGATAAAGGCGATAGTATATTAAATTCTATTAGGGATTCGCTGCCTGTTAACCTAGCAGACTCGCCAAATGGGTGGCTAGTCGCTTGCATACGCGAACCTTTCTGGGCGGGCGATGAATTTGATTGGAAAAGTTGTCTTTCTGAAAATATTAAAGATATTGGAAGAGAACTTGATGATACATATTATCCTCTTGTCTTTCCTGAACACTGTGTAGAGGGAAACTTCTACATAGTCGAAACTGTGCCAACGGAAATGATTCCGCCAATTGTCATTGAACCTGAGAAAATGCGCGCCGACTTGGACACTGCTCTTTGCCAAGTGAACGATGCTGTTAAAGATGTAGGTAATGTGGCGAATGAGTCATATAGAACGGAGTGTTATACACATATTCCAGTGCCAGTGTATTACCCGCCGTCTGACCTTCTCTTTGAGATTGATTACAATGTTGCACATAAGCACTTTGGAGACGGTGTCAAATTGCCTGGATTAAGCATTATTACATCAAACAATGAAATAGTTTCAATGAAAAGTCGCAAAAAACGGGCATACGGTTGGTGCAAAATGCGCACAAACATCGTGTCCATAAATGCCCCAAACGGCTGGATTTGCATAAATGGAACTCCAGAACAAAATAAGGAATATATTGAGAAAATTTATGAGCACTTTGGCATACCAGTGCCGGCGTTGACAGCAGCGTCATTTGCTACTGTAATAACAAAAGATGATACTTATAAAACAAATGGAGTAACATATTATCCCGTGTGTCCGCCATATTACATTGTGCCACTTGAATAAATATATTGAATGGACCTTCCATTACTTGTAATGCGAAGCGGTCTAAATTAACTATATACATACCACCGCCCCTCCTCAAAAAATTTGAATCTTTTTTTGGGCACAGCAACAAGGTGCCCCCGTGCAACTACAAGCCAAGCCATGTATTACTACATCCTCAAGAACCCCTTCAAGACCGCGTCAATTGAGTCTGTCCTCTCCATGATGGGCACAATCCCCTACTTCTACGACCAGTCGACCCTCCTCGGTGGCTACACGCAGTATCTGACCCCTCTCCGCACACATCAGGAAGTGGAAGATAAGCGGGAGCGCCGCTTTCAGGGCTGGGTATACGCAGCAGAGCCAGGCGACGAACTCTTTGACCTCGATCCACCAGTCGACGCAATGCAGTCCCCGCGGGGCTGGCTCGTGGGTCGCGCAGATATGGTCGGTTGCTGCGGATTTGGCCCAGGATGTGAGGCATTTCCTGAGGAGTCCGCTGACGAGGGCGAAGCCGCCGCTGCAGCCTGGAAGCGCAACCTCCAGCAAACCATCGACCATCTGGCGAAGCATCTCGACGACGAGTATCACTCCCTCACATTCCCCGAGCATCCCACCGGCGATTTCTATATTGTCGACTCTGTCCCAAATCCTACCACTGGTGGCGGCGACGGCGGCAAGATGCGCCGCGAACTCGACCGCACCCTTGAAGAAGTCCGTGCAGCAGTCAGCCCGGGTCCGCCTGCCGTGGATCATCCACAGTATGCCCGACACACCACATATATTCCCCAGCCGGCACATTACTCGGTGTCAGACCTCCTATTTGACCTCTGGCATCTCCGCAAAGAGCACTATGGGGAAGACGCCGATAAGCATGAAGTATCGGTCATCACCCGCGACAATGACGAGTTCGTCCTTACGCACGACATCACACCATCTTATTGGAAGTTCTCACCAGGGCCCGAGTGTATCTCCGCCCCGAACGGTTGGATTGTGATAGAGGGAACTCCAGAGGCGAATCGCGCATTTATCGAGAAAATCTACCCCTACCTGATCGAGGATGAGCGCTACAGTCCGCCTGATGTTACACCGGTCGCATTTGCGCCCCATGTGAAGAATACGGCTTATAGTTCACGGATTGCATATTACCCCGTGGACCCCAACTTCTATCACGAGCCTGTTTAATTGCGGCACATTCAGACACATAAAATCCACCAAAAATTAGAATGGACACGCAGCAACTTTCATCTTTGACTATTAAACAACTCAAAGATAAACTTACTTTTTTGCGCGCTCAAATGAGAAATATTGTATCTAATAACCCAAAAACTCCCGAAGACCGCCGTGCACATTCACGCACCCTAAATGCAATTATAGACGAGATCGAACTGTATGATACTGAACTCGCCAAACGCCAACCTGCTTAAATATTGTCAATATCGGCATCCGTAATACCTTTGGCGGCCCGCTGGGCATTCCGCTTAATTGCCTGGATCTTGTGGCGAGCAGCGTAGTCTGGCGTGGCACCTGCACCGCCGCCAGCGCCACCCTCCTCCTCATCTTCATCTTCGTCGCCGCTACCGTCCTCGTCATCATCACCGCCCCGATCGAACTCGAATCCGACATCTCCGAACATCTCATTAACGACTTCACTGTTATTACGTGCAGCCGTTTGTGTGCCGTCATCATCCTCATCATCGTTGCCAGCCCCGCCACCTTCGGCCGCTGCCATCATTGCCCGAATCTTCAGCCCATGACTCGAATTATCGTTAAACTCGACCTTTTCGAGTTCACACATGAGTTTCATATTAAACACGGGGTCCTTCTTCAACTTCCCATAATGATGCGGGTCAACCTTCGACAACACATCGCCCTTCTCCAACCCCTCCGCCGCACTCACGCTACTCTCGAATTCACGTGAACTCACAATAACAATATCCCCTACCTCGATCCACACGCGCTTCCTAATTGCACCTCTGATGTGGCAAATGCGGCGCTCGTCGTCATTGCAGTATACAACCACACGACAATTCCCCAGGATTTTCAGCACACGCGCATACATCTGCCCCACTTCACATTCCACGAATTCAGGCTCATTTGTCTGATGCTTCCCCTTTTTATAGGCTTTTCCGCCCTTCTTGTTCACCATTTACACTAACTACGTGGACTGCATTTAGGCAGTTGTTTAGAACACGGAATCCCACGAGGCTTGTGGTGCATTGTCTTCACCATGTTCGAAGAATTTATCAACAGTGAAGAACTGATTCGCCGGCGGTTCATACCCTGCTAAAAGCCCTTGAACTAGACTATCCATAATTGTTGGCTGTAGGTTTCCATCACGCCTACCGTGATTAACTTTCTGAATATTAATAACTTTCTGAATATGTGTAAAATCTTTGGCTCGTTCGATTGAAGTTCTATGTAATTTAAATGGGTTTTCATGTGACACAGATGCATATACAGTAGATTCACATATATCTGTTTGCACATGGTCTGGCTCTGGCTCAGATTCTGGTTCAGATATGTAGCCAGGCGAGTTCGGGTAAATATCAGTGGGAAGTATTATAGAGGTTGTCATATCAATTGAAGGAATTTCTGGTGCATTTGTTGCATCATCATTCGCACCTTCTGCCGCTGCCGCAGGTCCCGCTTCGCTCATCGCCTCGGCAATTTCCCGCAATCTCCTAATTGCCGCTTCAGGGTCCTTGAAATGCACACACATACTCTCCATAATTTCGGCCGGTGTAAACTTGCCGTCAATAACATCAGGAATATCGTCCAGCACATATGCCGCCTCATAAAAGTGGTTCAGCATATCCAGCACAAATTCCCGTGAAGCCCGCTTGAATTCAATGCGCACATCAATACGACCAGGGCGCACCAGTGCTTTGTCAATCTTATCAGGATAGTTGCTCGTAATTATCAGGATTCGCCCAGGGGTTTCCAGCACACCGTCGAGGAGGTTCAGTAAGAAACTGAGTGTAACTTCGTCGCCACTTGCACCAGCACCAGCACCAGCACCGCGCGCCTCAGACCCACGGTCTAGCACCACATCAGTCAAACAGTCAATGTCTTCAATCACATAAATGCGCTTGTTCAACGGAATTTTATATGACACCTGGCCCTGATCCGTAATGGTAGTCACTGTATCATTATAAAACAAGTTCGTCAACTGCTTACAGGTCGTGTATGGGCGCAGCGACAAATTAAAAATGTGCCGCCCAGTATCCTTCGCAATCGCCTTAATGGTCGATGTTTTGCCAGCCCCAGGAATGCCGTGCATCATAATACCGAGGGTGTGTGGAATACCGCGCTCAATATACCACTCAGGGCGGTTCACAAATAGGTCAATGCGCTCCCGCAATTCATCCACATGATTTCCATAAATATTCGAGAAACTTTTCGCGGTATTAAACTCGTTCATTGTGAACATCAAGGTTTTACTCGCACCCTCCAAACGATATTTGAAACTGTTAGGGGCCGCCTTGTGTTCTCTTGAACCGAGAGGATGCATGGGTTCACGAGGAGGCTCGATGGGGACTTCATTGAAATAGAAGATTTTGGACCCGAGTTTATTATTGCGCTCGTATAAATATTCGGCGTATACATCGTCAATCCAACGACGTATATCAGGCACCTTCATCACCGAACTATAGAGCATAATTTCAACCATGGACTCCTGGTCGGCTGCCGCCGTGTCGCCCGATTGTTTGATTTTGGCTTTTAGGAGGGGCGTGATCTGGAGTTCCTCGACTGCATTTAGGACGTGGCGGGTTTCGATTCGAATGTGACTGGCCGCCTCCAGACTACAAATATAGTTGAGGACGGCGTCCACTTTTTCCACGAGGGGCGACTCCTGTTGCCGACCGAGCGTGCTCTTTCCGTCGACGGGGGCAGTGAATTTGCGCACAAGAGTCACTGAAAAAATGGGCTCCTGCTTTGCCGCCGATTCTTTAAGGGTGTCTTTGAGCAAAGGCGTGGACTTCGCCGCAGCGAACAGGCGGCGCGCAGCGGTGTCTTTGACAAACTTTACGACCTCTGGTGCGTGTTTGAACGCATATTCCACGAGACTCATCACCATCATGCTGTAAATGAGCATCCAGATCTCCTCAAAACCTTTCTTTGCACCATTGGTCCCACCGCCAGGCTGCGACGACCGCATCATTACCATCGCCATCACTTGTGCTTTTAAGGGGCCGAGATCCATATGTCGACTTTGCTGTGGGACTTTAGGCTATGATGGGGGCATACGCTAACAAATGGAGTGTAAATGTGTAGTCTTTTCCAGGAGCCCATGGAAGACAAAAGATACGCGATCTCGGGACAAGCGACGTTCTGTATGACTCTACAAGATGACCAGTTGATGAGCGGATTTCTTTAATGACACTATCGGCAAGGGACTTTATTGTTGCATCTGTCATATAGCCTGTTGTGAGTGAGATTGTAATTGAATATAGACTCGCCATTTGTTGGCTGTTGTTTATGACTAGCCCGCGATTGCCACTTACATATGCGTGATTATATTTATCAAGCGCCGATTTTACATATGTGTCCATTTATATTTGTTGCACAAAAAGATGCACACATATTTCTTCAAATTTGTCCTACATCTTCGCCGGTCGCCTTGTAGTCGCGATCATACGTGTCGGCTGACATGGCGGTAGGGACACCGTCGATTGTCTTTATAACGACTGTGGGGTCGTGTTCGCTGTGGGGAATTCCGTCGCGTCCGATGACACTGCTATACATTCCTCCGCGCTGCCGGCGGTGAGCGGAGCGGACACGAGCAGCACGGGACCTGCGGTGAGCGGAGCGGACACGAGTGGAGCGGCGGCGCCATGTGCGTCGGCGGGATTGAATTTTACGGCTACGGTGAGCGGAGCGGCCACGGCGACGTCTAGTCATATGCGCACGCATTCTAATTGCAGTTAAGAGAATAACCGCGTGGCTCCCAGTCTTCGGGTATATAGTTCACACGAATACCGGCACCGGCCGCCCATTCGGTCATGCGCTTCTTGTTTTCTTCCAGTTTGGCCGCAGGCTGAACCCCGCGGGCGCGCAAGAAGGCGGCGAGAACATCCGTGTTTTCGAGCACGTCAAGTGCAGGAAGCCCCGGGCGTAGTTTAAGGGCAGCCTTCAGGGGTCCGCTGACCGATTGCGTCTGGTCCGGCTCGGGGTCAGTTTGACTCTTATACACTGTCAGTTGTGGGGCATTAGGGCATGATTCCATTAAGTGACCGTAATCGGAACATTGATAACAGTAATGAACTGCGTCAAAATTTGGCTTGTAGGTGTTGCGTGGGAGTTTGGATGTAGGCATATAGGAGGGTGCCCAAAGTCCTAGGGCCGTCACCCGATTCAACTTTTTTCGCGCCGAAAAGTAGAAATGGCAACTCGTAAGGTCAACCGCAAGTCCCGCAAGGCATCTCGCAAGGCAAACGTCACCGTCGGTGGCAAGCGCAAGCTCTCCCCTGCTCTCCGTGCATGGAACAAGAAGGTCATGGAGGTTTACCGTGAGCTCAAGCGGAAGAATCCCGCCACCAAGCTCCGTGACGCCATGAAGGAGGCCAAGAAGCGCAAGTAAATACGCACACTAAGTGAATTTATGTAGTAAAATATACGGTATGCGCTTCACATTCCATATATTTTAGTTTTGCCATCGCTGCTGCGCTAAATTTCCGCCGGCACAATTGCACCCAGATTGAATCTGTAATCGGGATATACACGCAAATATAACTGCAGTCCCAGCGTATACTTCTGCTGGTCTTCTGTCGTCGGAAAACGGAAATACGAGACTTCCGCGCCAGGATTCGCCGCACGTATTTCCTGGATATTGAAATTATATTGACCGACATACTGGAAGTATATCCACGCGTCTCTGTAGTTCACAAGTTGGGATGGCCGCAATGGCGCAAATACCGACGCCCTAAATGGCAGCAGTAAATCTGATACACCCATAATCTACATATGTGCAGTGGTTTTAAGGCGCTCCCATATATGTCCTTTAATGAGTGCTGCTACTGACCCTGCTGCCACACAGGCCCTTCCAGGATATAACAGGACGGCACCTGACCCAGACATGCTCGCACCGGCCACATGCACACACACCCTGCCGCCACCTATCGAACGTCGTGTCGTCCTAATTGCAACCGCCACGATTGATAAGGGTGCGATCTTTACTAACGGTCTTTATCAAAACGTATATATCATATACAGACTCTGTGAAGCACTCGGGCTGCTCCCATTTTTCCTCTTCAATAAAACTACAACCGATCCCGAGCCGTTCCTGCAGGACTGCCGTATCTTGACCGTCGAAGGTCTGCTGAAAAATCCCATACCTGTTCACGTATATATTGAAATTGGCATGTCAATTGACCAGTCATTTAGGAAGTTCTTGAAGGCGCTGGGGGCGAAAATGGTGAAATTATATCTTGGAAATATATTGAATATTGACATTGAAACCGTCCAATTTTATCCCGCCATGAATTTCAGCCATCATGTGGTCGGCGAAATGGATGAAATTTGGGTGAGCCCCCATTATGAAATGCACCGCGAGTATGCGGGGATTCTCAATCAGGTGTGCGACCCTGCCGCGGCCAAAATCGCTCCATATGTATGGGACCCGTGCTTTATCAGCGAACACGGGGCGCGCCTTCCTAAGTGGCAGCCGACTAGCCGCGAAACGATCGTCATCATGGAGCCTAATATTAGTTTCCAGAAAAGCGCCGTTGTGCCCCTGCTTGCACTCGAGGCGCGAAAACGCATTGATCCGTCGTGGAATCCGCGTATTATCCTCATAAACGGGGAGCGCCTCAAAATGACGGCACATTTCTCCGAAAATCTGCTGCCGCAACTTTCCATACGCTCTAATTGCGAATTCAGAGGACGTAATCGCATTGTCGATATACTGACGGAGGCACCTGGAGCAACATTTATATGCCATCAGGTGAATAATGAATATAATTATATGATTATGGAACTACTCTATTGCGGGTTCCCTGTAGTCCATAATGGAGAGCGGTGGCGCGACTTCGGCTACTATTACGCGGACTCGGATGCAGCGGCGCTACTTGCCGCATATGACAAGACACGGGGTCATGCGACTGATGTGGCTGTCTATAAGAGTCGCGCGCATACACTGTTCTGGAGACACAGTATCCATAATCCGGCCGTGCAGACCGCCTGGGCTGAACTTTTAGGGAGTGCCGCCTAACTGCGTGTAAACATCTAAGAGACCGTGCCGCTATATATGTAAATACACATGGCTGAGTCACAGCAGCCGCAGCCAAAGAAGAAAATAGCAATCGCTGCCTTTATCGGCGGTTCCTATTTTGGAGGAAGTCAACCAGTCGCCGCGCTCAGTCTAGCAGAGGCATTGGCCGACCTCGGACATGACATCACCTTACTGCATGTAGGAGAGGCAGCCGAGGCCCCACTCACAAAGGATCCCTGGTTCGACGACCTTGATCGCAGTCGCACCCCCTGGCCTGTCCTCGGCATTCATACCGCCTGTCGCCGTGCACTCCACTACGATCTCCTAATTGACCTCGTGGGAGTCATCGGACGACCCATGCAGGAGGCCCTCGCGACCTGCAGCGTTTTTTTCGCACGGTCGTATGGAGTTTTGGCCGAAATCGACCATTGTATTTATCCATTACATGCGCTCCGTCGAACCGTCCACACATATGATGAGATTTGGCTCTGGGACACGGCGGACCAGAGTGATGTGGCGGCGTGGGCGGTTATTGGGGGCGGCAAGCCGGTGCGCCGCATCCCATTCTTCTGGAGTCCTGCACCTCTAATTGCATATATGGAGGGACGGCCTGAGCAGCCGGTGGGGGCGCTGACGGACGACACTAAATGGACCGTGCGTATATGTGAAACAAATACACGGAATAGTAGTTCGGCGATTCTTCCGCTCACAATTTTGGGGGAAGCTGGGCGACAGGCGGCGTTGGCAATTAGTGATGTGTGGGTGCATAACAGCGACAACATCAAGGACAACGCGTTTTTCAAGCAGAATGTGTTTGCACATGTGCAGATTCCTGGGGTAGCCTATAATTTTGTGGGACGCCAGCGGATTTGTGATATGGCAGCACTGCCTCGGCAAGTTATCCTCTCACATGCGCGCTTTGTCGGTGGCAAATATGCGTTGCTCGATGCCGCCTGGTGCGGGATTCCTGTTGTCCATAATAGTGCGTGGCTGCGGCGACTTGGGGGTCCGTATGCTGCGCTCTATTATGCGGGTAATTCAATCGTGGGGGCAGTGGATGCCATTAAGGGTGTGCCCAGGATTGCCGCGCAAATTACTGCGGCGGTTGACGATATTCGGGGCAACCTTCTAAAAGAATTTGGTCCGCAGCGCGCGGAAGTTCGTAAAGAATTGGGGGCTGCCGTCCAGGGAGCCGAGAGGGTATACTTTACTAAGGACACCTTGGCGGTGGCAGACAAAGAACAAAAGACTTTGGGGGCAGTGACTTTGCCGCCTACCCCAGGAAACACTTTAGTAAAGTGCACCGACACCCCACCTGTCTTTAAAGAAAGTGCAGCACCCACCCTAAAAGTATGTTTTGCCTTCATGTGGGATTCTTTCCAATCCGACTACAATTTCTTTACGCTTCTTCTCACAGAAAGACTAAAAGAACTGGGGGACCCGCGCACAGTCGTGGGAGGAGACGTAGCGCACTTTGAGAGAGCGGGTGAACGCCCTGACCTAGTAATCTTTGGGCCATTTAGTCAGCCAGGTGACACGGAGCCGTTCCCAGGGGTTCCTAAAGTATTCCACACAGCCGAACAGATTCCCCTGCCACAGCAATTTGGAGGCAGCACATACTTGCAATTAGGGTTCACGCGACCGACCGCCGATACACCCGAAGTCGCCCGCCTGCCCCTTTGGATGATGTCGATCGATTGGTGGGGTGCAGACAATGACCGCCTGGTGAATCCGAAACTGATTCCGCTGGCCCGCTGCACGGAGCCAGTGCCGGCCGAGGAGCGGGCTGAGCGCCACCGCAAATTCTGTGCATTCATTGTGACAAATCCCATGAATCCTGTGCGGAATGCGGCATTCCACACCCTAAATGCATATAAACCGGTCGATTCGGCGGGGCGACTCTTTAATAACGTCGGTCCTGGACTGTTTGCCGGTCTCGGCGGAGGTGGCGGGGAGTTGCGTAAGCACGAATATCTGAAGGATTACCGGTTTTGCGTAGCATATGAAAATCAGCGTGCGCCCGGTTATATTACAGAGAAACTCCTGCATGCAAAGGCGGCGGGCTGTGTGCCGATTTACTGGGGAGCCGAGGATGTCGCTGACGATTTTGATGCAGGTTCTTTCATTAATGCGAATGGACTCGAGGGTGATGCTCTGGTGGCTGCAGTTAGGGGCGCAGAGGAGCGCTGGGAGGAGTATGCTGGGCGGCCGCTGTTGCGCGCTGATCAGATTGAGAGCGCGCGTGCTACGATGCGGCATGTGGCAGACCGCATCTTGGCTGGAATTCAGCCGACACCCAATCCACCTAAAAGTATCACCACAGAGAATTCTATAGAAACACCGATGGCAGCCGTGTCGGAAAAGCCAGAATTTAATAGTAAAACGCCCGTGTGTTTTGCTACATACGCGTCCAGTAAATTCATGGAGTCTCTTATGCGCTGGATGTCAGGAATTAAGCGGCAAGCAGCAGCATTTGAGAAGGCCGCTGTGTGCATATATTTGGCGGCTGATATTGGGGCGGGTGAGTATGCTGAAATTGAGCAGACGGTTAAGCGTCTTGGTCTAACTGCAAAACTCTGTAGAGTCCCCGTGGAGGCACCGGCCAACTTCCCTGATTTCTGGGAGCCTCAGCACTATGGGTGGAAAACGTGGGTTTGGCGTGACCTCGTGAATAGTGCTGACCTGCCTGCTGGGACCATCGTCTTTTACAGCGACGCGGGTGCATTTATGGTGCGTCTACCCGTCGACGCGGCTGTGCAGGCTGCTGCTAATGGTGTGGTTGTGTATGAGGACCACTCACAACTCAATAAGTATTGGTGTTCTGCTCCATTCTGTGAGGCCCTTAAAGTCAGTGAGGCGGAGTTGGCGCTCCCCCAGGCGTTTGCCGGCGCGATTACATTTGTCGCCGGTTCACCAGTCGCTGCAACCCTATTTGAAGGTATTTGGAAGGCGGCACAGGAGCGTGCCGTGCTCGCCGGTCCAAAGTGGGAGGGTGTGCACGCAAACGGGCAGCCATATGGTCATCGCCATGACCAGTCAATTCTCAGCATTTATGCGCGCCGCATCGGTGCACCTTGGCGTGACCTGGCACTCGACTACTGCCATGAGAGTCTGCGGCGCACATTTATGACGGGCTGCTGCTATTATTTTCATCGCGGCGACTTCAAACAAAATGTCAACTTCACACCTCTAATTGCTGATGCGTATGTGATCAATCTGCCCCGTCGTGCGGACCGTCTGGAGAAATTCCGCGCGAACCACCCGAAGATCGCTGGGCGGGTCCGCACATGGAAGGCGGTTGATGGACGGGCGCTGTCACTTACTCCGCATATTGCACGGATGTTTGCCCCAAATGATTTCTTCTGGAAGAAGGCTGTTATGGGTTGTGCGCTTTCTCATTTAGGTGTGTGGTCGCAGTTGGCACGGGAACCTGGTGATGGTTCGCTGGCATATTTGGTGCTGGAGGACGATGTGCGGCTGGCGGCGGATGCAGAAGTGAAGTTGCTGGTGAATATGCCGAAGGCGCCGGCCGATTGGGATGTGCTGTATTTGGGCGGCGTGCTGCCTCCGAATAAGCCGGCTGTGGAGCATGTGCGGGAGCGGGTGGCAGCGGGAAGCCCGTGGTGTCGCGTGAAGCCGAACCAGGTGTTTGGTCAGCGCGTGCCGAATGCATACTTCCATTTCTGCGCGTATGCCTATGTGCTTTCTCAGCGGGGTGCTCGTAAACTCATGGACCTTATTGAACGTCACGGGGGATATTACACGAGTGCGGATCATATGATGTGCAATCAGGTCGCTGGCAACACGGAGGCGGGCAAGGAATTTAATCTATACTTCCTCGATCCAATGCCGGCTGGGTGCATTCAGGAGGATGATCCGCGGTATGGTGCGTCGGATTTCAACGATTTTTCGCGGGTGGATAATTTCGACAGTGATTTGTGGACAAATGATGAGCGCTTTACAGTGGCTGAAGTGGAGGCCGCACTGGCTGCGAGTGCACCACTGGATGTGCCGATGACTGTGCTGGAGAGCCGCGGGGTGGCAGTGCCAATGGTGGCCCCTGTAGCAGCTCCTGTGGCGGCTCCTGTGACGGTTCCTGTGGCGGCTCCTGCGGCGGCTCCTGCGGCGGCTCCTGCGGCGGCTCCTGCGACCCCTGTGCCGGCTGCTCCTGCACCGGTTCCTGCAACCCCAGCAACACCCTTCTACGCAATGACCGCCAACTTCAAGACCATGGAATCAGACTGGCTCGCTGAATTGTTTGGTCAACCCATTAATACCGCTGATATTCACACCCTCACCGTCGGCAAGCCGATCCCCCACATCCCTATTTGCATTGTCCAGAAACCCCATATCGACTTCTGGCAATCCCTCTTCACGGTCTGGTCAGCACTCGGTCAGCAGTTCTACGCAATTCACATCAGCGATGAATATGCCGCCCAGCCTGACTCAATCGCCTGGTATACACTCCCTAATTGCAAAGGTGTCATTCGCAATTATCCGCGCACAGATATACCCGCCGATGCCGCAGCAAAGGTCATAACTATCCCTCTGGGTTATGCCACTGGACGCGCAAAGACTGCGGCTGCGGCCGCACAATCGTCTGTCCGCACATATGCCTGGAGTTTCGAGGGAACTGCGTGGGCCGACCGCGAGGCTAATCTGGCACACTTGAAGACACTTGGGCTTCCTTGCCACCTGACATTTAGGGATGACTGGGCTGGATCCGATGCATACGATGCGGCGGCATATTGTGCACTCCTGGATTCTACTAAAATCGTCCCAGTGCCGGCGGGAAATAATGTAGAGACATTCCGTATGTGGGAGGCAATCGAGCATGGGTGCATTCCTCTATATGTGCGCACACCAGGTGATGACGTATATTGGGCGTTCATTTCGGAGCGACTCCCTATATTTGCAGCAACTTCATGGGAACTCGCAGCTAATTCTGCGAAAATGCTGTTAGGAAATGATGCGGTGCTGGATATGTATCGCGCGGACCTGGTAGCAAAATGGAGTGCCTGGAAGAGTGAACTCCAGACCGCTGTGCGTGCGTGGATTGCCTAAACAGTGACCGTATATAATTCTTCAAAGATGTCTGACTTGGAGTCATATTTGAAGAATCTGGAGGCTCTTCTTGGGACTGGGGCGGCGGCTGCGCCAGCGCCTGCTGTGGCTGCAGCAGCACCTGCCACACAACCCCTAATTGCAGCACCAGCCTCAGTATCAGCAGCCAATGATAAAATCCGTTTTATGCTCGTCAGCACACACATTCAGCAGGTCACAGGATATGCCAAGGTATCATACGGGCTCCTCAAACAACTCGCCGTCCAGCCTAATATTGAGACCATCCACTTCGGTTTCCAGAAGTTCCAGGGTGCTCAGCCGGTTGCCCGCGCATATCCTCCAGGCATCACCGAAATCGATGCATCCTCCTATGAGGATCCCAAGCAGCCCCAACTCGGATTCGCATTTACTGAGTTGCCGAATCAGATTACACGCCATAAGCCACATGTGGTCATGATTTACAATGACATGAATGTGGTGAATGGATTCATCGAGGCCATTAAGAAGGCAGGGATCGAGCGTAATTTCCAACTCTGGGTCTATATTGATCAAGTCTATACAGTGCAGGCAGCCCAGTTCATCGATGTGCTGAATCGCGAGGCCGACCGCGTTTTCGCATTTACCCGATACTGGCGTGATGTGCTGAAGAGTCAGGGCGTGCATCGACCGATTGATGTGATTCATCACGGCTTCGACACGGATATTTTCCGCAAGATTCCGAAGGAGGAGGCGCGGCGTCTAATTGGACTCCCACCAGAGATGTTCCTTATCACCAGTTTCAACCGCAATCAGCCGCGCAAGCGTCTCGATATCATGATCATTGCATTCGTTGAACTCCTCGTCAAATATCCGACGAAGCCGATTGCCATGCTCTGTGTGTGCGATAAGGGCGAGAAGGGTGGCTGGCCGCTCTTCGAGATTTTCGTGCGCGAACTGAAGGCACGTGGCGTGAAGCCCGAGGTGTTCGGGAATCGTCTAATTGTGACCACGAAGGATATGTCCTATAAGGACGAGGACATCAATGTGATGTATTGTGCGGGTGACCTGGGGATTGCGACGGCGGAAGGCGAGGGCTGGGGTCTCTGCACGTTCGAGCAGATGGGTCTCGGTGTGCCTCAGGTGGCCCCTGATGTGGGCGGCTATAAGGAGTTCTGTAAGGAGGAATGCTCGGTGCTGGTGAAGCCGAAGTGGCGCTACTATCAGACCATGACGCAATGCCCTGTGGGTGGCGAGGCGTGGGTATGTGACCCCCATGATGTGTGCTTGGCTCTCGAGAAGTATGTGCTGGATTCGGATATGCGTCGCCGCCACGGTGAGGCTGCTACTCAGGTCATTGCAAAGTATACCTGGGCGGATGCAGTTAAGACGCTGGTGCGGCGACTTGAGCAGGCGCGCGAGGATTTGGCGGATGCGTAGAGGGGTCGCGGAGCGGTGCGGCGCGGCCGTTGATTAATATATAATTACTTATTGACTTGCGAAGTCTACGTGTAATTATTTAGAAGACGGGTCTGTGGCGGGGCATCTCTTAAACCACGCCTTGCCGCCTGCCGTGCCCCGTGCCTCTCGCACTAGATCAGCATCGGGTCCGTAGTGAGTCTTCCCACAGAGCAGGAAGGAATGCACGCGGGCATATCCCCATTGTTCGGGGGTGGCCCCAGGCCGATGACCGGTGCGCCAGGCAGCGCGGCCACGGTTATAGGAGGCCCGCAAGATTTTCTCGGGGACACCGGTGGCGGCCGCCTTTTCGGGGAGTCCTCGCGCCCCAGGAAACATCTTCCTAAATGCAGCCGTGTAGGATGATGTGCGGGTTTTCACACCGACATCGGTCTTAAATCCCACATATGCACGGGGGTCGCGCCAGTTCATCCGACCATACTTTAGGATTTCTTTACGACGAGTAGTTGCCGCCTTCTTTGTCAGACCGCGGTAATACTTTGGGGGCCAGCGAGGATTATCTTTCTTTAGGGTGCGGTGACGCGGCATCTACTTTAGGGTGGGATAATCGAATATTTTGTGCGTATACTTTTAGAATGAGCGGGTGCGGAGTAACAGCAACACTTTACGGAAATAAAGTCGCAGGGGCCGTCGAGGAACTTTACTCGCGTGGTCCCGAGGCAGCAAAGGATACTTTACCTACTTTAGCAGGCGGTGGTGGCTGCATGCCCGCCACCGAGCAAGCAGGTGGCTGCGGATGTCTATTAGGGGCAGCCCCCCAGGCTAAGCGCAAAACGCGTAAGATGCGCGGAGGTTATCCAGGATGTTCTGGGCAGCCCACAATGCTCCGGGCCTTGGGTATTATGGCAGGGGGCAAACGGCGGACACGCCAAACCGCAGGTGCATGTGGAGCATGTGCTGGCCTCCCGCGGTTCCTTCGTGGGGGCAAGTATAAACCAACTGCCCGCGACAAAGCCATCCTCCGCAAGTGGCGCGCCGGCAAATCCATCGGTTTCACTGCGCGCTCCTCCCTAAAAGCCAAAGGTCTCATACCCCGCGCCAATGGCACACTTCGCGTAAGCGCAAAATACAAATAACCCGCGCCACTCCTAAATGGATCCCGCACAAGACATAGCAACACTGGCCAGGCTTTTCGTAGTCTGGCCAGTGATTCTGGCATTCACCCTCGTCGCCCTCGGCATCCTAATTGCCCTCGTCATCGGCATCAACTTCGCAATTTTTGTGGTAATCCCCGCACTTTTCCTATATGCCTGGCTCCGATATACCCGCGGCCCCGACTGGTTTCGCCACGTGACCCGCTGGGTAGGCGCCCAAATGGCCGCCGTTTCACCGGCCACAGGTCTCCACACAAATCCGACCACGCCCACAATCTACAGTTGCCACCCCCACGGCCTAATTGCAGCGGCCCCCTATATTCATTTTGCACTTGTTCACGAAATTCCCACAGTTACTACACCTTTCCTCACAAAGTTTCCAGTAGTTCGCAGTATCGCCGCGGCCATCGGCCTAATTGACAGCCATAAGGAAACCTTGCATCGTCATTTAGCAGGCGGCAAATCATTTGCCATTGTCCTTGGTGGAACACGCGAAGCGCTCGCCACGGAGCCGCGCAAAATGCGCTTATGTGCCGATCGTCGCGGCATCTTCGAATTGGCGGTCCTCCACGGCGCCGCCATACAGCCCGTCCTCACATACGGTGAAAATGAAATGTTCACTGTCCGTGTGGAATGGGGTGGTATTCTCGGGCAACTCCAGCGGTGGCTGTATAGGCACATCCACGGCATTTGGGCATTCCCGAATATCCGCGAAATATGGCACTGGCTGCGCGGGGATATAACTCTGCGCACCGTCGCCGCTGCGCCCCTCAAACCCCTCCCAGGTGAGTCATGGGAGGCCCTCCGTGAACGCTACAAAGCCGCCCTGGAGGAACTATATGAGCGCACACGACCAGCCGATTATGCACCAGCCATTGAATGGATAGAACGCGGTAACACAGCCCCGCACACAAACTCCCCTAATAGTAATGATTCCGCGTCTAGTCATACAGCCGATCGAGGCCGAAGAAGAAGATGAAGACGAACTCCTCAAAATAGTTCGCACGCGTTCCGGATATATCCTAAATGACTCCGCGCGAGCAATTGACCTCAATCTCGGCCAACGAGGGACCGAGGCAACCGGCAAACTATTTCATTATGCGGCCGACTTGATCGCAAGTGGCGGTAAGGACCTGTTTGCACGCCTCTGTTACGAACATGCGATCGATCATATTGGTATGTCGTCCCCGCGAATTTTCCATTATTTGCGTGGGCGAATTCAGGAACTAGACCGCGACGCCGCCATGCAGACCACTGAGGGGTTTTACGGGAGCCTTGAAGTCCAGCGGCGGGTCGGCGAAATGTGCCTCATTATGCAGTTATGCCCACGGCGGCCCAAAGTAAAGATTCCCACGATTGACCCAAAGACACATAGGAACGACGACTGGGTGCGGTCTGTGTTACGCGCACCTGAAAGTTTGGCGGTAAAGAAAGTATATTCGCCGACGTCGGATCAGCGGCAAATGTTTCATGCAGCCAATGAAATGGTCGGCGCAATTGGCGCCGGCGAACTGGAACGGGCCATCTTCTGGTTCAAATGGCTTTTAGAGGAGGATGCGCTGGTGCGTAAAGAATTCAAAGGACCTGGCTTGTCGACACTTGACCGTGGGCCACCGGGCGGTAAAGGAAAGAATAACTGCGGATTCTTTATGGCGAATGTGCTGGCTGAGGCCTACAAAGAATTGGCCGCGCGCGGTTCCATCAGGATGCATGAAGAGGCCCAGACGCTCCTCGATCTTTACAGGACGGCCGATAAGCGGCTCACGGCGCGGCGGCGCACGGAACTTCTCTATATTTTCCTGCAGATGTTGACGGAAGTTCCGCGCCTCCGTGTGCAGTCCGCGCCGCCGCTCGTGAAGGACCCTGTGGCCTTAGGGCGGGCAGTCGAGCAGATGCCGCTCTTTTTCAAGGAAGTCCTCGTATATCCGCCGGTTGTCAAATCGATGCCGACGTCGGTCTCGAAGGCGCCGCCAAAGAAGCCGAAGGAGAAGACGGCTGCGGCCGTGATTGACGAAAAGCAGGCTGCGTATGAAGAGGCGATGGCGCGTTATATGGATCGCGTGAGGTAGGTGCCGCCAAAATTGATGATTTGCGACCGGCGCATATCCTGGCACCAAGCCACACACACCCTAAATGTCAACCAAGCCAGCCAAAGCTGCTCCTGCGGAATGCATTGTTTGCACTGAAAATTTCACAAATGTTCGGCGCAAACCTATTGAATGCCCGTCGTGTTCCACGGGTATATGCGTCAAGTGCTATCAGACATATTTGACGAACTCTGCGGAAGATCCACACTGCATGCACTGTAAGGTGGCCTGGGGGCGCCGCTTCATGCTCCAGAATTTCACGAAAACCTACATCGACAAGGACTATGCGCGCCATCGTGCGGAAATCCTCTGGAAGCGCGAGGAGAGTTACTTACCGGCCACAATGGAGCGTGTAGAGCGGATTCGTGAAGGTAGGCGCCTCGAACGCGAGGTGATTAAACCAATGGAAAAGGAACGCGCAAAACTGCAAAGAGAAATGGAACAGATTACTGCACAACTTAAAAATAAAGATGAGGAACTGCGAAATACTATGCGATCATTGTATTATCAACAGATTCATCCTCTTCTGCGCGGTGAACTACCACAAGCAGAGGCGACATCGGGCATGGCAAGCAAAGAGCGCAGCACATTTATCCGTAAATGCACAGTGGCAAACTGTAATGGCTGGCTAAGTTCGGCCTGGAAATGCGCCGTGTGTGAGAACTACGCATGCCCTGACTGCTTCGCTGTGAAGGGTAAGGTGCGCGGCGCAGAACATACATGCGACCCAGGCGAAAAGGCGACAGCGGACCTTATTCGTAAAGACACGAAGCCGTGTCCTAATTGTGGAACAGGCATTCAGCGATCCGAAGGGTGCCCTGTTATGTTCTGCACGGGATGTCATAAGGGGTTCAATTGGAATACCATGGAAATCATTACTCATGGTATTCATAATCCTCATTATTATGAATGGCGGGCTGCGGCTGGAGGCGGTCGCCCCCGTGAGGCAGGTGATATTCCGTGTGGCGGAGTTCCACACGATGATTTCATCTGGTTGCTTACGAAGTCCCCAGAGCGGTCATATTTGGCTTCTATGCATCATTGTCTAACTCATATGGCGGACTATGAATTAAATGCGTTTAATCCTACAAGAGACCGCGTAAATGTTGTAGATTTGCGGACGCAATTCTTATTGGGAGAAATTAATAAGGAGACCGCCGAACAGTTGCTATATAAAGACGAAAAGACTGCCGAGAAAAATCGCGCTATTCACGACATCATAAATACATGCGTGGTGGCCGGCTCAGACATCATGCGTGCATTTGCGGAAACAGTTAGGGGTGTTGCGGCTGGCGTGCAGCGCAGAGAGACTATCTACATATATACTGAAACCGGCAAACTCAATGAAAAAATGGTCGCTGCATGGAAGACCTTTCACACTGAAGCCCAATTACTATGGAAATTCATTAATACCTCAATGTTGGAGGCAGGTGAATTACACGGAATTACATCAATGCCTATTATTGCACCAAATTGGAGAAGAATAACATATTTGAGGCGCTATTCTTCACGAGAGGATTATGATCCTGTGTTGGCTGAATGTGGCTATGTGTATGGTAATGCGAAGGTTCGCAAACTTTCGCCAGGTGAAGTGATTACACCATTGCCGGCGGCTCTTGTAGCACCTGCTCCTGCACCTGCACCTGCGGACGCACCTTCACGTATACGTGCATCTTCACCTGCACGTGCACCTGCAACAACCGCTGCTATTAATCGGCTCAATACCGTTATTAATCGACTCAATGATATGTCATTAGTATTGCCACTCCCGCATCTTCCTACAATGCGACCAATTGGTTCACCCTCCAGCGATGCTGAAGGGCAAACGCCGCTACGCGGCAGCGGTGGCGGTGCTGGAGGCCCCTAATTGCGCCAACAGGCGTCGCCGAGCAT
>JACCDO010840088.1_pt1 | contig 45156 bp, 33 predicted proteins | sample 7446101 | NCBI WGS metagenome assembly JACCDO01 (sample SAMN15323440, study PRJNA562643) | freshwater metagenome | isolation source: river surface water | place: USA:Blue River Watershed | collected 2017-08-16 | reverse complement strand
TATTTGTTTTATAAGTATCATGAGGAGCATTGGCACGGTTCACGCTGCATCCGTCGTCCAACGTATAGTCCATTTTAAGATTACTGCCACTGCACCCCATTGTAGACAGATATAAGTGCGATTCCTAGACTAACAGAAAGTTGAAGATACTAATGAAATCTCTGGAATCTTCGTCGAGGCTCGAGCCTCGAGGTAGTTCCCGTTTTTGTGATAAAAGTTTCACCTTGTAGATAAGACATTCGACACTAAGGTAAAAACTGCTGTTGGTAACAGAAATCATATTATTTCCTCTCTTACTACTTAATAATGATAACGATGAAGTTGTAACTTTTTAAAAATCTAATATTTAATAAAAGTAGAATGGTTAAGAAGGTTATATCTTAAGAAAGAGGCGCACGTAAGAAGTAATCTTGTGTAAATCTCTTATATAAATCAAAGGAAAGAACTGTCAAAGAACCGGCCTTTCTAGACGAGTACATCATCAAGGAAAGTTGACAAAAAGTCAAAAGAATGCGAAAATTTGTAGTATTATTAGTGGCGTTGGTTATCAGTGTGACTCTTCTGACACACGCGTATGTCATTTCGCGTCCAAAAAATGTTGATTCAAAGCTTTATTCTTCTCGATCTAACGCCAGTCTTGGCACGATGGGAAGTGATGTTCTTGTGCGACCACAAGACGAGAATTCACCAGAATTTAAAGATTATTTAAGAAATTTGTTAAAATTACAAGCTAATAGAGCTAAAACGGGATTTTCAGCACCATCGTCAGGTACTTCCGATGCGTATTTAGCCAAATTAAATAGATTGAAGTTAGAAAGGGAAGCATTAAGAAAAGCTGGTTTACCAGATACTGAAATTGATGTAGCATACAAGCCAGAGGACTATGAAGCTGCTGTATTTGAATCGCAGGAGCCATTGGTTGCTAGTGCTCCATTAACAGGTGATGCTGCAATTGCTGCCGCCCCTGGTGTAAGTAAAAAGAAATCTGGAAACAAAATGCGTGAACTAACCTCTGAAGAAATTGCAGCAGCTAAATCCGCAGAGGAAGCTGTAGCAAGAGCATTGGCTAAAGGGGGAGTACCTTTAACGAGACAAAATAGCGATTTAGATGGTGCTGATATGTCACCAGATGAAAGGTTAAAAAAACAACTGAGTATGCAGTCACTTGGAGATGATGAAGACCTGTTAGAAAATCTATTAGAAAAAACCAATAATGCAAATAATCAAAATAATGTGCGAACCTCGAAACCGGGAAAGCAGCCTAATTATATCGAAAGTTTACAAAAAAAATTATCTGAAAAAGGAAATAATGTCCAGCAGAGACCATCACCTGTTGAAAGTAATACTAGACCTGCTCAACAATCATCATTTACGGCTAACAGTGTTCAAAATACAAGACCGGTGCAATCACCTCCTGTTGAAAGCGTCAGACCGGCTCAAATAGCGACTACTTCAGTTAACGTTGCCGAAAGTGTAAAATCTTTGCAACAGGTACCTACTGAAGGTGGTAAAAGTGTAAAACTAACAGCAAGTGAAAAGTTTAGAGCATTACAACCAAAATCAGCAAGTGATGATGCTGTTGAAAATGCACCTAAGTCCCCGCCTGTAGCGCAAAAAGCAGTAAAACTTTCAATGGAAGATTTAGAATTATCTGCTCAAACATTACAATTATTGATCAAACACAGAGGTGGTGGCCCCTTCGGTCTTGGTAGATTGCAAGGCGAAGAAATAAAAGATCTTCACAATAAACTGGGTGAAATCGTGGTAGCACTAGAAACTGATTCGATACAAAACAGTGTGGAGATAAAGCAAGTAAACATTCCAAAAGCAGTTGTCGCAACGACACCACAAGTCCCTGATATAGTCACTGAGACAGAAGCTGTTGTTGTGACTAAAGCAGTAACAAAGCCAACTAATTTTGCATCACCGTTACCTAAAGCCGCTCCTACAAAGTCATCAATACCATCGCAGGATGTGCCCAAAGTTGATAATGATTTAGCATTTTCAAATCAGTTTGAAGCTAAAACTGTCAATGTACCTATAGCTCTAGGACTAGACAAGTTTCTGCAGACTCCCAGGGCGCTAGATATAGATGAATTGTCAGCGTTGAGAGATGGGTTAATTCAATGCTTAGCTATCGTACAAGGAGAAGTATCTGCACGCGCAGCTGCTCCTATTAACAACGTAACTAAGGATCCTGTTGAGCGACAATTCACAAGTGCTACTGCTAATGATATTCCTATTGAAAAAGATGTAAAGACAGCTATTGGGTTACTACTGAAGCATCGCGGCGGTCCTGGTTTTGGTCACGGAAGATTGCAAGGAAAAGAATTGGAATATCTAGAAACTAAATTAAATCAAGTTGTTGATCGATTAGAGGCTGAAATTTGATGATTAATTATACACATGTAAAAATAAAAACAAATCACCAAACAAAGAGCGAGTTATCCACCTCATGCCCTGCTTCTTTCAATAATTTGATCATACTTTCATTGAAACCATTGGGGCCACATAGTCCAACATACTCACACTTACTGCGAGTTAAATGAGTATTTATATCTGCTTCGCCTATGTATCCTTTGTGTTCGTAAGGATTTAATTTACCGAATGAAGCTGACGGGTTACTAACAAAATAATGAATCTCTAAACGCTTTTCAAACATGCTATGTAATGCATCCAACTCTGCTTTTAGTAGAATATCATGCTCAGTACGATTTTGAAAAAAGAAACAAAATTTTGTTGTGTCTTGTGAGTACTCTGGTCCTTGTAATATACAACGAATTAATTGTAAACAAGGTGTTAAACCAGTACCTGCGGCAATTAATCCTATTCGCTTATAACTATTAATATTGTATTTAAATCTACCAATTGGTCCTCTGACTTCCACTCTGTCGCCGCTCTTTAGATTGTCAATATATTGACTCATTTTACCATCTGCATATATCTTTATTAATAATTCAAAAAATCCTTGTTGGTTAGGTAGTGATGTTGGTGTATATGATCGCATGACTTTGACATCATTAATCATTGCTTTAATAGATATATGACGTCCAATAGATAAACCTAATGTTTTATTATCAGGAATTGCAAATCTTATCAGTTTTGTGTTATGAGATATTTTAGTAATACGTGTAACAGCAAATTCAGTATAGTTAATTGGGTGTATCACCCTAACATCGGCTGTTTTATCCAAGTTGTTTAATGCCGTAGAACTAGTCAAGCTCATCTCTCTTCGTAACCCAAGAGAAACATCCTCTGACGTCTGTTTACTATGCAATTTTTGGATGTAAATAGTAATAATAAGTACAATTACAGCAGTTCCAATTTTCAAAGGAAGTGGCAGTGCATTAAGATGGTCCAAAAGAACCTGCAATTGATCTAAGAGAACACCCATTTTCTATATATTGTATCTACCACCGATGCGTCACTACTTATACAAACTTCGCCACATACCGCGGCATGACCTCACCGGCCTTCGAATTTTCCACATCCTTTTATGTAATAGAATGGGGGGAAGTATCTAAATTATTGGATGCTTTAGTTCGCTCAAATGCTCTAGCATTCTGTAGATTACTAATTCATGAAACTTTATTGTCAGTCCCCTGGCAGCTGGCACCTGGCACTCTTTTTCTTCAAATTCCTACCTAGGTAGGAAACTTTGAAAAAATAATGAACCACGAAAAGAAAGAGTTGTATACAAAGAAGCTGTCGTCTGGTTTGGATGTATCTGATCCACTGATAGCAGAGACTCTAAATAAAGTGAAAACTGAAATAATTAATTGGTTTTTAATTGGATTTAAAGATGCAAGCGTATTGGAAGTGAAATGCAGTGGATCAGGTGGAGCAGCTGAAATGTTGGGCAACTTGAAAGATAGTGAAATATTATTTGGTGTAATAAAGGCGAGTGTTAATGGGATGATCAAGTTTTATCAATTAAGTTTCATCGGTAAAGATGTATCGCCATTAAAGAAAGGTAAATCTGCTATGTATAAAAACGCTGCGATGAATGCTTTCGAGGGATGTCATGGAGAAATTGCGCTTGATCCTGATTATTTAACTATCAAATCTATTGTTGATACGGTCATGAAACTAAATCGTTTAAATGACAGTTCTACATCTATAATCATATGAGCGTTAATAATTGTGCAACTTGTTAGAAACTGTATAATTGTTATAATATTACAAATTGACATAATCCTACGCCTTTAACTTCAAAACATTCCCCCTAATCGGATCTACTACGCTATCTGTCAATTTCAAAACACTGTGCTTTAACTTTTCAATTTGCAACTTGGAATCAATATTCAATAATTTTAATTTATTTTTTGTTTCAGTAAAAAATTCTTTCAGCTGCGCGGTAGTTATTGTTCCACCCATACTAGTTATAAAATCCCTAATTTGTTGGTCTGAATTTAAATCAACTAAAACATTTTTGTTGTCGTTAACTGGTTCCTCAATCTTGACTCTTTTCGCTGGTGGATTATCATTGCTGAGCAACGGATTACTATTAGCTTTAATCCCTGTTTTCAATGCATCCGTTGGAATTGGCGCATCTTCTAAATTCATTCTAACTTCTCTTGCACTCAAAAATAATGCCTTGGCATCATTGTCATTGAAACCAATGATATCCTTTTTCTCTTTTTCATCGACATCGTCAACAACTTCATCGTCATCATCTGCATCATCCGAATTATTTTCTTCTATATCAATTGTGGCGTAAGCTTTTCCTTCTTCATAATTATCTAAGATGTTTTGATCAACACCTGTGTCATCGTCATTATTTGCATATCTTTCTCTACCGACACTTTCGCTATTAAAATATTTATCTAAGACAGTATCATCCTCCTTTAAGTGATTGAATGAGTGAGTGGGTGAGTGAGCGAGTGATTGAATGAGTGAGTGAGTGAGTGAGTGAGTACCTTCCAAGACTCTTCAAATGAAACGATATCTTTCTTTTTAGGTTTTGCTTTAGAGAATAATGAGGGAATTGAAAATGTTTCTTTGGACTTAGAGGGTTTGCCGTCGCCTTCATCGTCGTCGTCCGCATTCACGTCATCGTCGATTATTGATCTTTTAAATATTTTTCTATAATTTGCTTGCTTTTTTTTAAATAATTCTTTTTGATATTCAAAATCTTCTTGAATTGCATCTAAAAACTTTTCTTTAACTACAGATTCTTTATTGAAATTAAACCAATCACCAACAGGATATACGTTCAGTAAATATTCATCAGCTCCTGTGGCACTTTTGCCTTTCAATGCTTTTTCTAACAAAACATACTTGAATGGAGCTTCAGTCAATGATGTTTGATTTTGATAATTTGTCCGAAGAGTATTTTGATTTATTGTATCAATTGTATCTATAAATTTTTTGCTACCATCTGTTAAATCAAGATTTAAATTAACTAATTTACCTATATAATTCCTTCCACCATCTCCTGTGTCAACCACTAGCTTGCTACTGGGACGATAAGTAGCAATTTTCTTCTTTTTAGAACGTTGATTCTTTCCATTATCACTTTCCTATCCAAAAATAAGTAAGTATGAGTGCGAGTAAGAGTAATGTGTTAGTCAATGAGTCAGTGACCTCTTCAATATTTTCATCTACTAAAACCATTGTATTTACACCGCCAGTATTATTAAATTTAATTTCATCATGAAATTTACCAATTATTGCATAGTTAGTAGAGTCAATGCTGTCTAGTGTGCGGTAGCACAAAGGAAGATTCATTACAGCGACTCACTTTGTTTTTTCTATTTATGAATTTTTTTTGCTTGAGCTTTCCATTGCTCTTATTTCCGGTACTTTCATATTAAAATTATTAAATGGATAAAAGATGTGGGAGTAATTTGGGGAAAGTTGTTAAGCTTACACTGCTGGACTCTTTTCGTCATGCGAGTTATTAGTTGTCTGACAAATAAATAAAGTTCTAGGTACCGCCGCCGGTATGAAGCAATTTTGCAAAGGAGGATGAACGTTATAATAATTTTGCGAAAAAGTAGGTTTACAAATCAATTATTCCTTATATTAACTATAAGTTTTGAAGAATTAGCATCGCTAAAGTCATACGTGGTGAGGTTTAACCGTACTTAATCAATTGAATTATGTCTGAGGAGATTGAACGCCATGTTATTAGGAAATTTGAAATAACACAAAGATTGGGCAAAGGAGCATATGGAATAGTGTGGAAAGCAGTAGATAAAAGATCTCGTTCAGTTATTGCATTAAAGAAATGTTTTGATGCATTTCGTAATGCTACGGATGCACAAAGAACATTTCGTGAAATAATGTATTTACAAGCATTAAGTGGTCATGAGAATATTATTCGACTTCAGCATGTAATCAAGGCGGAAAATGATAAAGATATTTATTTAACATTTGATCACATGGAAACAGATTTACATGCGGTTATTAGAGCAGGAATATTAGGAGATATACACAAGAAATTTATTATATGGCAATTATGTAAAGCATTAAAATATATGCATTCAGCTGATTTAGTTCATCGTGATATTAAACCATCTAATATTTTGCTAAATGCGGATTGCAGCATAAAATTATGTGATTTTGGTTTGTGTAGATCGGTAGCTGAAAGTGCTGGACCATCTCCATTATTAACTGATTATGTAGCAACACGATGGTATAGAGCACCAGAAATATTACTGGGATCTCATAATTATATGAAAAGTATTGATATATGGTCAGTTGGTACAATATTAGGTGAAATGATTAATGGAAAACCTGTGTTTCCCGGGAATTCTACAATGAATCAAATAGAAAAAATTATCGAAGTCATAGGAATGCCGGTGAAACAAGATATTGATGCCATTCGTTCGCAATACGCGGGAACTATGTTAGAATCGTTGCCACCTTTAAATTATAAATCTATACCTGAAGCATTTCCATTAGCAACAAGTGAAGCTGGTGATGTACTTAGGTTGGTTTTTTATTTCAATCCACATAGCAGACCTACCTCAGAGGGTCTCTTGCGACATGCATATTTATCTGAATTTCATAATGATGAAGAAGAACCTATTTATCCTCATGGTTCTATTCGGCTTCCAATAGATGATAATACGAGATTAACTGAGATTCAGTACAGAGATCGGTTGTATCAAGAGATTACCCTAAGAAGAAAAGATGCCCGTAAAAGAGAACAACAGAGAATAAGAGCACAAGCTGCAGCTGGTGCACCAGTTTAATATTGATAGATTGTCCAAACTGTTATTAACCATGTATTACATATGACTTTGCTCGTAAAGAAATCAAATAAAAAAAATGAAGTAATTCTTAGTTACAAAATTTGCAACCTTTTCATGGTCAACATAGCACCTATTTATTTAGGTTTTAGGTAATTTATATTCTTTTCGTATGTTTGTGCTGCCTCGTTTAGCAATCTGTTATAAGCTTTTTCATCGATTGAAATTTTATTTATACTCCCCAAAGGTGATGATGCCACTCTATCATTCCATCTTTTACCAAAATTATCCACAGCTCGTCCTAGTAAAGTGAATGAATTAGCGAATGAATACATATTTATATGAGCAATAGAGCTAATGAATGAATATAAATGAATACCTAATGGATTAACAAAATCTTCAGATTTAGCGCTTTGTATTGCTTTAATTTTATTTTCCCAATATCCAGTTTCCATATGATTATCTGGAAATAATTTCCATGCTAAAGCTTCATTTTGAACTTTTGATATATCTGGTAATGCTGCTTTAACATCAACAGAAGGTGCAGCTTTCACTCCCTCAGCTAATTTTGAAAAATATTCTTGTGTTTTTGGGACACCAATATTTTGGATGCCACTTGAGATTTCATTAACTGCATTAGCAATATTTTTTACACCACCTAATGTATTACTAGTTAATACTTCTCCTGATTTACTCAACTCACTACCAAGTTTAGCTCCAGCATTACCAACTGCGGGTAAAATCGCATCTGCATCTATTTGCGGTAACTCAACAGTAGGAATTGGGGGTAGTTGAATTGGAGGTAGTTGAATTGAAGGTAAATTTGGTAAATCTAATAATGAAATAAGTAGATTATTATGTAATAAAGCTGCGACTGAATGCATATCCCCTGTCACAAAATGAGGTAAATCGTGCACAAAGCATTGGATTTTACTGACGAAACACACCACAAGTAATAAACAAAGCATCATCTTTGTATTCATTTCGGAAAAATACACAAAATACCGATGATATTACCTTAGGCTATTTTACTTCCTTTTTTGATCTTTGGGACAGGTCCTACAGGATCCAATTAATTCATTTGTATAAGAAAGGATAGTGAATAAATTGAGGAGTAATTACACTACAAATATAAAGCAATGTGTATTTCTATAGTATACGTCTTGTAATGAAAATTTAGTATTAATTTTTTAGGTACTTCTACTGGTAGACAGTTTTCTTAAAGAAATTAACGACAGACTAATTAATCTAACTTAAAAGCGCATATCTTGGCAAGAAATTAAAGTGATATATTGACTGAACTAGTTTTAAAATCGTTGTTAATCCCTATAAAAGCCCCTTCTGGAAAAAATTGCCACAAAATTGAGAAAAGAATGACCTTTCTAGTGGTTTTTCTGTTGCTGTTTGTCACTGCTGTTAATTGCAGATGCACAGGTCCTAGTGGCGATGATTACTGTGATTGTATAGAAGAAATAGATGAATGGAATACCTCCGCATGTTCTTATTACACGAATAAACCATTTTTATGTCTTGGAAGTCAAACTTTGAATGTATCAATACCACTATCTCGTGTTGGTGATGGTGTATGTGATTGTTGCGATGGGCAAGATGAAATTAACTCACCTTTTCCTATAGAATGTAAAAATGTATGTAATGCGGATAGTAGAATGTATATAGAACAAATTTTGATTCATTACAGAGAACTTCAAACTCATTTAAGAGCTAGAGCAGAAGTGGTTAATGTTGTAAAAAGGAAAAAATTGAAAGAAGATAAGACATTATCAACACTCAAAGAGGAAAAAAAAGATGTTATGTTAATGATTATTCACATGGAAAAATTATTACGTAATGAAGCTTATTGGGAAAGTAGAGGTAAAAGTAAGCTATTACGTTCTAGGCAAATGCATTGCGCTTTATCGTATGATAACAGATGCAATTATTTCAATTCGGCATACTTTGCTGATGACGAATTACTAAATATAGTAGGACCACATGGTGCTGCTAAACCCAAAACAGAAACTCGTAGTAACAGTGACTATGAATCACTATCTCTACTTGAAAAGATAAAATCGACGGAATGTCCAAGGAATGAATACCTTCCTGATGATGATATAACCAGGATATTTGATACAATTGGGGATTACCTTAGTTTCTCTAAAACTAATGGTGGAATATTGCATTTTAAAAAAATTAGATCATTATACAACACCGAGTATTTGTTCACCGACTACTTATTAAACGGCAACGAAGGATATTTGACGCTGGCTGTTGTCGTTGTTGAGGTGCTGAGCATTCCTCTGTCTCCTGTAGTTTTAATGCTACACGGTGCAGTACATTTATTATCATTACTAGGAGACTATTTTTGCAATTACACTGGTGTTTGTCATCTCTTTTCTGCTGGCGACAGTAACAACGAGACAGTACTTGATTTTATATACGCACCGTTGGAGTACATTTATTACTCCACGTATAACTTGTTCTCTATTCCTATTTTTGTCACTTCGGTTATCTGGCGATGGCCGTTGATGTATTACAATTATTACTTCACTCCATTATATTACGATTTACCGCCACGTCGGAATGCGTGCTTGCTTCGCCACGGATTACAGAAGGCGGAAATGGTAGTAGAGGAATTAACAAATCAAATAGCACGTGAAGAAGAACTTGCAGCATTGAAACAAGAAGGAATAGAAATATCAGGAAGTCAAGCTAGTACAAATAACAAGAAGTGGAAGAACAAGAAGAATAAGAAGAATAATGATCGCCAACTAGTGGATTACGGACCAAATGGGGATTGGGAAGCCCTGAAAGACGTGTGTATAGAGAAGGAAATGCACGACTACAAATATAAATTCTGTTTTTTCAATGAAATTAAACAAAATAATCTTGTACTTGGCAAGTTTGAGACATGGGGAATCGGGAACTACAGTGCCATGTACCATATTAGTAACAATAATAGAATAGAATCGAACCAAATAATAACCAATGATTACCTAGCATATTACTCGTCTCAACTGTATACTGATGGTGCGCGATGCTCTACCAAGAAAGATAAAAGAGCTGCAGTTGTCCACTATAAATGCGCTAGTGCGAATGAAATTGTGGAGGTTACAGAAATGGAAATATGCTTATACTTAATCACCGTTGCTACTCCCCTTGCTTGTAGTACTATGGTAGAGTCGGAATTATTAAATAAACTGCGAGAATTAGGAGTATTTGGCTTTGGTGGTACCAAGGATAGTGGGGGCAAGACCGAGGTAGAAGTTCGTGTGTAATTATCTGTAATTAATGTCTCATAACGCAGTAAATTTCAACACCCCGGTCTTCAAGGTCAAGCTTTTTAAAAATAGTCAAATTTTAAACGTTGGGATCGCATTCTCGCACGCAAACTGGGTGCTTTGATAGTTATTGCCAATAGCTTGACATCTATCTATGTCTTTGGCTAATCCTGTCTTGTGTATTGGTCAAAATGCAATTGGAATCGGTGAGGAAATGGTAAAAATACTGGACCAACTATCCAATTTAGAGTACGCGAAGGAGAAACGACCAATTATTTATGTTGATCCCTCAATACACACTAAATCTAATGCAACTACTACTGGGTCAAAGATTCTGCAGTTAAACGGTGATTCTCAAAGCTGGCTGGATGGCAGATATGGGAATAGTAATCTAGAATTAATATTAGATCAAATAAGGAAGCAATTTGAGACTGTTGGACTTCCTAAAGCAAATGAATTACAAGTTATATCTGATCTAACATTAGGATCTGGTATCTCTGGTGCTATTTTGAACACAGTAGTGGATACATTTGTCGGTATATCATTAACTTCTGTGCATATTACACCAGTATTACCAGAGAAGGTCCATGGTATTGGGTTATTAAACTCTTTGTTAGCATTACAGTCTTCTTTATACTTATCAGACGGTGTTATGATTCGCAGTCTTGATGACATGCAATTATTGCTAACAACTGTAGACACTAATAGTTCTCGTTCGTCAACGTCATCTACCTCGGTCTCAATTACTGAATTATACAATGCATTAGCATCTGATGTGCTTGTTGCATTATCAAAACCACAATACATAAGCACTGGAAAAGACAATAGTTTGGGTTTAGAGCACGTATTGTGGCCAAAAAATGTATGCTCAAGAAAGCATAAATTATTTGATGTGCGCTCATCACTGTGGAAGTTACTCACCAAACGTCAAGGAAATATTCCTTATAACTCGCTGCGAGCTATGTCGGCCAACCTGCATGCATTGCATTTGGCAGCAGGTAGTGTAGATAGCATGCGTGTAAGGTCGGCTCATTTGATGGATGTAACGATTGATAGTAGTAAGAGAGGAAATCTGTTCACGTTATCGAACACTAATGTATTTGCACCTGATATAAAAGTAGCAATTGACTGGGCTGCACCACACAGTGATTGGCCGCCACTTGGAATTGGTGTTCGCCGTGATCCTACTACAGGTTTAAGCATGCGACCAGTATCCGAGAAAGGATCTAGTAGGTCGGTAGTTTCCGCCGCAAGTGAAGATTTCCCATCAGAATCTATAACACACACTCAATCCAGTAATGTAGTGGTAAACACATCCAAGACGAGTAGAGGTGGTTCGTCATCTAGCAGTTCTCGTAAAGTTTCAACCAGTAAAACTGGCGTTAATCCATTTGAAACAGCATCTATTCACTCGCTTTGCGCACTTAGCTTCGCTTCCCCATATGCCAGACAGTATATAAATCAAGAAATTCTTGAAAAAGCTTCTAAATTAATTGAAAAACGTGCATTTATGCATCAATTCCGGTCTTGTGGCTTGAGTGACGTGGACTTTCTAGATGCTTTCGAAACGGTAGCGAGTCACGCGTTGTAATACTATATAAAATGTAATTAATTGTCACAAAAAAAATCAAACTATTTGTATATTCCTCTACTTCGCTGCGGTGAAGTACTGCGCCAATGAAGCAGGTGGCTCGCTGTTGTAGTACTCTCTAGCTCGTCGAGTTAATTCTCGAATATCTGCGTATATTGTGTTGTCTTGCACTGCATCCACAAGGAGGGCTCTAGCCATGGACAAACACCGTTTTTCACAACGAGAACGTTTGTCTAGGTCCTCTATTGACTCTAAATCTGCCACGTGCGCGATGCCAACAATGCGACGAATCATTTTTGCACCAGTAAATCCCAGTGTGTCGCGCCATAATGACTTCATAAAGTTGGACTGAGCTACTGATAAGGTATCCCCGTGCTTGCCGTAGATATCATTGTGAAACAACTCTCCAACAGAATTACTACTGACAGAATTGTTCCACAGCTCAAGGAACTTTTGCTCAAATAACTCGAGCAATTTAATTATTTGCTGTAGAATCCACTCAGCATAATCCGCACCATTCGTTGCTTCTTGTGAGAAATACGCCATCAATAAATTAGATAGCAACGCACCTACATCAAATCCCATTGGACCGTAAAAGGCAAATTCTGGATCGATGACAAAGGTACTGCCTTCTTTGGCCATAACCGAGCCACTGTGTAAGTCAGCGTGCAACAAGGCTTGAGTTGATGTTAAAAACTTGGATTTCATGATACCGATAGCCAACTTCAACGTTTTATCACTACGAATTTCCTCTGCCCAAGAGTCTAAGTGAGGCTTCGTCCAGTGATTCATATCGCACACCATATAGGGATCAGTAAAGATAACTTTCTCTGTCAATGCACACATCGCGGTGTTAGTCGACCATTGCGATACCTTCGAGCGAAATAGACCACCATTAAGAGCTAAAGCAGAAGTATTGAAGAGAGTTTTAGCCATAAAAGTTGATAAATCGTCTGCAAATGTGGAAAAACGGAGCCCTTGAATGAAAGCTTTACGCAAAATAATGTGTGGTGCTTCGATAAATCTCATGACAATGATGGCGTTCACTTGGTCAAAATGGTAGACTTGAGGAACGTATTCAGGTGCGTGTTTATACTCTTCAGTCAACGCGTTATACTCGAAAGTGGCGCGTTCTAATGTCAACGGCCAACTTTCACCAACACAACGAACATATGGTAATGCTTGTTTGACAACTAATTTCTTACCGCTTGGTCCAGTGATAATATATACATAGTTCAGATTTCCATCGCCTACCTCTGCGACAGATAACACAGTTGACTTGTCGGTTACATCCAACAAATCCCTAAGCTTACCCAATCCCATTATATAATCTGATATCTTGGACTCGTCCATTCTGCGATAACCAGTTGGCATGCTGGTAGGTTGTGCTATTGTTGTATTCGTTGGACACTTACCGATAGATTTTAAGAACTCTGGTAAGTCGATGATTCCATCACTTGACTTCTCTTTGTCTGTTTCAGCTACGCCGTATTGAGTAATAACACCGCGGATCAAGGCGCATGGGGTCACATCAAACGATGGATTCCATACCTGTATACCATCTGGTGCAATTTTTTGATCGAAGATTGTAGTTAGTTCTTGAGGTGGTCTTTCTTCGATATGGATCAAGCTTCCGCTACTCATCGAGAGATCAAGTGTTGTTGTTGGTGCAGCAGTAAAAAATGGTATATTATGATACTTGGCTGTAATTGCTAATTGATATGTACCAATTTTGTTAGCCGTATCACCATTGGCAGTGATACGATCGGCGCCAACAACAACGCAATCAACGCCTTTCGTGGCCATTAAATAGGATGCCATTGAGTCGCCAATTAAAGTGCCTGGTAAACCATCTTGAACTATTTCAAATGCTGTTAATCTAGCACCTTGATTGTAAGGTCGTGTTTCACAAGCATATACGTGCTCTAATTTACCCATATTATGTAATGATCTAACTACACCTAAAGCAGTGCCATATCCAGCAGTTGCTAAACTGCCTGTATTACAAATTGTTAAAACTCTAATACGATCTCGTCCGGTAATATCTAATATTTTCTTTGCACCATGATCTCCAATTGCTTTATTATCTGTGATATCATCAGCTAACACTTTTTCTGCGGCTTCAATGTAAGAATTAACAATGGAATCTACTGTTACACTGTTATCAGCAACTAGGGCATTCACTAGTTCCAATAATGCATCAGTAACACGAAATAAATTCACTGCAGTTGGTCTTGATGTTCTTAAATAATTCATAGATTTAATTAGAAAATCTGCTGCATCTTGTACCGATTTAAATTCGTTTGTTCCATGACGTTTATGCACATCAACTGCAAGACCTAATGCAGCAACAATAGCAATCAATGGTGCTCCACGCACTTGCATTGTTCTTATAGTTTGCCATGCATCTTCACTATTCAAAACTTCAATATATTGTAGTTTATGTGGCAAAAGAAGCTGATCGATTACCGAAAGGGAGCCGCGGTGATAACGAAGTGATTCTAACGACATTACAATGTTAATACTATCGATGACAGTGATCCAGCGATAAAATTACAGTCATCGAAAAAAATACGGCCACATGGAAATCCTGGCACCGTTTTACATAAAATATCGGTATACTAATTATGAAAATAGAATTTAAGTTAATGGTTAAAGCAGGAAGTAGGTAAATATGTTTAATAATATGAGAAAGTAACTCATTATGAAGTTTTACTTATACATTACATACACTGCATTATTGTGAAGTAGAATTATAACGATGATCCTTGACTCATCTTATATACGCAAATCAGCTAGATCACTACTATTTTTAATAAAATAAACCTTTTCCTTGAGGCCCTTAATTAGGGGTGAATGATAACGGTTTGAAAATAGGAGATTACAAAAATACTAGGCTTAGGCTATAGAAAATGAGTGTCAAGGCGACGATTGAGGCTCGCAAGAGGGCGGATGCTGCCTATCGAGTGATGGATTCGATAGTTGCGGAAGATAAAAAGATATTACAATTGGCTCACTTTGAGTTAAGTACAGGATCAAAAATAGAAAGGAGAATCAAACAGGTTCGTAATATACTATTATTATGAAATCACGACGATATTACGTCTATTTTACTATACACGAATTTTCTTATACAGTTTTCTCTTTATCAATTAACTCATTTATACTCTATCACAGGAACAAATTGAACGAGCAAAAAGAGAAAGGCAGATAAGTTTAACTGAACGTAAACATCAATTATCACAATTATATAATGAAGAGATGAAAAATTGGCGTGAAGAAGTATTATCTAAAGTTGAAACAGTTGAAGAAAGAAAAGCCAGAATAATGGAAAGGGCATATAAACTAAGAGATGCTCGTGAAGCAGCAAGAGGTCAATATGTAGAAGAATGTTACAATCGTAGATGGCGTGAAGCTTGTGATGATGCAAGAACACTCGATTCTATTGAAACTACTAAATTTATGGCAGCAGAACGTATGAGACAAATACAAGATAAAATACAACGTAAACAAAATCTTAATTCTGATGAAGGTGCATGGTTGGACGAATGGAAACGACAATTGGATCTTATCGAAGCTAAAGATCAAGCTAAAAAAGATTTTAGAAAGCGTTGTGATATGGAAACACAAGCAGGAATCATGGCTCAAATTGAATATAATAATCGTAAAAAACAAGAACATTATAATCGGACACAAGAAGAAGATGAGGACGAAATTAGAAGAATTCGTGCTGCTATCGCTGAAGATGAGGCAAAACAGAAGGACCGCGCAGATAAAGCTAGACAAGCTGGTATCGAAGTCAAAGAATTTAATAAACAATTCAAAATTATTGAAGAAGAAAATGCACGTGTGGAACGTGAACAGAATGCGATATTGTTAGAATATGCTTTGAGAAAGGAAAGAGAGCAAATAGAGTTCGAGGAAGCACAGAAGAATGCATACAAGAATGCCGCCATGCAGTATAGAAAGTATTTGGAAGAGCAAATGGTTAAAGAAGCTGAAGATAATTCATTTGTTGAAGAAATTAATAAACGTGAATCAGAAAAAGTGTGGAAAGCACGTGATGATGCATTACAAGCACGTGAAGATGCTCGTAAATATTTAATGAAATTGGTAGATGAAGGTCGTCAAGAGCAATTGCGATTCAAAAAGCAACAAGAGGACTCAGCCAGAGAGCATGATAAAGTGTATGTGAAAAAATTTATTGAGGATGCTGTGGAAGGTATTGAAATGGAAAAACGTGCATTACAACGTCGTCGTGAACTAGCTGAGAAGAATAATGTGGAATTAATGTCACAGATAGAAGCGCGTCGTCAAGCAGAACTTGTTGCTAGACAAGAAGTGTACTTAGAGGACAAAGCAATGAAACATATGGAAAAATTACATCAACAAAAATTAGCAGAACAAGGAGGTTCCGTGAAAGAATACTTTCCGCTTCAAAAGAACAATTGGTACACATAAAACGTGTCACCAACTGGGGCTATGTTTATATTTATTGTCTTTCATAATTACATTTTAATACTTATACTAAAGGCTCCTTACCACTTGTGTATCCTTGGGAATTACCTCTAATTTGATGTCGTAGCTTCTCTCGATAGTCTCGACTGCTGCATCTGTTATTAGGAGGTACTTCAATGCTCCCTTCAATCTCTCTACCGCTAACTCAGTATTGTGATGTTTCAATGCAGTAATTGCATAGTTACAATATTCTATCACATCTTTATATTTTTCATCAGGTGATGGATTAAATGGTTGCTGGAGATTATTAGGGATTCCAAGAGGGCGCTGTATCTGTGGCTGATGAAACTGTTGTTGCTGTTGCATACCAATGATATTATTTGGATTCATTGTTAAAGTTGGTGCGGATGGTGTAAATATAGACACAGGTTCTGATGCATTCACTACTGGGTCACTAGCTGGTTTTAAACTTAATGCAGATGTTGATTCTATAAGTAAATTTTGGTTAGCTTCGTTCATCTGATTCAATGTCCCATTTCTATCTGCTTTCACAATTTCTGTTGCTTTAAACATACAATATTTAACCTTTTCTGATATATCCGCTGACAAAGGTCCAAATGACTCATAAGCTTCAAATAATACTTGTGCTCTATAAAACTTCTTTGCAGTTAACTTAGTTATACAGCCTAATCGCTCCTCTTCATCAGCGATATCGAAGAATCGTATCATTTGTTTACTAAATATTTCATTGCACTCATTATTAGTATACTTTAGTCCCTTCTTTTTTTCCTCTACAAGTGTCATCAAATGAAGTAAAAACTCTTTTGTTGCTACATCAGAAGAAGAAATATTAGATTCTTTACGAATTCTCATTCCTTCCATCATTGCCCAAAGCCTACAATGATATGCAATTACATCCGATTGACTCTTATCAATTCCTAAATCTTCCTTCTCAAACTCTTCGGCTCGTTTTAAATACTTTGTTAGCTCCTTGAAGCAAGGAGGAATCTCTTTATCTGCCATGATTTAAATCTTTTATAAAATTTGTAGAAATTTTCTAAAATTTTCCAGCTGCAGTACCGGTGATAGTAGACTAAAGATTTAAAGAGTAGTAGATTAAAATTGACCGAGATGGGTTTAAAATTGAGGGAATTGATATGTTTTTACAAATATTATTTTGTTAACTCATTGTTTTCTTCTATTTTCCAATCTTCTTCTTTTTTAGAAAACGGCCACTTCTTTCATGAAATTGCGTCGCGACATTACACGTCGTACACGGTTTGACACAAGCGCAAACTAATTCCCATCAGTTGAATTGTATAATATTAACGTGAATGTCCCAGTTGCGCATTGATATTGAGTCTCCACGCTATGACCAAAACACATTTGAAGGTCGAGCAAGACATTTCTTCATAACAACAAATCCATTAAATGTATTAGCTACTGATGCAGAATTAGATAAAGCCAAAGCTATTGTTGATGCATATAGAGCTGGTAAAGTTGATCCTAATCTTACTGAAGATGAGTTATGGGCAGCAAAACAGTTATATGACTCTGCTTTCCATTGTCAAACAGGAGAAAAATTATTTTTACCTGGTCGTATGTCATTTCAAGTTCCAGGTAACATGACTATTACCGGTTGTATGATGACTTTCTATAAGACTACACCAGCTGTTATCTTTTGGCAATTTGCAAATCAATCTTTCAATGCTATTGTAAATTACACAAATCGTAATGCATCAGCTGGTGTTACAAATGAGCAATTGGGCCAAGCATATGTTGCAGCAACATCTGCATCTGTTATAACTGCATTGGGATTTAATAAATTAGTAGCTTCATCGCCAACATTATCAGCCGGTATCGTTGGTCGTCTTGTTCCTTTAGTTGCTGTGGCAGCAGCTAACTTTGTTAATATTCCATTAATGAGACAACAAGAAATTAAACACGGCATTGAAATACAAACTGCTGATGGCAAATCTGCTGGATTAAGTTCCAATGCTGCCGTTGCTGCTATTCAACAAGTAGTTCCATCACGTGTTGGAATGGCTGCACCTGCTATGTTTATACCACCTGTTATTATGAGTAAGCTTGAAAAGACAGCAACATTCATTAAAAATCCATGGCTAAAAGCACCAGCTACTGTATTATTAACTGGATTGTGTCTTACTTTCTCTACTCCATTGTGCTGTGCATTATTCCCGCAAAAAGCTGCTATTGAATTATCTGCATTAGAACCTAAATTACAGGAGGAAGTAAAAGTAAAATTTCCTGGTCAATCAACTTTTTACTACAATAAAGGGTTGTAAATCCGGTGATTAAGCTATTTTCTGTTTTCTTTCAACGTTAGTGTGTTCATTACCGTATACAATTGTTTTTGCGTAATAATTAATTAATTAATTAAATGGTGAAAATTAAAACTACATTATAATACAATATAGAACCCTCGTCTTATGCTAATCGCTCTTGTTTTCTGATTTTTTCTTGTTTTTTAATTCTAAACGTTTGGCAACTATAAGAGCATTTGATGCAATATATAAAAAATTGCATAATTGAAAAAATCCAATGAATAAAAGTGGACCTGAATACATTATTCCCGCAAACAAACCTGATTTGTCAAAATAATTCTGCGTAGCTACCACTTTATAGTTATCGTGTAAATAACTATTTGTCCATTCACTAGACCAAACAAGAATACAAATAACTAAAAATAACCATGTTTGAAAGTCAACATTTTTACGAGTAGCGATAACTAAAATGAAAAAAAACAAATGAAATGACAACAACCCAATGATTAATGGTTCTTTCCAATTTATAGCTGTTTTAAATGCCTGAAAATGCTCCCACATATCCTTTGGTGCTTTTGTCGTTTCTCTCATCATTTTAACTACACTTTCTTCAATTGATTGCATAAATTCACCAAATGAGCCATCTTCAGCCCCTTCTGAAGGATCACTCGGTACTTCATTCTCGTCCATATCGCCTAACAATGCCTTCTATTCCTTGTCAAAAATTTAAACAAAAATTCCAGCGAGTCGGTCCTGCCAGAGTCACTCGCGACTCGGCTTGCGTGTCGGTGCACCCAGCTGGAGTCACGCGTTTATTACAACGAGGTGAAGAAAGAGTGAGTGACAAAGTGACACTGATTTACATATTTACAGACATCCGTTATTTAAAAAACATGTTCTTTGCTTTATTAATCCCCCTCGTCAATCGAGTCTTCAGAGGTAAATTCCTATGATTACTAGGAATAATTCGTTCATTATTTATGTTAGTAGTATTATAGTCATTATTTGCAGTTGATTCGTCATTATTAGGTAATCCAATGGATATAGCCGTTGCTACAACAGGTTCCGCCGCTGACGATGAAACACGATTTGGGGATCTACCTTTAGTTCTACCAAACAATTTTCTCCCTTTCGATCGTATTGATGAAGCATTCATCTCACTGCTGCTATAGTTATTGACAAGTGATGCCACCGCACCTGATAACTCGTTATTATTGTCTTTCAATGCTTTATAACTTTTTTCAAATGAAAATCCCATTTCTATTAATTGAGTCAACATTGTTGAGTCAGGAATAAAGGTTTCATCGGTATCATCACTTGATATACTTGCATCAGATGAAACCTGGCTATTACTGTCGTGAATATCGTCATCATATGAATCATTTGTGTTGGAGTAAACAGGCACCGCAATAATATCAGGTGATATTCCCTCTACAACAATATTACCTAATTCAAAGTCAGCTATACCAGGAGCAGATGCTAATGGTGTTGTGCTATTAACTTTAGTAGATTTAGGACTTATGTGATCGAAATTATTGAAATCGTGATTCGCCCAGTTGTTGAAATCGTTCACACAATTAGTATCAAATTTTAACTGATCTGCCCAATTATTGAACTCTGATATAATGTTATCACAATCCAAATTAGTTGTGACACTTGTTTCATTGCTGACTATTTCGTCAGGTTTACCAGTATATACAGAAATCCCTGCAGCAATATCTTTCTCGGCTGCAGCGATAGACCATTCATCTTCTTCAATTGGTTCACCTTGTGGCTCTTCCCATTGTGTATCTTGCGTTTCTGAATTATAGTAATAAAAGCTTTTATCAGATGGACTGTAGCACTTTATCCATTTCTTGTTGGTTGGGCTTACTTCGAGATTCTCATTCGCAATACAACTATCTAATTTTAGATCCTCTTTAGGAATTATTCCTAAATTACTCTGACTAAGTGGATCTAGTTTAACTTCTGCTATTTCTTGTATTAAAATTTCTTCAGTGTCTATAGCTTCTACATCCTGTACCTTTTCTGCCTCGCTATTTTCATTGTTTTTAGTAGACTCATGTTGAATACATGGTTTATTTAGTGTTGTATCTACTGCCTTGGTATAAAATACTATTGATACTACTTTGGAAAAAAGACTAAAAATATCATTTAATTCATCGTCAAGTGACACCTCAATCGTCACTTTCGAACCCAATATATCAATTCCGTTGAATACGCAAGAAGCTAGTGCAGCGCTAACTACAGAACCACCTGATTTTTTTTTAGAAAATATACTTTCATAGTTCCTAAGATATTCTTCTGCAACCGTGATGCTGAGATCATCGATTGACACGAAGTAGCCCTTGGTGGGCGGAGTATTCTCTGCTGCGAAATACACAGATAATTTCCGCGCCATCCGAAGAAAACGCTGCACAAGAATGTTTTTATTCAGCTTCAAAATTTTGAGATTCTTATCGGAACCTTGCCGGTACAGCACATAAGTTGATAACAATTTGACTATTAAATCGTGCACAGATAAGTAAATAGTAATGAATGCCTGATTTAATTTTATTATTTCAAATTTGCAGTTACTATTTTTGGAGTGAATGTAATGTTTTACTACAAAAAAATTATAGCCATTTACCTCAAGTTAGATACAAACCATAGAATTAAGTCTTTTAACCTCTTGAAGCCTACTTTTCAGTTCATATGTTACTACCTTCTCTGTGACAATTATATTATCTTGTTAATGTCGTAAAAGAGGAACTTTGAGTTCTTCGTTCAAAATAATTGACAAAAATTGTGAGTTGTTCGTGTGTTTCATCCTTCAGTAGTCGCAGTGAAATAAGCATCTATGGGTGACGTCGCTGATATTCTTGGGATGGCGCCTAAGACAGTGTTGTCAGCTGCCGAGGAAGCTGCGCGACTTATGAATGATAAAGTAAAAGTTAATAATAAGGTTAAAAAACCTAAAGGTATGAGTAGGGAAGTATTTAGTTTGTTATCGAAAGGAAAAGATAGTATTATCCCAGCAGTGCAGACAAATAAGATAACTGCATATGCTGGTTTACAAAAGAAAAGAACATCAGGTGTAAGAGGTAAATGGTCATGGGCGCCATTTAAAAATTCTGCTAGAACTGATTCATTAGAAATATGTCACTGGGTACGAAGTGATATAAATCATTCTGATTATCCATATGCAAAATTTAATATTAAGTTAGATTATGTAGTATATTCTGATGAAGAATATGAAAAATTACTTGACTGTGATAATTGGACTAGATCAGAAACTGATCATTTGATGTATATTTGTTATCAATATGATCTTCGATGGCCTGTCATAGTGGACAAATATTCAAATATACCCACTCGCACTATTGAAGAGTTGCAAGCACGATATTATTACGTTGTTTCCACCATCCATAACTTTAGACAACCTAATCAAACTGATCCTACACAACAAGTTGCAGGAGGTGTGGTAGTCAAAAGTACAAATGATAATAAATCAATGTTCTCGTTTGAGAATGAACGTAATCGGAGATATCAATTAGAGTTAAATTTTAGAAAAGGTAATGAAGATAAGAAAATTATCCCAGGAGCAGCGGTACAAGTAAAGGATGAAGTTAACAAGAAAGCATCCTCAACTAATTTACAATCAAGCAACACGAGTAACGCCCAAGCAACTAATTATACCAAACCAAGTAGGAACCGTAGTACAAGTAGACAAGCAGCTGCTAGTAATAGTGCTGGTAATCTGGCAGATAAGACACTCGAGCTTGGAGTTAGAGACCAACCAGTCGCAGGGAAACCATATGTACAAAGTAGTAGACTGGGGACACTATCTGATAAAATTGCAGATTTAGATAAAACTTTAACCAAAAAAATGCAAGTATTATTAAAAGAATTAGGAGTTCCAACAAATCCTATCCCCACACGTGCAGTTTGTGATAGATATGATGAGCTACGCAAGGATACGATTTCATTATTATCACTTCAAAATGTTATAGAAAGTAAAGAAAAACAGTTAGCTGGATTACGCTATCATTCATTGGGTACGCTGCAACCTGATGGATTTCCTGTTGCTTTAAGTTCTCTGACGACAACACATAAAAGTAGTGAACAAAATGATGGTAACATGGGTGCACCATTATATCCAAGTGGTATGTCTACGATTAGCTTTGGTCAGCCATATATTCCATCAGTGGTTCAACCATTACAAGCACCACTTCCAAAGAAAGCTGTAAAAAGAAAGTCATCTACTGAAGGTGGTGATGCTGCTACCCCTGTTAATAATGATCCAAGTGCAGTTAATGATCCAAGTAAACCACCATTGAAAAAGAAGAAATCAACTACGGTACCCAAAGAGAAACCAGTGAAAGTTAAAAGTGAAAATGCTTAAAATAATGTAATAATAAATATATTTTAGACGTATAAACAATAATAAACACTTAACTCACTAATTTTTAATAAAGTTACTCCTTATTGATCGGCCATTCTTTCTTCCTTATCATTTTTGCTATTACAGTGTCATCACCAGTAGCAATAACAACACCTTCACACTCACCATGAGTACATAAATATCCAGTAAAAGCCATATTTGGTGACTGTAAAAAGTTATCAGATCCTGCTGCTTTTGGATCAACTTTGATAATTTTTTTATCACCAGTTAATGTACTCGTATTAAATTGGCAATCTTTAGCTGTTAAAATTCTAATATCAGCCCCAACTCTACTACCACTAGATACCATGATTATATCACCTGGTACGATGCTTGTAATATCAATTTTAATCCAACAATTATTTCTTTTAACCATTACATGTTCTGGGACACATTCATTATATTCCATCATTGATTTTGTTTTTAATAAACAAGGTAATAAGCAACATAACCATGCTGGTGCACTCAATGGTGGTGGAATAATGTTTAATCCACCAGAATTACGTTTAGCTTTTGCTTCATTTGACGTAAGTCCTTTCTCAGCATTTGCACCATATTGTTTCAAGATACTATCAATTGATGCTTTATGAATACTTAAATTATCAGGTAGAATACCGGCTCGAAGCAAACTGTCACTTTCTGCGCTCATTCTACGAGAAACAATAGGAAATTTGACACAATATCTTTTATCACCTGAGATCGTCACGAGAAAATTAGAGTTAGTACCGGTAAATATTTCAGGTTTTAATGAAGAATATAATAAAGTGAAGAATGCTAACAAAGACTTCGCAGCATCAGCAGCCGTATTCTACCACTCTCAAATGATCAAATTGATTCATGAAATGACATTTTCAGAAGCACGGTCGATGCGATATGCGGCCCATTTCTTCAGAAAATCAAATTACAAATTAAGTACCTGCTTATTTGCGCTGTTACACCTTATTTATTGCAACTGTTGGTGTACTAAGTACGTGTAAATGTCGCGAGTCAGTGTGATATTGGATGCAGAACTAGTTTATGCGTCGGTAATAAAGCATTTAATTCTTGGTGGTCGAACTTTGCAAGAAGAATTAGTTAAAAATACATCGATAACATTTAGTATATTGACTTGGTTGGATGATTGCATCGGCAATACTGGGGATAAAGTTGTAGCATTTAGTATGGGGAAGTATATGTATCGCCACTTTTATGATAAATCCAATCGTAATCAAATGATAGACAAAATAAAATGTTTTGAGGATGCATTCAGTGAACTGCATATGATTGATTCAATTGATTTATTATTTGATTTTATAGAGAGCCTACGCGAACTATTTGATAACGATGATAATGTATCGCCGAATGCATCACCTGCACCAACAAAAGTTTGTGTTGATAGTACACTAGGTCTATTTCTACGATCATTATTAGCTAGATGGGACTGTTTACCATTCGATAACATTGGAATATTATACTCAAATTTAGTGTCATTTTTGAATAGTTACAATAGTAGTATTGATAATGATGAAGAAATGATGGTTTCTCAAGATGACGTGATTATGAATGACGAGATGTTTAGAGTCATCCATAACAGCTCTAATGATCCCGGTGTATATCTGATGGAGTCATTCAAAGCCATGGAACTTGGCGATGTATCTATGGCAGAGTCTTTATTACATAATTTCTTTGACTTTAATGGCTATGACATTCCAACGACAACAACAACTTCAAATTCCAATCAAACAAATGAAATCAATGAAGTGTCACTAACTGATACATTAAAATTATTTCAGAGTCTTCATGACCCAATTTTCACAAATTCTCGCCATCAACAAGCAATGTTACACCTAGCTTCAATGTGGACCAATAATAAGAATTATTCGGTTGCATTGTCAGCTGTTGAAGAAGCAATGAAAATAGCTCATCAACGTGGGGATCATATATCTGTTGTGAAAGCATTATTACTATTGCACGAGGTAGTGATTGGAACTAGTGGAAGTGAGTCAAACTTAACAAGTAATGTGTCAGCTGAAGAGGTTTTATGTAGATGTATCAAACGTTGCGCGGAACTAAATGCCAGATCATTAGCTTCTCAATCAGTACTTTTATTAGTTAAATTACGTATTAAATTACCGTTAAAAGTAAATAGTAATGAAATTGAGAATATAAGTGGGATTAGTGACACCGTGCACAGCTTGTATAACTCGTCGGTATACAACGCAAAGAATTTGTGGTCACTGTTAGAGAGTGCCAAGTTAGGTGAATGTGGTATTATGTCACAGATATTAGCTCATGGGACCATAGATACCATCGGGATGGGGATCTTGCCCACTGCACCAATAGGACCGGGTGTGAAAGAATCTAAAGATCAAGATTTACCGTTAAGTGTAAGTGAAAACGTTATATTTTGTATTCAAGCCGGTATTATTGCCGTTGATTTTTACACCAGATTATATTTGCCATCAATGGGATTGTTGGAATGCAAGCGATTACTGAAGCAGTACGAGTCCCACCTGACTGACTATGATACTGCGTTGATATACAGTAAAATGGCCAAGTCATTACTGCAGATTGAGCTGCAAAAATACAGTAAATCAATATTTTCTTACGATATTAATGAAAAAGATTCCATCACACAAACTTGCAATAACTGTATTGAATTGCTGAGTCAGTTCACGGCTTTTGCAGCAGAATCGACAGCGAGGAAGTCGACTGCCTCGACCTGCATAATCAATAACTGTATTCTTTACATCAATATTTACAAATCCCTGTATAATATGGAGTGGGAAAGAGCGTATCGATTAGTCAAGCGCATGATAACGTGTGTTCCAGGCGACAGTACCGAGTACGCGGAGTCTACCATGTTATTGGCGATAGTAGTAGAACGTATCAACTATAAAGAAGCTTTAATTGTGTTGAATCAATTCGAGATGAAGCACGGGAATAGCATAGACATGATGCAGTACCTGTTGGAGGGCAGTGTGTTGCGGTTGATGATAATGATACAGAATAGCAGTGACAGTGTTAAAGGGATAGTAGGGAAAAACTATCTGCAAATATTAAATAATATTATTATTACATCAAAATTTGCTTGTTATCCTTCGGTGGAAGCCTTGGCGCTTGTCGCAGTCAAGGAAATTGAGAATAGAATGTAGTTAGTGTATATAATGATATAATCGTCTACTCTTTTGGCACGTAGTTTGGGTAATCAGAATAGCCAACAGATTCAGGCTCACCTTCTGGGCACTCGTACCAAGTTGGGAATGGTGGCACTTCTGCAAGTGGATAATCCTTCTCGATTCTAGTAACTAAATCAGGATTACTTAAGTAAAGGCGACCAAAAGCGATGGCATCACAGCAACCAGTGTTGATTGCACCAACGGCGGATTTAGGATCATAACCGCAGTTACCAATAATTGCTCCGTCGAAGTTGTTGCGAACATGATGTAGATTGACTACTTTGCATTTATTATGAAAGCCAAATGCCAATCCATCCATGCAATGAAGATATGCTAAATTATACTTGTTTAGTTGTTGCATGACGTATGTGAACAGGTCGTAGTTATCGTCCGAACCCATACCATTAAATGATCCGTTTGGACTGATTCTTATTCCAATTTTATTTGATGGATAAACAGTTGCAACAGCATCAATGACTTCACGAATTAAACGGAATCTGTTTTCGATACTTCCACCATAATCGTCGGTTCGTTTATTAGAACAACTTTGTAAAAATTGATCTAATAGATAACCATTAGCACAATGGATTTCAACTCCATCAAATCCTGCTGCTAGTGCACATGCTGCAGCATTGCGATACTCTTCTATTACAGCTGGAATTTCACTTAATTCTAATGGACGAGGTTTTTCGTAGGGAAGTCTTTGACGATCATTACACCAACATACACCTTCAACTATTATATCTGAAGCACTAACAGGTTGTAAACCGTGGAAACTAGAGTGAGTGACTCTACCCATATGCCATAATTGACAAACAATTTTTGATCCTTCTGCATGTACGCTATCAACAACTTTTTTCCAACCTTCAACATGTGCATCATTGTAGATTGCTGGAGCTTTTGACCAACCATGACCTTGTTTCGAAATAATTGTTGCTTCAGTGATAAGAAGACCAGCAGTTGCTCTTTGTTTATAATAATCTACATTTACTTCCGCTGGAACTTGTGATGCTTGATCGCATCTGCCTCTAGTGAGAGGAGCTAATATTACACGGTTTTTTATCTCCCCGATACCACCCATGGTAGTTGGAGTTAAGATCACTGGGGTATGTGCAGACATGGTTACTTGGGAATGTGATGCTCAACAAAAAGTTCTACTTCGGAATGTGATGCTCGACAAAAAGTTCTCGAAGCATCCCCATCCACCTCCTTGAAAGGCCCGGTAGTGTTCTAAGTTGGAGAAATGATAGATAACTTTTTACTACGCGATAGATAGAAGCATAGTGATATTGCCATATATATGTTGATGCAACAATATTGATAAGTAGAAAAAAATATGAAAAGTACAATATTAATACATACAAACATACAACATATAATGTTGAGAGATTTTGTCACCGAATGAGTAACACAAATTATATTTCGATAGTTGCTAATTGTGTTGAATAAAATGCTTTGTATTTTTCAATGTCACTATCATTATTATTGCTATTACCAGATACAAATAAGTCCAGTAGGATTTTTAATTTTTCTATACATGATCTTGACGAGCCACAAGTAGCTAACGATCTTATAATAATATTAGTCTTTTTAATAGTAGTTAGCATAGACACTGCAGCTTTCATATGTACTTCAGCTTCACGATTAGTTCTCATTATAAAGATACGTGAATTTATGTCATAATATCGAACTTGACATGAGTACATTGCACCATAATCTCCCATGAACGTACTTAATTTATCTTTAATAGCGTTCATTATATCATTTGTAGTGTAGGTATTGTTAGAAGAGGGAACATCTTCGAGAATTTGACAGATTACGTAGCGATGTTTCAGACGAACCATTTGGCTTATGTATGTTTAGACTGCGTTGGCTTAAGATGGATACTTCGGATAAGAAGTAATAGAATAAAAAATCTGATGTAATAGAGTAGCAGCTGCTGATAATGATGACAACCGGTAGAGACTTTTGCTTTCCGGATGAAAAACCGTGTATTTTTATCGCTAAAATTGTCACTGTAGGCAGCATGTTTTAGGGATTTTACCAAAATGTTATAATTACTAGTAGTGATTTGAATAGTATTAATACTAACTATGAGGGCATTTTCATGCCTTACAGTTTAAATTACGTGTTTGTATTATTTCCTCCACTCGTTTCAAGTAGAAAATGTGTATCGCTTATGTGAATGAAACCCACGAATCTGTAGTTACAAGCTTCATTGTCAATTAATTGAGTTAAAGAAGTAATAACTAGGTGTAATAATAACAGAGTAAAAATCTAACCCTAGGACTAGTTCCTTAGTAGAAAATTGAGTAAAAAAAGGGAAAAAAAAGAGCTAAAAACTCCCGCCGGCATAATGAGCTCGAAAGCATTGAATATAGATGCCGAGGTAACACCACACTCGCCTGTTTTGTCTCTCCTACTTCTTCTCCCTCCATTACTTCATTAAATTTGTGATAAAATCCAATGATTCTATCAAGATACTGTCGTTGGATTGAATTAGATATCAAGCAGATATTGCAATGAATTCATAATATAATTTTACTAATTTTTACATATTTTTCACAGGTTGGCAACGCATGGCGTCGTCTAACTGATGATAGTAATAATATTAGTTGGATTGCTGCTGGATATCCAGAAGGGAACACTAGTGAGTTAGTATTCAAAGCTGAAGGATCGGGTGGAATGCCAGAATTTATTTCAAATTTACCTGCAGCTGATGTTGTATGGGGTGCCTTTAAAGTAGTTGGTGTAGATAATCGTGGTAATACAATTTCACGTCGTCCAAAGTATATATTTATTAAATATCTACCTGCTGAAGTACCAACAATGAAACGTGCACGTGCTGGTGGACATAAAGGTGCTATTAAGCAAATTATAGATGCTCATATTGATGTAGAAATTGAAGCAGCATCGGAATTAACAGAAGATGTTATTGTTCAAAAATTAAGAGCAGCTGGTGGTGCTCATCAACCTACTGGTTATGAATTTTCTAACTATAGTAGCTAGAAATCCTGATAAATACGATTAGCATACTCTAGTCTTGGAAATAATCTATGTCATAATAATAGATCCGTTATATACACACAATTTTTATTTTGGTTTATTCGCTCTACTCCATCTGGCACGTGCTCCACTATCTAATATTCTTTTTCTTAATCTAATACTTTTAGGTGTAACTTCAAGTACTTCATCTTCATCCATGTATGAGATACTTTCTTCAACTGTCATTCTCTTGGGTGGAGTTAACATCACTTTTTCTTCAGCTCCAGTGCTACGCATATTAGTTAATTTTTTAGCTCTGCATGGATTCACATCTAGATCACCAGTTTTTGAATTTTCACCCAATACCATACCTTCATACACCTCTTCCCCCACGCCAACAAACAACCCGCCGCGCTCTTGCACGTCCATCAAAGAATAGCCTAATTGAAGAAAGAATTAATTATGTAAGTATGAGTGAGTGAGTGAGTGAGTTGAGTGAGTTGAGTGAGTGAGTGAGTGAGTGAGTGAGTGAGTGAGTGAGTGAGTGAGTGAGTGAGTGAGTGAGTGAGTGTATGATTACCTGTCGTTTTACCGGTTTCCATTGACACTAATTTACCTTTTCTTAAATTACCAAATTCATTTTTTTTAACTATATCGTAATGACTGAATATACTGTTGATCGTGGCATTGCCTCTGGTGGCACTGATAATTTCATATCTGAATCCCATCAACCCTCTTGATGGAGCTTGGAATACCAAGCGTGATCTGTTGCCAATATCTTTGAACTCTGTCATGTTACCTTTGCGATTACTCATGCTCTCGATAACAATACCAGTTAATTCTGGATCAATATCAACAACAACTTCTTCAACAGGTTCCTTGGTTACACCATCTTCAGTTATAGCTAGAACTCTTGGTGGTGATACAGTTAATTCAAATCCCTCGCGTCTCATTGTTTCAACTAATATACCAATTTGTAGCTCGCCTCTTCCTTGTACATCAACTGCCTCGGGATCATTCGATGGTGTCAATGTTAACGTTACATTATTCTCAATTTCTTTTTGTAATCTTTCTTTTATCATTGATGAGGTGAGTTTATTGCCTTCTTTGCCACTTAATGGTGAGTCGTTAGGACCAAAGGTCATAGATATAACAGGTGGGGAGATAGGAATTGTAGGAACAGGTACGTCGACACTTGGATTGCAGATTGTGTCTGCAACACCACCATCACAACCAGCTAATGATATAATTTCACCAGCATAAGCTTTCTCTACATCAACACGTGCTAATCCCTCTAAATAAAATAATTTAGTTACTTTTGTTTCGCCAAATAATTGTTTGCCGTCTCTGCTGAGTACTTTTATCTTATCACCTACAGCAACGGTGCCAGTTTCAACTTTACCCGTAACAATTCGACCAAGATGATTATCTGTTTGTATGGTGTTTACACTTAATGAAAATGGCTTTTCTAATAATGATTTTTCACCTGCAGGAGGAAAATGTTTAATAATCATATCTAACAATGGTTCGACGTTAGTCCCTGGAACATTTTCTAATTTTGGTACTACATAACCTTGTCTGGCTGATGCATACATCAATGGATACTCAAGTAATTCATCCTTGGAAGTTAATGCACAAAATAAATCAAAAATTTCACCTTCAACTTCTTCTGCTCTATGTCCATCGCGATCAATTTTATTTAATACAACAATAGCTTTCTTGTTTGCAGCGATAGCTTTGCTTAGTACAAATTTTGTTTGACTCATTGGTCCTTCTGATGCATCAACTAATAATATCACGCCATCAACCATCGATAAAATGCGTTCAACTTCTCCTCCAAAATCAGCATGACCAGGGGTATCCACAATATTTAATGTATGATTCTTAAAATACAATCTGGTATATTTAGACATAATAGTAATACCTCTCTCCTTTTCATGCTCATTAGAATCCATCGCACGTTCACTTGTTACATTAGTACCACAATATGCAAGTAATTTATCCATCATAGTAGTTTTTCCATGATCAACATGAGCAATAATGGCGCAACTTCGAGTAAATTTGGGGTCATACTTTCCCGTAAGACCGCTCATACTGCGACGAACATGCCGCAAAGTTGCTAGCGATGAGCATTTCAATCCACGTAAAGCTGTTAGCATCTCTCTCACTACCTATCGAAGCTCACTCGGAAAAATCTCATGGTTCCTAAAATTTCGAAAAACACACCCCGGAACTGAAGTGGTTTCAATAACGACACTTTATTATCGGGAAAAAGAAAAGAGATTGGGGCTAGTAGTTATTTTCAATTCTAAATTCTAAATGATCCATCAAAATAAAGTGGCAGTTGCATATGTAGATGAAAAGTTTTTAGCTGCTGTTAAAGAACGACAAGATAATGAAGAAAAAATAATGACTGAAACAAAGGCAGCAGCAGAAGCATCATTAAATGAATTTTATGAGCAACGAAGGGTAAAATTGCAACAAAGAAGACAAAATATTAAAGAAAAAGAACAAGTTCTGTTGCAAGAAAGAAAGTTTACGACAGTCAAAGAAGAATTTCAAGCAGTGAAGTCTCTTGTGAATACCGATGAAGTATCTATAACAAAGCGTTACCTAGAAGTATTAATATCATACATATATGAAAATTAAAACATTAAATAACATACTTAGTCATGATTGAGTATTATTTTTTTGGATTTTTTTGTTGCTTGTTCTTATTTTTTTTCTCTTCTCTTTCCATTTCCTTTATTAATTCCATTGCGTTTTTATCTGCTGTAGCTTGATCAATATCGACAACATAAGTTCCTTTATTCTTTGGTTTATTGTTATTAACTGGTATTTTTGCTGGACCGAGTGATTCATCATCTTTGTCATTATGATTGTCTGCCTTGCTTTCTGTATTAGCTTTCTCATTGACAGTTTCATCTGCCGTCTTAGCACCATCCTTGGACTGAATATGATTTTCTATTGCATTACAGTAATTTGCGTATTCAAGTATGCTAGCCTGTTTCCATTCATCAACTCCTGATCGTATTTTAAACTTATATTCCTCACCATATAAACTAACTTTCTCCTTTTCTATATCAGTTTCTTCTGTACTAAACATTTCAAAATCATTTAAATGTGACATTAATCTTTCTTCTGAAATATTATTTTTAGCTCTTAAGCGCTTTAAACTAGCTGTATTCTCCTCCCATTTTATTCTTAATTTTAAATACTTTTTTGCTCTATGGACTAGTAATTTCTGTTTTTGTTTCCTATTTTCCTCGGTGTTTTCTTCTAAAGCAGTAATGCTGTTGGTATATTCGGATATATTCTCTTGAATATTCAATGCATAATTACTCTTTTTGCCACTACTTTTTGATCCATTGTTACTATTATATATTTTATTCAATTGGTATAATCCAATGATCAATATGACTATAATCAAAACAACGAGAAGAATCAATGCAACGATAGAGTCCTTCGATAAAGTCTTTTTCACCGTCTCCTCTTCCATTCTTTCTTCTTCTTCTTCTTCTTTGGTTCACATGTAAAATCCCAAAGCATCGTGGGCCGGTCATTGTGTGGAAGATTTTTCTATTGGAGAAAACCTACAACTAATTTCTATTTCTCTGAATCAGCTTGTTTCGATAACAATGCCAACGTCATCTCGTCTAACAACCGTAGCGATTACCATTTGAAGAGTCAGGTTGCTGCTTCAAGATTACCATGCGGCCCTTGAGATCCAAAACGAGGAAGATGAAGAAAAAGAAGAAATTTGTATCCATACAAACAGGATACTAATTAGAGACTGGGGTGTGCAGCATGAGCGGCATCTTTGAAACTCTGGCAAAGCCAAAGAATTTATTTCCACTTTTAATTGTAATAAATGTTATGCAATACGTGGATCGTGGAATCATTCCTGGTGCAACTGATCAATTTGATTCATTTATAGAAGATGCATTAGATGTTACATCGCCGGATATATACTTAGGATTATTGCAATCTTCATTTATTATTGGTTTTGCTATTGCTTCGATATTATTTGGCCATTTAGTTCATTATTATCCACCATTTCATCTATGCGGGATTGGATTATCTATATGGCTTTTAGCTGTTTGTCTTTCTGGGTTATCGTTTTACATTAAAAGTTATCCTTTTTTAGTCTTTGCTAGAATGTTAAGCGGTGTTGGTGAGGGTAGTTTTCAATGTTCAATACCCCCTTGGATAACGATATTTGCTACTAATAAAGCAACATGGATAGCAATATTTTATACTGCTATTCCAGTTGGTACTGCAATAGGTTACGGTTATTCTTCAATAATGGCAAAATACGTTGGATGGCAATGGGCTTTCTTCTGTGAAGCTATTTTGATGGCACCATTAATATATACAATATTTTCTGTGAGTCCTGTATATCCCGTTAGTTCAATCATTAAACAACAACATACAGATAATGAAGTGAATAAACCTCCAACAATGATAGAGGAGTTGAAAGCCGTGGTGTCATGCCCCGTCTACGTCATGCTAGTCTGTGGCTACGCTGCCCAATGCTTTAGTTTAATTGGTTTATCAACTTTTGGTAGTAAATTTCTTATGAATTTAAATTATTTTAAATCAGAAACGGAAGCATCCGTTACATTTGGGATAATTGTGTGTCTTGCCGGTATAATAGGCACACCGTTGGGGGGCGTCATACTAGACAAAATTACTGTGTATAAACGGCATCATAATGCAGCAATAAATAATAAAAGTGTTTTATTTGGTAGTTTTAGTGGTAAATCTGCTCATGGTGCATATGAACCTCTAGTGAACAGAGCTGATGACGAGGCTGACAATGCTCAACTTGTGACAGGTTACAAAGGTATGAGATATATCTCTGAAACGGACTTAGAAGTGCTACATTCGGATACACAAATTATGACTATCGCAAGTTTCATTGGTTTTACTAGTCTTACAATTGTGTACTTCACTCATAGCAAAGTATTCTTCTTGTTGATTGTGTTCACTGGAATGTTATTCATATTTTTAGCAACATCCGGGATCAATCTCGGTATCATGCTGTCGGTACCCGTGCAGAATCGCTCCTTCGCCATTGCTTTAAGCTCTGTATTAATACACTTATTCGGTGATGTTCCTTCTCCAATCATTGCTGGTTATTTGCTGGATGATTTGGCACCACACTGCTCGGGTACTACAGACGATGACACTGAGTGCAAGAAGGATGCGGATGGAATACGACTCACCATTCTGTTGATATCATTGTGGCTGGTATGGACTGTTATCTTTTTTGCTTTAGGTAACTATTTAGTAACCGTTGATATAAAAAAAAGGCGACGTAGTATCTTAGATGATTTATTAAAGAGTATTGACACGCCGAGTGAAGACGGGATTAAGGTGGCAGAGTCAGTCGCAGCCAAAGACAACAACGTAAAGACTGTATACTTGTAAAAAAAATAAATTCAAACTTGTACATTTAAATACATTATATAAAAAACCAATCAAATGAAGTAGCGAATATTATAAGACACGAGTACACTGCGCAGCACAACATCTGAATGAAGTAGTCTTGTATGTGGGCGCTTACTGCACCTAGTATCTCAATATTGTAGTGCTTTTTATAGTATAATCGGAAGAAAATCATAAGAGTAAAGTGAAATACTGACATCAATACGAGCTTAACTACGTACGCATTGCCATCAGTATAGCTGTGAGTGTGCAACCGAGTCGGTGGAGTCCAGTTCAGGTAGGGATCGCGTTGGTACTCGTGTATGGAAATCCTCTCTGGGCCATTAAATAATACATAATTCGGTCCAGCGCATAGAATAGCAGAGACTACTAATGACACAATCGGTAGTATGGTGCCTGCAGTAAGAATATGTGAAATACAAATCAATTCGTCGACTAATTTGACATGCGAGTCTTCATCAGAAACAGGATCAATGTACTTGCTGTCATTGCTCGCCGTGATGCCAATCCTTGGGTGAATATTACAAAACGTAAAAGACTTGCAGTAGGAGATTAATATCAATGTTTGGATCACTCCCATAACAACTAGCTCACCATAAGTCGATATTGAGGCACCAATAAGTACAAGAAAGGCCACGTGCAACGTATATACAAAGGTAGAAACAGCTTGGCTGCAACACAGATGCCCTTTTCTGTTCCCGAACTGCAGCGCATTATTCAGTATATAAAGGTAAACCTCGGGTGAAACTGCGATTAGAATGACCAAAACGTACCCAACAAAACCATTAGTATGTCGTTGATATGCATTATAAACATTAGATAATATCGCATATATCGTGGGTACGACGTTGAACATTACAAGAGTACCGATAGCCCAGAGAGCTAGTGCGTGGTTCTGTTGCCTTCTTTCGCTTTTAAGTGCGTCGGATTGTGATGTTTGATTTGATTTACTAGACATTTCTCTTGATATTTCCCGTTTTGGAAGATAATTGAATTTTATAAGGCCTAAAATTGTACTAACACTACAAGTGTTGAGTATAACTAGCCAATACAGTTGTGACATGTCATCTTGTTGCTCGTACACACAATAATACAGTATAAATATGATCGCAATTAACGGTATCAACGTAAACCCGAACACTTTAATTAACAACAGAAAGAAGTGGTCGTCATTATCATCATCAATGGCATCAAACATAACTATGCCAAACTCTACTTCGCTTATAACGTTAGAATATATATCACATATTAATACAGTGCTAACCAGAAAAATGTTAGCAAATGGAAGAAATAATCTAATCCAATACGAGAAACTATACGGTATCAAACCAAATATAATAAATAAAATGAAAGTTGGTAGTGCAAATGTCAACAAATAGGTTAAACCGATAGAATCTAATCTGTACATCTCCATACCAGTGCAAATATCCATAGCAATAGATGCACGGCGAGCTATTCTTTCGTATCGTCTATACTGCGAATTTGTCAAAACTATACTATTATTTGAAGCATTATTATTTGAAGATAACTCAAGCACCGAATTAAATTCACTCTTATTAATATCAATGTCATTGTCAAAATTAGTATTATTGTTATTTCCTTTAGGACTTGTTCTTGGTGTTATGCGAGGTGTAATACGAGGTGTTGTTGACGAAGTCTGCGTAGCATTCATTTCGATGTTAGCTTCATCTGCCTCTGCCGTTCTTATAGAAGTATCACTGTTGGGCACATCGATGATCAAGCTGCTCTTCTTATGCGCATCTGGTTGTTCAATATTAGTGATATTGGTTTCATCGGCTAATCCAGCAAACATAGATACCTTTTTCTTGACCTTTTTCTTCTTAGACTCAACAGGCTTAGAGTCACCAAAAGCTGGGTCATCATTCAAGATAGCCACAGGTTGGTTCCCCGACTCTATTGCATTAACCTCATCTATACTTTGCATTTTATTTTTTAAAATACGCAACTGAAATTGAACCAAGTAGAGATGAGTGCCGGCGGCGCTGAGCTGAGAAGCAAAAAGAAGTTTGAAAAGAAAGTTTGATCAAATTACATGCAAAACATTCTATTTTTGATTAGAAATTGCGGTGGCAATGTCTCGTTCAGTGATTTCCCAGAGTTTATCTCTTAACGCTTTATCATTGCTTAAAACTGATGATTGTTTAATGTTACAATCAGTAAAATAACTGCCATTTGGAGCATTAGATACACACGCATAAAGTGTGGTAGAAGCACCTTGAGGAATATTTTTATCGAAAACAAAAAATCCTCCAATTAATATGAATAGACTCCCAAGACAGGTATTTTCATCTGCATTATGGCGAATTAATCCAGTCTTGATTACACCAGGATGTAATGAATAGCATAATACGTTGGATCCTGCACATTTTTCAACTAATGACTGCGTAAATAAGTTGTTCGCTAGTTTTGTATTACCATATTGCATCCATGCATTGTAAGTACGTTTTTCATAATGTAAGTCATCTATATCAAATGCACATTTCTCGTGCAATAACGATGAAACATTAATAATTCTTGATTCAAAATTTTGAGACATCATTTTAGGCATTAATAATGAAGTAAGATACCAGTGTCCGTAATGGTTAGTAGCCATTTGCATCTCCCATCCATACTTAGTTGTTAATTTCTTTGGTGGTGCCATAATACCAGCATTGTTTATCAAAAAATCTATTCTTTCTTCTTGTAATATTTCGTCAGCACATTTTTTTATTGAGTCTAAATCATTTAAATCACATACAACAACTTTTATATCATACTCAGTGACTGTGTAATTACCGTATCCGTACTTTTTAATTTCATTTTCAATTGCATTATTTGCATTGTCTAATGATCGACTTAATAATAATACTCGACAACCTACGGATGCAAGAGCTTTAACTGTTTCAAGACCGATACCTAATAGGAAGATAAATTATTATTGAAATAATCTAGAATAAATTGTAAGAAATAAACCTATATTTCCACCACTTAAAACAGCAGTTTTTCCTTTTAATGTGGCACTGAAATCATTTGCAATCTCTTTGGCCGTAGATTTCTTGTGGTAAACTTTACTTGTCATTATCGCTCACTCACTTACGTCAGTCGATTCTAATCTTCTTCCTACCTATCTTCGAACCTTCTAGAAAGGAACTCGATTAGCCGGTACTCTCTATTTACGTCATATACCAATTGTAGTGAAAGAATTCTTACGTCAAATACAGTAAAGATTCCACTAGAATCCATGCAACTTATTTTCCGATACTCTATTGTGAGAATATTCGTTCTATCTTTACTCTCAATTCTTTTTCCGACTCCGGTTTCGAAATTTCTATCGAAAAAAATTTCTAGGAAATTATAATCATTGCATTGCTGTCGACGGTTCGGCACTTCAGTTGGCGTAATACTTGAAGTGAACGTAAGCGCTTCTGTTGGCTTAATACTTGGAGTGAAAGTAAGTCGTAGAATTTGATTGTATAATGATGAATCTATGGGATTGCTGTCGTTATAATAATACAGAGGAATTAGTTGCGATACTTAAGAAAGTAAGTAATGAAGGTCTCTATAAAAAAGACCGAGATAGAAAAAATGCAATGGATCACGCCGTTGATAATGGTAACATTGACATTGTTAGACTATTGATTGATATGCGTGGATTTGATTTAAATGTTCCATGCAGTAATGATGGTTATTATCCACTATTGTTGGCAGTAAAGAAAAATAATTATGAAATGAGCCAGTTCTTAATACAAAACAGAGCAAATATTAATATCAAGAATAAAACCAAAGGTTATACAGCTCTATTTTATGCTATTGATAATAATAATATCGAGATCTTTAAATTGTTAATAGAAAACGGAGCTGATATCAATACAAAAGACAATTATGGTAACACACCGTTGATATTTATAACAAGCAAGTTTAAAAGTAAAAATCTTGAAATGTGTCAAATATTACTAGATAAAAAGGCTGACATTGACGAGGTGAATAATGATGGTAATACGGCTCTGTTATTAGCAGTTAGTAAGAATAACTGTATCGATATTATTAAATTACTTATTAACAAAGGAGCTAATATTCGACAAATGAACAGAAAAGGCGACACCTCACTTTATTATGCAATTGATAGAAACAATTCTGAGATCTGTCAGTTCTTGATAAAAAAAGGTGTAGATATACATACAAAAGACGATGTGGGAAACACCCCTTTGTATTATGCAATCGACTCGAGTAATACCAAGGTTTGTAAAATGTTGATCAAAAAAGGTGTAGATATTCATTCGACGGGGAACTATGGTGACACTCCTCTATTACAAGCCACACGAAGGAATAACACGGAGTTATGTCGTATATTAATTGACAAAAAAGTTGATATTCATGTAAAGAGCGATGAAGATGGTAACACGCCACTTTTATTAGCGATTGATAGGAGTAATACTGAAATCAGTTTACTTCTAATTGAGAAAGGAGCTGACGTAAATGCGACGAATTATGACGATCGCACACCTCTATTAAACGCCGCAGAAAGGAACAACACTGAAATATGTCGATTATTGTTGACAGAGAAAAATGTTGATATAAATGCGAAATCAATTAGCTATGAGACCCCACTGCTGTATGCTATCAGTAACAATAATACAGAGATTTGTCGCTTACTAATCGCGAAAGGATGTGATATTAATGCGACGACGAATGAAGATGTTTGGAGTCCGTTGCTACGTGCCACAAGTTGTAACAATACTGAGATTTGCCGCTTATTAATTGAGAATGGAGCTGATGTAAATGCGACGAAAAAAGATGGGTACGGGTATACTCCTTTATTCTATGCAATTGATAGGAATAACAGTGAAATCTGCAGACTTTTACTTTTGAAAGGTGCAGATGCTACTTCAGTTATAAACGATAGAGATAGTTATGACACGCCTCTGATGGTTGCGACCAGAAGGAGAAATTATGAGGTATGTCGATTATTGATAGCTTTAGGTGCTGATATTAACGCCAAGAACAAGCGCGGAGAGTCTCCTTTGTCGTATTCAGTTAAGAAAAGTGATGTGGGAATGGTGTATCTGTTATTATTTCAACTGATCCTTTCCTACGGGTTTCTTTTAACTTATATTGCAGTCATTTTTGTGGTAGCTGCATTCTACGTCAAGTAGCCAAATAAGGTGATAGTAAGCACTTGAAATAACATCAATAGCCCCCGACAATATGGGTGTATCAACTTGATCAACAATTATTATAGTTGAAATAAAATACTAAATAATAACTTTATCTTCATTTCCAATACATCTCATCTCTATGCAGCACTATGGTAGCATCTCTGCAGCACATGGTGCATTCTAAAGTCCACACCGCGGCCCTCTTGCATCGAGATTTTTCTTCGGATGCGTCACTCACTCAGGAAAGGTTTAAACAATTGTAAGAATGGATTATCGCGTCAAATTACTGGTATTGCTGGTCCTGGTAATGCTACTTGGTCGAAATAGTAAACTTGTTCAATTTACCAAGCAATACGTGCCTTCAAAGTCATTGAACGTGGCATCTTCAGCATCGCCCCAACTACGAACACTTTTGATAGATAATTACGACTCCTACACCTATAATATATGGCAAAGTCTTGCTAGAGTCAATGGTATTGAACCTATTGTTGTATATAATGATTGTTACAAGGATTGGGATACATTATTACGTAATATTGACCATTTTGATAATATCGTAATAAGTCCTGGTCCAGGGTCACCACTAAATCATCAAGATTTTGGTATAAGTGCTGATGCTATATTAAAAGCTAATGTTCCTATATTAGGTGTTTGCTTAGGGCATCAAGGTATAGCTCATATATTCGGTGGAGAAATTAAAAAGGCTCCAGAACCGATGCATGGTAGATTATCACATATAATACATAAAGGAAACGATATTTTTGCAGATATTGAGCAGAACACGAGTGTAGTTCGCTACCATTCATTAATTGTTGACCCTTTACCCCATGATTTGATACCTACTGCTTGGACTGCTGATAATATTATAATGGGATTACAGCATAAATCATTGCCTATTTATGGTGTACAGTTCCATCCAGAGTCTGTATCTACCGCGTGCGGCGATCAAATATTCAAAAATTTCAATAAAATTACACAAAAACATCGATTACAAAACAATTATAATAAGAAATTACCTAACATTGATGTTGTGTTGCCCAAAGAAACAAGTCCCACTACTTCACTCATTGAGAAGAAGCCATTCAAGACCACTTATATAACCAAAGTGAAAGTGAATACATCGACGGAGTCCATCTTTGAACTGTTATACAATACCAGCGCGGCCTCGTTCTGGCTAGATAGTAGTAATAATAATTATAATAATAACACGAAGGTATGCAATGGACTTACGTCGTCGCACACCTCCAACCGCTTCTCCTTCATGGGCGCCTTGGATAAAAACGACGAGTCGTCGTATGCCATCGAATACTTGGGGCAGAATAGCGTGGTTTGTCGATGGGCGAATGGCAGTGCTGAAGCTCTGAACAAGAATATATTTGAGTATATTGACTATCTACTAGCCGCTGAAAGGAACAACTTTACTAGTGTTGTCGATGTCGATGCGAGCATTGGTACAGTCGAGAGTCTCCCCTTTGACTTAAAATCATCTGCTATCTTTGGTTATTTAGGATATGAGTTGAGGCATGAAACAACTCATGTTCTAACAACGAGTAGTAATGAAGGCATGGGCATGAACAGCAGGTATAACTATAGCTCAACACACCAGGATTCCTTTTGCGGCACCAAATACATCTCGGATATCAGCCATCCATTGGCTTTATACTTGCTTCCATCCTCATACATCGTCTACGATCATTTAGAGTGTGAGGCGTACGTGGTAGGAACATGCAGTGACGGAGCACTGGATGGTGAGCAACAGTCCAGCTTGTTAAAAGACAAGGTGCGTAGTATTGCCAGCCGCATCGGGACTCTCAATAGCATAAAGTCGCATGGTTCTAGTGATACTGCAAGTCCCGATCTCTCGAACGTAGTCTTGACTTCCATGCGTGATAAAGAAAAATATTTCCAGAATATTGAGGATTGTTTAGAGAACATCACAAATGGTGAGACATACGAGGTCTGCTTGACTCTGCAATTCCAAGGGAAAGTAGATCGCAAACGAGTGAATCCACTGCATGTATACAAGCAGTTACGCCGCCGAAATGCATCACCTATGTCGAGTTTCATTCACTATGATCCCGGTTCATTCACTAATTATGAGATAAGCAAGAGCAGTTTGTTGCCGTGGTACAAGACGGGGGGTGTGTCACTATGCTGCTCTTCGCCTGAGCGATATTTATCCTTAGACAGCTCTCGCTGCTTAGAATCCAAGCCGATCAAGGGAACTGCAAGAAGAAACCTTGGTAATCAACAAGAAGATGTACTCATTGGGAATAATTTGATTAACGACGAAAAAAGCAGAGCGGAGAATCTGTTGATCGTTGACTTAGGTAACCCTTTTCTCTCCTTATACACTGCATCAACAACTAATTCTTCTTCTCTACACCAGTTCGTAATGACTTCGGTCGCATATGTGAGGTGGGTACAGTGCATGTTCCTTACTTAATTAGCTTGGAGACATATGCATCCGTGCACCAGCTAGTATCGACAATTAGAGGCCAGCTGCGTGAAGAATTATCAATTGTTGATGCTATAATTGCCACTTTCCCTGGTGGTTCAATGACTGGTGCACCTAAGATACGCACTATGGAAATTATTGACAGTCTCGAGGGTAGCAGCAGAGGAGTATACAGCGGTAGCATTGGCTACATAGGAATGAATGGCGTAGCGGACTTGAATATTGTGATAAGAACTGCTGTACTCATTGGTGACGAGCTTCGAATAGGTGCAGGAGGTGCTATTGTAGCTTTGTCTGATAGTCAAAAGGAAGTAGACGAGGTCATACTTAAAGCAAGCGCAGTAAGTAGATCATTAGGAATAGATGAGAAGAATATTATTATGTAAATATTGTTAATAACAACAAGTGAACCACGGACACATTGGTTGGCTTTGAGTTATAGGGATGGTGCTCTGTCCCCCTTCGCATTGGATGACTCCGTCTTCTAAACATTTCTTTTGTTCAGCTGTTAATCCCGCATTTTTGATTGCTTCAGCTAATGAATTAAGTGTGCATAGTTGAGTAAAGAAGAACTCATCTGGTACATTAACAAGTGCAAAACGGTTTTCAAGTAATCCTTTGAACTGTACAATAGTAAGCGAGTCCAGTCCGAGCGACAGTAACGAGTTTGATGGATCTATTTTCTGCAAGATCGGTGTTGGTCCGCTGCTTGCAACAAGCACCAATGTGTGCTCTAATTTACTTACTAATTTGTCAGTAGCGATTAATTTAACATCTTCTAGGGTCAATACCTCGTCATGATCATCGAGTGAGATGGTCTTGTAAGAACTATACACCTTACCACTACCAAGGATTTCGTTTCCTGCAATTGGTTCCGCGAACTCGACGGAGGGTGGTGCGTCTTCCACACCATCCCATCGCTTTAATATACTTAATTTGTTCTCAATAAATGCTTTCTTACACCATGAACGGGCGATTTTACCAGATGTTGTCTTGGGGATACTTCTATCCTTCAATAAGCATATGCTGCTCAATGCTACACCGTGGTCTGACGACACCGCAACACGGCACTTATCAATAATAGAGTCGTATTCACTGGCTTTGGTGCCTTCTTTAACTTCAACAACATATACTACTGTTTCAGTATGAGTTGCTTCATGTTTTATTGCAAATGCCGCCGAGCAACCTAAACGGATAGAATTGTGTGACACTTCCGCACTTCGTTCAATGTCTTGTGGGTAGTGGTTAGAGCCTCTTACAATAATCAAATCTTTTAATCTGCCGCATATAAATAGTTCACCTTCATGAAGAAACCCTAGATCACCAGTGCGAAGGTAACCTGTTAAGGCTGAAGATGAATTAATTTTAGCAAAGAAATCGTGTTTTGTAACGTCTGGTTTGTTCCAATATCCCTGTGCTTTCGAGGGTGAACTCACCCAAATCTCGCCAACTTTATCATTTCCAATCACGTTATTATTTTCATCTACAATGTGAACGGTAACATTTTCAGCTCGATCAGGGTATCCACACCCAACTATAACTTGGGTATCGGGATCCTTGGCATCCATAACATTGCTTGTGCTCTCTAATGTTGACGTAGCTAGTACAGATACAACTTTATTATTTTCTAGTTGACTTTTACTTAATTTCAAGACATTTTTACCACCTGAACATACAAAAACTGTGTGTTCCGCTAGTCCATATGTTGGGAACACGATATTGGAAGGGATTTGGTACGGTTGAAATGTTCGATAAAAATCAGCAATTGCAACATAATCCACTGGTTCAGCGGCGTTGATCATGTGTTTAATTGAACTTAAATCAAGTAATTTAGCTTTTTCTGCGCCTTTAGAAGTTTTTAGCATATCTTTAAATTTACGACAAACTAATGCATAAGCAAAATTAGGTGCTTGAGTGTGTGTACCGCGATACTTGGATAATGCTTGTATCCAAAGTGTTGGATCCTTCAAGAAAGATATAGGTGACAAGTAATAACCTGAACCACCACAGTATAAAGTGCCTAAATACGAGCCAATCAAACCCATATCATGGTATTGCGGTAACCAAGAAACACAAATTGTACTTGGTATAGCAACTAGTTCTGTTATAATCAATGTTAAGTTATGTGCTAAGCAACCATGTGATATCATAACACCTTTTGGTTCACTTGTAGATCCAGATGTATACTGTAAAAATGCAATATCATTATTTTCTGGAGCAGGAGGTAATACTGGTAATGATGTTTTCAATGCTTTTCCTTTACTTAAGGTATCATCAACACTTATCCATTTTAAATCAGGCCATGAATTATCTGATTTAGAAGAAAATATATTCTTAATACCACTAATCTTTTTAGCAAAATCATATAATGTATGTGTAAGAACAATTGTAGCTCCAGAGCTTTGTTGTATTGACACAAAATGATGTAAATCTTTTGCTAATTTACTTGGATCTGGTGGAAATACTGGTACAGCAATAATTCCAGCTTTAAAACATGCAATTAATGATGCTGTAAATGCTAAACCAGGGAAAAATACCAGTAGCACACGATCGCCTCGTTTAATACTGTGTGTCCCAAGCAGAATACTCGCTAAATACGTCGATGATTTATCTAATTCTTCATAAGTATAACTATCGCTAACATCACAATTATCATCAAGATATGACCATACTTTCTTCGATCCTTGCGTCGAAACGTGGTCTTGTAACACATC